>Ga0209536_100013822_pt1 | contig 11620 bp, 9 predicted proteins | sample DeeMarSeWOR28_12_FD_187461 | JGI IMG/M metagenome (GOLD analysis project Ga0209536, IMG submission 187461) | Marine sediment microbial communities from White Oak River estuary, North Carolina - WOR-2-8_12 (SPAdes) (version 2) | ecosystem: Environmental > Aquatic > Marine > Intertidal zone >... | reverse complement strand
GTTGGCCCTTTGCCTGAGCAACGAGGGGTTGGTACGGGTGCGTAAATTGCCTTGCGTATCCAATAAACCCGTGGACTCCAGCCGATACAGCGCGGGTTTATCCACTTTCAGCAAATACGTCGCCGGTTGATTGCGATCCAAATCAATGTATACCGGTTGGCCGGCCGATAAGCCGGGGAAATTGGGCAGGGTACTCAACATGGCCGGCGGCAAGTCGGGTAAAGGCGAAGTTTCGGCTAAGCGGGCAGCGGCGAATTCCAAGGAGTAGTTAACGGTTTCGTGGCTGAGGTTTCGGATGGATAAGTCATACTCCCCGGACGCCAAACTCAGCTGCTTAGTCCACGCTTGGCCATCCAGAGATAGTTCCAGCGCCTCACCGGCGGTGGTGAGTGCGCGCACTGCGCCTTTTTCCGGCAGCTTAATAGGTACGCTAACCGTTTCCTGACCACGTTGCGTTACGGGCAATGCGGCGGTCAAATCCACCGGCACGGGGCGCAACACGATGCCGGCGGCAACCCCCGGTTGTTGATTAATATACATGGTGTAGTAAATGTCGTTGTTGAGATGAACGACGCCGTAACGCGTCGCGCCAGCAACGCTGGGTATGCCGAAATCACCCGATGGAGAATGGTCTTCTTTTGCTATGGCCAGCGTCAAAATACCTTTCAAATCGGGGCGCACTGTTAGCACGTAGAAACCCGCATCTAACTCCCATTTATAACCACTGCTTTCAAACGGCGGCGCTTGATAGCCTTTGGGCCGGGAAGTTAAAAACGGTTCGATACGGAATTTGGCGGCTACCCCTTCGCCCTGCCCTGCAACAATATAGTTGCCGGATTCGGCGATCTCCAGATATAAGGTTAAGGTATCCAGTAGATTAAAGCGCCGCTCATATTTGACGGTTTTATCCAGCTTTATCACGCGGGCATCAAAAAATTGCTCCGGCTGAAATCGCGGCAACCGGGTCAATATGGAGGTTGCATCCACCGAATCGGCTGCTGCACCGGAATGAATGGAGCTCAGCCAATACCTTCCCGAGTGGCGAAACGAATACCGCCAGCGTTTTTCGAAATGTTGCAGCGTGTAGCTTTGACCGGCAGAGCCCATCACGGTGATCATGCGGTTGGAATCTTGTACCGATAACTCCAACTCAGCGACTGGTGGTATGGATTTTTTTGAAATAGCCGCGGTTCTGCCCAATGGGGAAAATGCGGCATTTTCACGATAGCTATCCACTGTCATCAAAATAGCCGTCGCCTCCGGTACGCTGAGATTAAAATAGTTGCTGTTTCCTGGCACCAAGTAGCGGTCGGTGCCAAAAACACTCATGGTATAGCGCCGCTGACCGGTTTCATCCAGCTTCGGTATACCGTAGCGTATGTATAATGGATGCTCGTCGCTTTGCGACGTCCACAGCTGAGCAGGGCCGCCATACGCCGTCAACAAATACAAGCCGGGCTCCAACTCAACATTGAGCTGCATCGCTTGCAATGGTTTTTCCGCATGGGGAAAAACTTGTTTGGCCGTCGGTGTTATGTCCATCAACCAATTACCGTCTTTCCACAGACGCAAATCCGCCAAATTCCGCCCGGCCGCTTCGATCGCTACGAATTGGCGTGTTTTAATAGGCAGCCAAAAAGAGCGTTGCTGGAAATCATCAAGGCTAAGACTGATGTCTTTCAGCTTAATGAGTTGCGGAAAATTTTTATTGTGCAACTCGGTATAGGAATGCGCGCTGAGGTTAACCTCGCCACTCCCGTTATCATGGGCGTGGGTAATGATTTTATAATCACCGCGGTTTAGAAACAGATCCAGGCGGCCATCCTGCTCACCTGCTATGCCGACAATGTCACCGGGCCCGGCCATACGATCGACCAGCTGCAACGCCGTACCTTGGGCGCTGTCAGCCAGCAGCGTATAACGCCCAAACTGCCCGACCTTTAGTAGGGTGGAATGTTTACCTATAGCAGGCAATTTTTCCACCGCCAGTTGTACCGGTTCCGCCGGCGATGTATCACTTGCCAGTGAAATACCGGTCATCGCAGCATAGAAAAATATTGAAGCGAGTATTATTGTTTTCATGTCACCGCTTTTCATATCACCGCATATCGTTTCAACAAATAGAGTCGAGGTTTATACTCACACAATACCCCAAGTGTAGATGAGAATTAAGGTGATAATGAGGAGGAAATATGACGGAATATGGCAATCGGTGCGATGTAGGTCTTAGCATTCCGCTGGTTTATTTGTCAGGCGATGATTAATATACCCGCTTTTAGTTAATCAAAACTGGATTTCTCATGCTCAGCTATCGGCACGCGTTTCACGCAGGAAACCATGGTGATGTGTTAAAACATGCGGTGTTGGCATTGATCGTCGAACACTTGCAAAAAAAATCCAAACCTTTCGTTTACATAGACACCCACGCCGGTGCCGGCCGTTATGATTTACGTTCAGAATGGGCACAAAAAAACCGCGAGTTCGAATCAGGGATTCTGCCTTTATGGCAACGTAATGATTTACCTCCGGCAATGCGCACCTATATTGATATCGTGCAGAAAATGAATCCCAGCGGCGAGCTGCAATGGTATCCAGGCTCACCATGGCTGGTGCAGCAACTCATGCGCCAGCAAGACAAAGCCCGGTTGTACGAACTGCACAACAACGAAATACAAAACCTCCAGGCGCTATTTGCAAACATCCCTAACGTCAAAGTGCAGCACGCCGACGGCTTGCTTGAGCTCAAAGCCGTGTTGCCCCCTGCGGAACGCCGGGCAATAACACTCATCGACCCTTCTTACGAGATCAAAGAAGATTTTGCACGCGTGGCGACGGCGTTAGTGGATGCGCACCGGCGATTTGCCGTAGGGGTGTATATGTTATGGTATCCTGTCATCCATCGTGCCAATATCACACGCTTGGAGGATCAGTTAGTCCGCAGCGGTATTCGCAACATATTGTTGGCTGAATTGACCGTTAGACCTGATTCGGCACAAGGCATGCGCGGATCGGGAATTATCGTGATAAATCCACCGTGGACTTTACAGGAAAATTTACAGCAAATTCTGCCCTATTTAGCCGAACTATTGGGATCTCAAGGGCAAAACGCTTTCCCGGGAAAATACCGGCTTCAACCCCTGGTTCCGGAGTGAATCTTTACGCACGAGCGTATAGGATTGCTGCATTATAGGAATCATTGATTTAACGCAAATCTTGGGGATATTTTTCCCACATTCGCCAACCGGAAAAATTCAATCTATCATTGTTAACTGTTAATATCAGCTTGTTGCAATTACCCAGTAAGGATTTTCGTCAATGCAAACCCGACTAGTACACCTCAACGTCACACTCCTGTTGTTGCTCTCTATCATAGCAGCCTGTTCCAGCGCGCCGCGTTTGTCTATGGAACAATTGCGTGAGCAATATCCAGAGCTGGCAAAATTGGAAAAAAGCCTGGATGACGCCAAAGCCAGAGGTAAGGATTTGTTAGCGCCGCAGAGTTATAAAGTCGCGATGGACGCCTATATTGCAGGCTACGGCGCTGCGCAGGGAAACCAACGGGATCTTGCGAATCAAAAAGCCAAAGAGGGTATGGCCGCGCTGGATGCCGCTTTGCAAACGGCGCAGACCAGTGAAAAAATTCTATCTGAAGTTCTGGAGGCCCGAAACCGGGCGCGCAAAGCGGGGGCGAACGAATTCTATTCCGCGCAAATGAAAGAGTTAGATGAAGATCTCACCAAAATCGGTCAATTAATCGATAACAACCAAATTGAAAAAGCCAAAGCCCGCCGCCCGGAATTGCAAAATGCTTATTCCGACCTCGAGTTAGCGGCTCTGAAACAAAGCACTATCGCCTCGGCGCAAAGGGCAATAGCCGACGCCATAGCCAACGACGCACAGAAACACGCGCCTAAAACGCTTACCAGTGCCCAAGAGGAATTGACGCTGGCACAGTCGGTTCTGGAAGTTGACCGCACCAATCGCGACAAAGCCAATGCCCATGCCGCCCGCGCTACAGTTTTGGCCAAGCGCAGCATGTACATCGCCGACGTTGTGAAAGAAGCTAAACGCCGCGACTATTCCGGGGAAGATATTGTATTGGCCTATCAAAAGGCGTTAAGCCAATTCGGCCAAGCGATGGACTATGAGCTACTGTTTGACAAGCCCAATGACGAGACTGTGGCTGAAATGAATCAAGCGATCAACAGCCTTTACGAAGCCAACTCTGAAAACAAACGCCGCGCATTGGAGTTCGAAGCGGAATTGTCCAAAATCAATGCGTTGCACCAGGATGAAGTTGTCAACTTGAAACAACAACACGCACGGGACATGGCGCAGTTGGAAAGCAAATATACCGGTGAAATTTCCATGCTGGGCAAAACCCAGGAACATCTGGCCCGTATGCACGAAGAAGAACAAGCGCGCTTTGAACGTATCCAGTCACTTTTCAATGACAAAGAAGCCGACGTATACCGGCAAAAAAACAATGTGCTCATCTCGGTGCACGGATTTAAATTTCCTGTCGGCAGCGCCGAGATCCGCCCCGATAATTTCGCCCTGTTAAATAAAATCGTCAAAGCCATCGGGGAATTTAAATCCTCCAAAATAATGGTATCCGGGCATACGGATTCCACAGGCACGGCCGATGTCAACAAAGTGTTGTCCGATAATCGGGCGAAAAATGTGGCCAAGTTTTTCGACGAAGTGGGCCACATAGACGGCAAACGCATCCAGGCCAAGGGTTACGGGCAGGAAAAGCCGGTGGCCAGCAATCTCACGCCGGAAGGTCGTGCGAAAAACCGGCGCGTGGAGATCCTCATTGTTAACGATGGCCGCTAGCCTAGATAAATCTTCTTTAGGCTTTGTTTTTTATAATGAGCTAAAAATAAGCAACTGTTTTTATTAAAAAATTCCTCCAACCCGGGTGATAATGCCGGGTTTCCTTGGTCGCGCCTCCCTAAAAAACAGTTGATTTCATCGTTTTTCTGGGCCATTCTGAAGCGGTTGGAACCGTCCGCATCCCGTTTCGTATAGGGTGCATTTGGGATAATCACTGAAGATTTCTATACCACCACACCAGCATAAAATTACCACTAGTTTGGACGATATAGATTCGAATGACGGCGGAGAATCAGCTACTTATTGGCAGCTTGTTATTCCGCGGCAATTTAAGGTGTATCTAAATATTAGTTGTTGAGCAATCGTGAATTCCCGCAGCCAAAACTACCCCAGTCTGATAGACATGCTAAGCGAAAAATCCCGCGATAAGCACGATATCAAAGTTTTAAGCGACAATTACCAGCGTTTGCTGGAAGACTATCATGTCCAAGGGCAGATTTTGGAAGTATCCAACCGCATATTACGCAGCGGTAACACCTCCAATACCTTGGAAGAGGCGTTTAAGACCGTCATCGACATATGCCAGTCGGTTTTTGGCGCGGATACCTCGGTTATCGAACTGTATGACGAGCACCAAAACAAACTCATCGGGGTAGCCACGGACTACGGTCCCTATAACCCGCAAGGTTATTTCGAGCTGCCCCTGGAAGAGCAATCCCTCTCTGGGATGGCGTTCAAGGCAGGACAAACGGTTGCCATTGATGATGTAGTCAATGATCCGCGGGTAAGCCAACGCATACGACGTATATTCTCCGCTCGATCCGGCATAGCCGCGCCGCTGATTGTGGACGGTAAATCCATCGGTGTGTTGTTAACGATGATGAACGAACACCAACACAGCTTTAGTGCCCGTGATATTAATTTGATGGAGGGACTGGCGGCCGAAGCGGCACTGGCTGTGCACACCCAAATGCTGCACAAACAACGCATTCGGGCCGAACACCGCTTCCAGCGTTTAGTGGAACACGCCCCGTCGGCGATTCTGCTGATAGATCAAAACTGTACTATTCAAGAAGCCAACCACAGGGCGGTGAATGTCTTCGAAGAGTCCGATTTAGTCGGAAAACGCATTGAAGATTATATCGCCGCGGAAGACTTAGAGCGAGTATTCAGTTGCTTTAAAAGTTTGACGTTGGATAAATCATTGACCTTGGAAGCCAAGGTAGTCAGCAAAAACCAACGCCATATCGATGTTGCCATAAGCGCCAACTTGTTATCCATCGCCGGCCAATTGGTCACCCAAGCCTTTTTTCTCGACATTACCGAACGCAAACTCGCCGAAGCGGCGTTGTATGAAGAAAAAGAACGCGCTCAAATTACATTAAGTTCTATCGCCGATGGTGTAGTGGTTACGGACCAGCACGGCGTTGTCACATCCATCAATCCAAAAGCCGAAGTATTAACCGGCTGGCGTATCGAAGACGCACGCGGTCAACCGGTTTCCCAGGTTTTATCAATTACCGACGAAGGAACTCATCTCCCTATTTCCGGTATTATCGACAAATGTCTGCACAAGAGCCAGCCTGTGGAACTGGCGGGAACCACCGTGCTTAACCGACGCAACGGCGAAAGCAACGCGGTCGAGTTTTCGATTGCGCCAATGCGTGACCGCAGCGGAAAATCCAATGGTGCTGTCATTGTTATACACGACGTGAGTGAAGCGCGGAAAATGGCCGAAGAAATGCAATTTCTCGCCACCCATGACACCCTCACCGGCCTGGTCAATCGCGGCGAGTTTGAGCGGCGCCTTAACGAAGCCATTCAATCTGCTGAAAGCAGCGATATACAATACGCATTGTGTTACTTGGATTTGGACCGTTTTAAAGTGGTCAACGATACCGCCGGGCATGTAGCAGGTGACGAATTACTGATACAACTCACGGCATTGCTAAAATCCAAAGTGCGCAATTCAGACACCTTGGCCCGTTTGGGGGGTGACGAATTCGGCGTATTACTGCACAGCTGCCCCTTGGAAAAAGCCAGTGAAATTGCGGAAACTATCCGCCGTTTGGTCAAGGAATTTCGCTTTGTATGGGAAGGTAAATCCTTTGAAATAGGCGCCAGTATCGGCGTAATTGCGATTACCGCACAAAGCGGTGAACTCAAAGAAATCCTTAGCGCCGTTGATACCGCCTGTTATCTGGCCAAAGAGCAAGGCCGTAATCGAATTCATATTTTCAGACCCGGGGATGAGGAAATCGCTCGCCGCCATGGCGAGATGGAGTTAACGCACCGTATACGCCGCGCCATCAAGGAAGACCGCTTCACATTATGGCAGCAGCCTCTGCAGCCTCTGAACGAAACGCTACAGCACATAAAGGCCTGCGAAATCTTCGTTCGTATGCTGGATGATCAAGACCAGATTGTGTATCCCAGCGTTTTCATCCCCGCCGCCGAACGTTATCAGTTAATGCCGGAAGTGGATCGTTGGGTAATCAAAGCGATGTTTAACGCCATCCAAGAGGGACGGCTGTTAAACGACACCCAGTCGTATTGTTTTATCAATCTTTCCGGACAATCATTGGGCGATCATGACCTTTTGCAACTCATTATTGATCACCTCAATACCGTCTCCGTTGCCCCTGAACGAATTTGTTTCGAGATAACCGAGACCGCCGCCATTGCGAATCTGGCCCATGCCATTAATTTTGTCACCGTATTGGAAAGCCGTGGTTGTTGTTTTGCCCTGGATGATTTTGGCAGCGGCTTAAGCTCTTTCGCCTATTTAAAGAATCTGGCGGTGGATTTCATCAAGATCGACGGTCATTTCATACGCGATATGGTGCATAATCCTGTGGACCGCACCATGGTGGAGGCGATTAGTAAAATAGGTCATGTCATGGGCATCCAGACCATCGGCGAGTTTGTGGAAGACACTGCCACTCGAGATGCGTTAAAACTGGCAGGGGTGGATTACGCTCAAGGCAACGGCATCGCCAAACCAAAACCGCTTTAAAACGAAAAAATCACCAATAATAACTCAATGCCAACGTACCAAACACGAATTCGGGATCGTCACGTTCATAGGACTGCGTACCCAATGATAATCCTAAAGATAATTGCTGCAACAAATCCACCTCCACAGTACCGCCATAGCTATAAGTATTAGTTTGATCGATAGCGGAAACGCTTTGTAACCAATAGCCGCTCAGGCTTCCCCACGACAAATATAAACTACCGCCTAATGAATAAATATCATCGGCAAAGCCAACTGAATTCACTAGTTTTAAACGTACGTAGTCTAAAGCCAATAAAAATTCCGCGATATTCAACAGTGTTGATGAATAATAATGTTTGCCGTATTCGCCATATAGATACAGATTATCAAGAAACTCGGCACCGATATTAACGGTAAATCCTTCGCTGCTGTATTCACGTGTCGTTCTGACGGTGGTGAAATTAAACTCCCTGATTTGCGGCTTGATCAATATGTTGACTTTTTCGAACTGGTAACCTACAGCACCTCTTAAGGTTTTGACATTGACGTGTTCCTGATCATCCCAATATTCGAGTTCCACACCCAAAGGCATTTTGGCATCAAACTCGGACTCCAAACCTACTAGCACCGTATATGGTTCGATTTGCTGATTGGTTTCGCTGGATTTTATGTACAGTTGACCTACGGATAAAATCAATCGGCGTTGATTTGCTAATGCAATATTAGCATCAAGAAAATAATCACTACCGTCATCGCTGTCAGCGGTGACGGTCAATGTTACCAAGGAGATGGAGTCGGAACCGGTTTCAGTTTCCGCATACAGAGGTAAAACCAAAACAGCAAACAATACACCAGCAATTGTTATTGTATGCGCATAACTCATGCGTCAAAGCTTAGCGTGCCTGACGGCGTTGTTGCAACGCCCTTTTTTGCTGCGGACTCAGGCTCTTGTAGCGTTGCCGTATACGGTTTTTCACTTTTTGTTTTTGTTCAGGAGTCATTTTGTTCCACTTTTCCCGCAACTGTTGGCGCTTGCTGGGCGGCAGATTCTTGTACCATTGATAACGATTGCGTATTTCCGCCTGCTCTCGCGGTGAAAGCGCTTTGAATTGCTGAAACTTATTGCGCAACAACTGTTTTTTATCTTCCGGCAAATCTTTCCACAAAGCAAAACGTTGCTTCATTATTTCACGTTGCTCAGGGGTTGCATTCATCCAGCGGTCTGCTCCGGTGAGCAAACGTTTTTTGCGTTCTTCAGAGAAGGTGCTCCATTGGGATTCAAACCGGTTTAACACTTGTTTCTGCTGTGGGGAAAGATCGCCCCATTGCATGGCTGTCTCTTCGGAATTAGCCGCAAGCGGATACATCAGTATCTGCAAAACCAGGAGATATTTTATTAACCGCTTACTCATCGGTTTGTTCCTCATCATTACGCTTCGATTGACTCTGCTCCATCTCTAACAAATTGACAGGGTCGATCCACTCCCCGTCCTCAGTCTGAAACTCGCCCAGGAATTCGAGAAACTCCAGACTTACTGTTTCTTCGGATTCGGCTTCGGGTTCGGCGTAGGCAACCGCGGTCACGTTGAGCAAAAACAACGTAGCAAAAAATTGATATCGGTTAACCCACACTATCGTGTTCTTCCGCCAACCACTGGTAGAAATCCAACTCTTCATACAATTCCAATTCGTCGGGCGACGTTAGAATGGGAATATCCTCTATACTGGCCACGGGCGATGACTCTTGTACCGCTTGAAACTGATAGACAACCACACTGCTCACCAGCGCTAGCGCAGCAAAACTTCCCGCCGGGAGCAACCACTTTGAGGCGTTTGCGCGAGGCGATGATCCCTGTGTGGCGTTAGCCGCCGCGCTTACCGCAACCCGCCTCGCCTGTTGCAGCCTTTGACACACATCATCATCCAACGATACCGCTTTATCATCCAGGGTGGATTTCGCCGCTTTCAACAACACATCGTCGCGCAGCGGGGATTTTTTAGTGTCACTCATAAACGATGCTCCTCAAGTTGCTCTCTTAAAGTGCTGACAGCGCGGGATAAATGTGTTTTGACGCTGCCTTGTGAACAATTCATTGCCGCCGCCGTTTCCTCCACGCTGAATCCTTCCCAAATGCGCAATAAAAACGCCTGTTGCTGCCTTAGGGGCAGCCGGTTTAATGCGCCATCCAATGCTTCCAAAGTTCTGTCATTGACCAATTGCAACGCCGGATTATTATCAACAACACTGCTAAAATCATCCACATCCGCGCCGGAATCATGCTCTGATTGGTCAGAGGATTTTCGAATACCGGCTTTTTCTAAAACCACCTGCCAGGTACGACGGACTTTTTGCCGCCGATACCAGTCCATTATGGTGTTTTGCAGAATGCGGTGGAACAGCGGGCCCCATTGTTGAGGTTCGCGGTCAGCGTATTTTTGCGCCAGTTTCAACATAGCATCTTGCACCACATCCAGCGCATCGTCCCGGTTACCTGTGGCAATGACCGCCATCCGATACGCCCGCTGCTCCACATTCGCTAAAAACTGGTCCAGTGCCTGCGGCGTACCCAGAATTAAATCTCCTCAAACTTATATAACTTATTGTAGATAAAAGGCTTTTCGACATCGCAGCAAACGGAGCAGAAATATGTCGAGTGATATGTTAAATAACGCATCACTATGAATCTGGTTGACATTGTACGCAGCTAAGGTGTTCGTATATTTTCCGTTTTCCATTAATATACAAAGTCATTCTAATGAAGCGCGATGACAAAGTGATTTTTCAACGACTCACCAAATACGGCACACAAGCGAATTCCCACGATTGGTTAAAAGCCATCGCCATATTGTTAATGGTAGTCGACCACACTGGGGTTTATTTCTTTCCCGATGAGTATTTATATCGATTCGTGGGCCGGTTCAGTTTTCCGGTTTTTTTCTTTTTAATTGGCTACACCTACCAGGGTTTGCGCAGCGGTTCGCCCGCCGACAGCGACAGCGCATGGAAAAAATACTACATCCAGCTGCCGGCGTCACTGCAAAAACTATTGGTTTTTTTCTGGGCGTTCACTATCAAATCCGACCTGTTGTTATGCTTGTTGTTAATCACACTGGCCAACTATGCGCTAACCCAGGAAATTTTTCCTTTGAACATCCTGTTTACGGTCATCGTATGCCGGGTTGTGCTTTATTTGCTGGACAAGTACCACATCCTGGACAATTGGCTGATCGTCAGCTGGTTATTGTTAACGTTACTGCATGTGCCGCTGTTGTTTGTATACGAATATGGCAGTGTCGCCATATTGATTACCATGGTGGGATATTTGATAAGGCATAATCGCCGAGGTGAGTTAAAGGCCTTAACATTTATATTCTTGAGTTATTTATCGTATTGCGCCTCGCAAATGATATTTTTTCCCGCCACATTCAACTATCTTGCCACGCTATACACAGGCATGGCGGTTTTGTTTGTCTTGCTATCGGATTACAAATTTCAGAAGACCTACTTTTTTCCCAATATTACCGCCGTCAACTATACGGTCATGTTTATTTCCCGCTACTCATTATACGTGTATACAGCACATTTGTTGGCGTTTAAAATTACTGCGAAATATTTTATTTAGTGATCCGTTGAAAGTGGATTAACGTTCGATATAAACAGCATCTCCAACTTCAATATTGTAAGCCCCGGCCGCCCGACCTTGATTGACGGCGATTTCCGCCAAACCATTGGAATTTTCATACCAAAATCCTGTGCCGATAGGCACTTCGGAGAAGGTTCTA
>Ga0209536_100013821_pt1 | contig 11621 bp, 5 predicted proteins | sample DeeMarSeWOR28_12_FD_187461 | JGI IMG/M metagenome (GOLD analysis project Ga0209536, IMG submission 187461) | Marine sediment microbial communities from White Oak River estuary, North Carolina - WOR-2-8_12 (SPAdes) (version 2) | ecosystem: Environmental > Aquatic > Marine > Intertidal zone >... | reverse complement strand
TGCCCCTACTTCCGTGAGTCTGGGAAGTGATTTAATCTCGATGCGCCAGCCATTGTCATCGGTCAGATGCATGTGGAAAGTATTCATTTTATACCGGGTCATCTCATCAATATATTTCTTGACTTCCTCCTTGGTAAAAAAATGACGACTTACATCCAGCATGAGCCCTCTCCATCCGAATCGTGGATAATCTGTAATTTTCGCTGCAGGAATAATCCAGGTTGTCTCTGTTACTTTCTTGCTTTCTATTTCCCGGGGTAATAACTGGTACAGAGTCTGTATTCCGTAAAATAGCCCAGCCGGCAGGTTCGCCGTGATCACTACTCCTTTAGGTGAGGCTTGCAGGATATAACCTTCGGATCCGATTTGAATGTCGGCTACACTATTAAGGTTCAGTTGGATCGATCCGGATGTACCCTGCTGTACAGTAATTTCAAAACCTGTTGGTACATTGAGCCTGGCAGCTAACATTTCAGCAACATTCTCAGCTTCAGGTTGATTATAAGAGACCGTCGCATTTTGATCCAAAACATAATATCCTTCAAACTGCTGTATGGAGACCGGTTGTGGGATCACTTGTATAGTCATATTTTGTCCATTTACTATTGAAACGGCAAAAAATAGAAATAAAAAGATCAGTGTTTTCATTTTTCCGCGATTATATCATAAAATAAGATTCAGTATTTATTCAAGGGTTAAAAAGATTCCAAAAATATGCATTATTAAAAAGTAAGGTAAATTTATGCACAGATAATTAAAGTTCCACCCAAAAACATTTATTCTATTAATAATATCTAAGTCTTTTAACTTTTAGCCTTTGATCAGGATGCGCTGTCACTATCGAGGCTACTTTAATCCCGTTATATTTGGATTTTTTTAATTTATCGGGGTATCGAACGCTTGCGCGGCAGGTTGGCCCTTCGTGGTAATTGTCCAACTGATATTTCTGTTTCACTCGGCCCGCCTGAAGGCTTGCACCTGACATCAAAATTTTCCTGTGATGGATCTTTCTTTTTGAATTGATTACATTTTCAAGTGTTATTGCAGAAGCATTCAGGAATTCGAGATTTTCAATTTATATGGATCAATTTATTGCTATTTTTCAATAATTATCAAAATCAACTTTAATTCAATCGATTCAGGTTGATAAAAGAGCAAATATTTTTGGAATTATGTACATTAGATTAAAGTTTACATGGAATTTTTTAATCATGTTTTTCCTTACCATCAATTAAAAACATTACAAATATGTTAAAGTCATTTTTATGGGTCGGTTGCTGTTTTCTATTAACCATTAACTTATATGCTCAGATCCAACCCACACAGCTCACCTGTGAATATGTTAAAGATCCGTCAGTGGTGGACGTTTTACAGCCCAGGCTTGCCTGGATCAATATTGCCCGGGAAGGAGATCGTGGACAGAAACAAACGTCCTATCAGGTTGTTGTCGCCACGAAAAAAGAATTACTACAGGAACCTGATCTATGGGACTCCGAGAAGGTGGATTCAAACCAATCCACGAGGATTGTTTATAAGGGGAAAAAATTAAGATCAAGGCAGGACTGCTGGTGGTGTGTGCGCGTATGGGATAAGGATGGGAAGGCATCCGAATGGAGTGAACCCGCCTATTGGCATATGGGATTACTTGATCCTGCAGAATGGAAAGCGGAATGGATCGGAGCTCCCTGGCAGGGAGAAGAAGCTTTACCAAAACCTCCCGGACCAGATGGCTGGCCGGAGCAAATGCCTCCTCCTGCACCTTATCTAAGAAAAGAATTTGAGGTAAAAAATGATATATCAAAAGCGGTAGCCTATGTGACCGGGTTGGGATATTTTGAGTTATATGTAAATGGTCAGAAGATCGGTGAGGATGTATTGGTGCCAAACCAGACCAATTATGGGAAAAGACCTGGACTAACCAAGGAGAACATACCCCTGGAGGATAATTTCAGGGAGTATAAGGTTATGTATCTTGCATATGATATCACAAAGGAATTGAGGCAGGGAACCAATGCAGTAGGCAGTATACTTGGCAATGGTTTCTATAATGCCGCTAAATACTGGGCCGGATCTTATGGTACGCCCCGGTTTTTAGGCCAGATCCATATCACCTATTCTGATGGAAGTGAAGAACTGGTCGTTAGTGACCTCTCATGGAAAGCTGCTCAAAGTCCGATCCTGATGGACATGGTCTATTATGGTGAACATTATGATGCCAGGAAGGAACAACCCGGGTGGAACCTTCCGGGATTTGATGATTCCAGTTGGGAACAAGTCGTATCCAGGAAAGCCCCGGAAGGAAAACTCGTTGCGCATACACCCTGCACAGACAAGATCACAAAAAGGATCCACCCGGTAAACATCAAGAAACATTATGATGGCCGTTACCTGGTGGATTTTGGCGTGGAAATATCCGGGTGGCTTCGTATTAATAGTATAGAAGGTCCAGCCGGTCATAAAATAGAGATTAAATATATTTCAAATTCCTATTCGGGGGATAATTCTTATATCCTGCGGGGTGAAGGGCAAGAATCTTACGCAGCCCGGTTTAACTGGTTTGTCTTCAGTGGGGTTGAAATCATCAACTGGCCGGGAGAACTGGAAATGGAGGACATAACTGCTGAGGCCGTTAACACCTATGTGGAGGAATCTGCCGTCTTCGAGACTTCCAATCCACTTTTCAATGATATCAATAAGATCTGGAAAAGGAGTCAGCTGGATAACATGCATGGTGGAATAGCCAGTGACTGTCCACACCGTGAACGGTCTCCCTATACGGGAGATGGGCAGGTAGCTTGCGTGACCGTTATGCACAACTTCGATGCGAAGTCATTTTACTATAAATGGATCCAGGATATGCTTGGAGCACAGAATCCGGAAACCGGATATGTCCCCAACGGTGCACCCTGGGAACCCGGCTGCGGAGGCGGTGTGGCCTGGGGAGCAGCCATGAACATCATACCCTGGGAATTTTACCTGCATTATGGTGCACGGGACATGCTGGAGGACAATTATGAAGGGATGAAAGGATACGTGCGTTATATGCAGACCTGGGTTGATGAGGATGGGATCATGTTCTCGCAAGCAGTGGGAAAAGGCGGGAAACCACTGGTGTGGCTGAACCTGGGCGAGTGGTCAACACCATATCGAGATCAAACCGTTCCACAGGAGATGGTCCATACTTTTTATTTATGGCGTTGTGCCGACATTACCGCAAAGACAGCTAATATCCTAGGTAAAAATAAGGAGGCGAAAGAATACGAGGATCTGGCAGAAAAGACCAGAATGGCATTTCACAAGAGATTCTATAATGAGGAATTAGGGACCTATGGCAAAAATGGAGGCAATATCTTTGCCTTAAAAATGGGGGTTCCAGTGGACCGCTATGAAAAAGTGATCAGCACATTAAAAAAAGATATCAGGGACAATGATGGTCACCTCGATACCGGGATTTTCGGAACCCAATTCTTCTTTGAGGTACTATCGGAAAATGGAATGCATCAGCTTGCATATGAAGCCATGAATAAGCGGACTGCCCCCAGTTACGGGTACTGGCTTGAACAGGGTGCAACAACAACTCGCGAGGGTTGGATCCGTTTTGGTTCACATAACCATCCCATGTTTGGCGGTGGCTTGGTCTGGCTTTACAGAAAACTTGCCGGGATGAATGCAGATGAAGAAAATCCGGGCTACCGTCATATTGTATTCCGGCCACAATCTGTAGAAGAAATGGATTATGTGAAATATATGAATAATACCTCCTTCGGAATGGCAGGCATCATGTGGGAAAATCAGCCGGATCAATTCTCTATGGAAGTAACTGTTCCCGTAGGTAGTTCTGCCACTGTCTATGTGCCTGCTACAAGGGAAGAGAAAGTTCACGAGAATGGGGAGAAACCAGATCCGGAAGAAGTCAAATTTTTGCGAATGGAAGAAGGTTATGCCGTTTTTTCTGTAGAAAGCGGGAATTATCACTTTGAAGTGAAGAAAAATTAACAACACCTATGATCTTAAATTTAATGAAAATGAAAAATCTTATCTTGATCCTCGCCCTACTATGTTCAGTTAGCTTTTCAGGATACGGTCAATTGATGAATCCACCGGAAATCGACACGCAGAACAGGGTGACTTTCAGGGTAAATGCGCCGGAAGCCAGGGAAGTGAAGGTCATCAATCTAAGTGATGAAATGGCTATGGGAGCGGCTGAATATAGCCTTACGAAAGGAGATGATGGAATCTGGTGGGTAAGGACCAATCCCTGCCGTCCGGGTTATCATTATTATCAGCTTTCTATTGACGGATTTAAGGGAGCCGACCCGGAAAGCCAGGCATATTTTGGCTGGGGAAGGTGGACCAGTGGATTGGAAGTTCCATCAACTGAAATCACATTTTATCAGCCCAAAAACAATCCCAAGGGAGATGTGATTGTTCATTGGTATTTTTCAGAGATCACCCAGGCTATGCGGAAATGCCTTGTATATACGCCACCCTCTTACCGGACGGATATAACCAGGAAGTATCCTGTCCTTTATCTCCAACACGGAGCAGGAGAAAGTGAACTCGGCTGGACCATGCAGGGTAAGATGAACTTCATTCTGGATAATCTGCTGGCGGAAGGAAAAGCCAAAGAGATGATGATTGTGATGGATAATGGTTATGCAGCATCACCGGATGCTGAGAACAAGGCCAGGCCCAGTGGGGATGAAAATCTTTTTGAAGAGGTTATCAATAATGAGCTGATCCCTGAAATAGATAAAAATTACAGGACAATTGTATCCCGAGAAAGCAGGGCCATTGCCGGGCTTTCTATGGGCGCAGGTCAAGCCATGAGGATCGGTTTGAGCCATCTGGAATTGTTCAGCGGTATTGGAGTTTTCAGCGGAGGTGTAAGGAATTTCAATAAAGAAACATCATTTTCTGGTGTTTTCAAGAATGTGGACAAGCTTAACAAGGATATTAATCTATTGTGGATTGGATGCGGATATCTGGACCGTGGTTTTGAGAATATACAACAGTTTCACAGGGAGCTGGAAGATTTAGGTGTCAACCATGTATGGCATGAGATGGATGGATCCCATGAATGGCAAGTCTGGCGGCATCATCTTTATGAATTTGCCCAGTTGGTATTCAAATAAGAAATAGTACTTTACCAGTAGAAATACACAAGGATATCCAGAACCTTAAGGAAGTACATTTTTGATACTGAAGCGGTTTCTATCGGATTGAAATTCTCTGGGTCATCCTTATCCTGATTTAGGTTCGTTCTTAGAGTATTTCCCTTACGATGTCAAATACCAGCCTCGAGCCTTGCTACTTCAGCCCTGATATCAGCGTATTTTTTCTCCTGTCGACGGATGATCGCCATGAATTCCTTATCATCCCAGAGGTTTTCAAAGAGTGGGTCTACTTGTATATTACTAACAAAATGTCCATGGAATCCCTTTTCCTCTAATTTATATAATATATCATATGCTTTTTCTTTTTCTCCAAGAAGAGCATAACAGGCAGCAAGATTAAATTTGGCACTTGCCTCTAAAGCTCTCCCTAATTTGAGCCGTTCTAAATAATGATCGATTTCCTTATGCAGGATTGCTTCCGCTTCTTCTCTCCGATCCAATTTGATCAGTAAATACGCTTTCCTATTTATTTCCCCCAATCCATAAATATCCGGAACATCCCTCATACTCTCATATTTTTTAAAATATTCGAATGCCTGATCATATTTTCCCTGTTTTGCATACACATAGGAGATATCCCCAATACAATGCAAATTGCTATCCATAGCACAAATTTTATTTACTATTTCTTCTTCCTTTTCAATTTCACCTGTTGTATAATAAAGGACTTCCAGATTAATCAGTCCATGCAACATATTATAATCCATTCTTTCCCTGGCTTTCTTTTCCGCATTTTCAAAATCCATAATCCCAAGATAAGCCAGGAAATAATAACTAAGGAAGGTCCCATATTGCGGATCCCCGGTTAATAGTTCATTGGCTTTTTTATAACTCATAATCGCTTCCAGATATTTCCCATCATCAGCCTGGCTCATCCCCATCCACCAATATGCAAAACTATGATTTGGCTGCTTGTCAAGGATCTTCTGATATTGAATCAAAGCTGAATCATTGTCTCCTTTAACAAAATAATACATCCCTTTCCATAACAATGCTTCAGGTAGGTCAGGATTTATTGATAAAGCTTTATTGACATACCATAAGAGTGAATCACCAAAATTTTCCTTATAATATTCATCCCAATATGTCTGATTAAATTTTGCACAACCTAATCCCACATAGGCTAATCCAAAATGTGGATCCAGATCCAAAGCCTTCTGATAAAAAATAACGGCATTGCTGATTTCACTATCCGTATAGTTCCAACTGAATCCAGTATGGAATTTACTAGCTTTCATATAATACTCATAGGCTTCAAGATTTTCCGTCGGATTTCTTTCAATCTCTTCGATCTCTTCGGGAGTCAGAATCGTTTCCAACTCCCCGGCTAATTCCATAGCAATATCACTTTGTAATTTGAAAATATCCGTCCATTCTCTTTCATAGACTTTACCCCAGAGGTGATCATCAGACTTTGATTGAATTAGTTGTACCCTGATACGTACCTGGTTCCCAAATCTTTGTGCCGTTCCTTCAATGATATAATTCACCTTTAATTCCTCAGCAATATCCGTTATAGTCTCGTCTGTTGATTTGTATTTCATGACGGACGTTTTCGAACGAACCTTGAAATCTTTGATCTTTAACAATTGCATGATGATCTCATCCGTCAGGGCATCCCCGAAATACGCATATTCATTATCTTCACTCTGGTTTTCAAATGGTAGCACAGCAATTGATTTTTCACCCGGAATGTCAGTATCATGCCCTAAATAGGGGCGTAGAACAAGGATTACCAGCGTTACTACCACAATTCCCGCCAGGATGTAAGAGAGATTTTTCCAATATTTACTTTTAGGTGATCTCCCATGCGCTAGCTCTTTCCCTTCTTCCCAGATGACCTGATGTATTTTTATGGGCTCATCGACGTTTTTTAATGATTTTTCCTTAATAAATTTTGTTCTGAGATCCGTTTTGTTCTTTATATTCCTGTAAACAGAATCCGAAATTATAATTCCACCTTTCTGGCTTTCACCCTGAAGCCTGGAGGCTATGTTTACCCCGTCACCGAATACATCTGCTCCCGCAAATACAGTTTCCCCCTCATGTATGCCAATCCTCAGAGGAATGTTCTGTACCTTACATTCTTTTTGTATATTTATAGCGCAACGGACTGCATCAGAAGAAAGTGAAAAACTGGCCAATATCCCATCCCCTATCTCTTTGATCAAAGTACCATTAAATTCATTGATGAAGGTCATATGGATTTTACGGTTCCGGGTAAGCATGTCAAATGCTTGGTCCTCATCCGAACCCATTAAGGCTGTATATCCGACGATGTCGGTGAACATAATTGCTGCATGTCTGCGATCTTCGGGCATATTTATTTACACATTTGGTGATTTGGTGATTTAGTGATTTTGATCATCCTGATATTTCTTAAAATGAAACAGTAACTAGACAATTAAAACATTTAAAAAATGGCTATTGACTTAATACCCTCCCTTTCCACCAACAATTCTTAATTCCAATATGCTTATAAACCTATCAACCATTCAATTTAGGTATAAATCCCGAATTATTCCATGGAGAATATTAGGTATTTGAATAAATACAAGGTTTTTGGAGAAATAGACGATTTGAATGAGTGAAGTATAACCTGGCAACTAGACATCCTACATCATGGGTACGAACTTACTTGCGTACGGGACCTCCAATTTTTCAAAATTTCGGCGTCGGAATTTAGGAAATCTCTTTTAATCTTTATTCCTTCATAAAAAAACGATTAAATGTTATTTGACTACAATTATTATGACCAGATTTATTTTAACTTGTCTTTTATCAGTCCAGATATCACAATGTGTTCAGGCCCAGATTGCATTACCTAAAACAGAGTTAAAAAACATAATCAGCGCCAAATATATTCAGCGCACAATGAACCTCCTGGAAAAGAGTACTCCGGAAAATCGAAATACGGCGCGTATCCTGGTCTATGGACAGTCTTTAAGTGCCCAGGACTGGTGGCTGGAGGTGAAGCAGTATATTGAAGAGCAATTTCCATATGCCAACCTGATCATGGATAATAAATCGATAGGGGGATTTGCTTCCCAGTTTCTTATAAAAACCGTTAAAAGAGATATTCTTGATTTTTACCCTGACCTGGTCATTTTTCATGTCTTTGGATCCGATTTTTATTATGAACAGGTCCTGATCCAAATGCGTTCTTTAACAAGTGCCGAGATTGTGATTTGGAACGATCCTCAGAATAATCCCGAGCCCAATGAATGGCACGAAAAAATGTCCTATCAAATCATACCTGCTTTTGCTGCAAAATACAAATGTATGTTTATCGACTTGCGCACACCTATCAGGGAATTCGTGAAGGAGAACAACCTGGTTTACGCGGAGGAATTAACAAAGGACGGAACTCATTTTAATGAGAAGGGCTGTGAACTGATAGCAAATCAGATCATTCCACACCTGGTTTATGATAAAAAATATAAGTCCGATCCCGATGGTTTATTAAAAACTTATGAAGTCGGAGTGGATGTTGATTGGAATAATGGTGAATTGACCCTGCCCTTCGAAGGCAACAGGATCGATGTTATTACATCACATAACTTAAATCCTGGGAATGCATGCAAGGTGTTCATTGACGGGAAAAAGCCTTCGGAATTTCCCGAAGCCTACAACTTTACCCGGCCGAATGATAATGGCGAAAAAGGCTGGATCTGGAGTGTAGGGGCGCCGGTCAGAATACAGAGAAAAGTACCCTGGACAAATGAAAGCTTCACGTTGACATTTGATTCCATAGATTACGATGTCAGATTTTTTACATTTCATGTAGAAGGGTCCGAATGCGGATATGAAGGAAGCGGTAATAACAGGGAAGATTTCATTTCCAACTCTGGAAGAGTGTTTATCCAGGCAAATGAAGTGAATGACTCCATCCCTGGAGACTGGCATGTATTCCGGAATTATGATGTGAATAAGTTTCAAATAGAAAAAGGATACCAGACTACCTGGAGAACATACCTGATGGGGACTGATAAGTTTGTTCCCATGAATGTACCGGATACAATAGCCGACAATGTCATAACGCTTTTTAAGGGCATTCCCAATGGAAAACACACTCTGAAACTGAAGTGTGATGGTGCTGAGGTACCTGATATTAAAATGATCAAAGCCTATAAGCCTTTTATTGCTGATTTACAGTAGATGTATTAGTGAAAAGTGAATTTTAAGCTGTAAAAATTAAATGGTATATGAAATCTTTATTTAAATTTTATGTTTTTGTGGCATTCACATTACTTGGATTAATTACCTGTATTACAGAAGAAAATAATTATCAGATCGACAGACCAAACATCGTTATTTTCCTGGCTGATGATATGGGATTTTCTGATCTGGGATGCTATGGTAGTGAGATCAATACACCTAACATAGACAAACTGGCCACAGAAGGGATCCGCTTCACCCAGATGCACAATACCGCGAAATGTTTCCCGACCCGCGCCTGTCTGCTTACAGGATTATATGCCCAGCAATGCAATATGGATATAACTAATGACAGTCTGAAAAACTGCATTACTTTGGGTGAAATACTTAGAAACGCCGGATATAGAACACTTATGGTCGGCAAGCATCATGGTCTGGATAATCCCTACGACCGCGGATTTGACAGATATTTTGGATTACGTGATGGTTGCTGTAATTATTTTAATCCTGGGGTAAGGCGGGAAGGGGAACCTGAACCAGCCCATAAAGAGGTAGCATGGGCGAAACCCCGGAAATGGTGTATCGACGACAGTTTATATGCTCCATATACGCCGGTTGAAAAAGATTTTTATACAACTGATTTTTTTACGAAATATGCTTTGGGGTATTTGGATACATATAAAAATGAGGATAAACCGTTCTTCCTCTATGCAGCCTATACTGCACCCCATGATCCTCTTCATGCCTGGCCTGAGGATATTGAAAAATACCTTGGTAAATACATGGAAGGGTACGAAGTTATCCGTAACCGCAGATACAAAAAACAAAAAGAAATGGGATTGCTCGATAAATCTTTTCCATTATCAGAACCAACCTTTGAAAACTGGGATGAACTGACTATGGAACAAAAACTGACAGCCGATTCCTTAATGGCTGTTTATGCGGCGATGATCGACAGGATGGACCAGAATATTGGAAAGATTATTGATAAAATCAAAGAAATGGGTGAATATGAAAACACGTTATTCATGTTTATGTCGGACAATGGATGTCAGCCAGAGGGTCCAGGAAATGAAAGTTTAAACCAAACAGCTCGTGATTATCCAATAGGATCAATTGGAAGATGGGCCTCATTAAATCAATCCTGGGCCAACGTTGGCAATACCCCATTCAGGTATTATAAAAACTGGAGTCATGAAGGTGGTACTTGTACCCCATTTATTGTCTACTGGCCAAAAATGAAAGATTCTATGAATATTAAAATCAGTCATTTCTCATCTCATTTTATAGATATCATGCCAACACTTTTAGATATAACCAGTGCTGAATACCCGGTATCATTTAAAGAAGAAAAAGTATTCCCTTATCAGGGCATATCCCTTTTACCTGTATGGATGGGTGAAAACGTTGAAAGGGAAAAAACCATCTTCTGGCAGTGGGATAGGGGGAAGGCTGTTAGGAAAGGTAATTTTAAACTGGTTTCAGGAAATAACGGGCCCTGGGAATTATACGATATGGCATCTGATAAAACGGAAACGATAAACCTGATTGCTGAGGAACCAACAATTACAAATGAACTTGAAATGTTATATGAGAAATGGATAGCAGAGGTTAAAGGAATAGAGTAAAAGATGTTTACGGGAGATCCTCTCATCTCAACACTCCTACAGTAGCGAATTGGAAATGTAAACGGTTATCCCATCATAGATAGCGGAAAGTAGGTATCCCTACATAAAAACATTATATGTGATTTAAATCATCAAGCCCATTTTTTAAAATTAAACATCTTATTCTGTTTTTCAATCTTGGCAAACCTTTTCAACGGACTTTTCAATTACCTGATACTAAAGATACAGTCATTATGTTTCAACTTAATGATACCACGCCATAGTAACCTCCACAAAAAAAGCTATGAATCTGGCAATTAGAGAAACTTTTTAGCCTAAGATCAATGTTATCAATATGAAATCTAATATATAATTCATTTTTACACCCTTAAAAATTTTTCTCATGAAAGCTAAAAATACCTTTTTGCTCTTACTTATTTTTATGACTTTTCAGGCATTCGCTCAGTCAGATCTTGGCTTTGGCATAAAAACCGGAATGAATATATCCACACAAAAAACAACCGGGGAAGGAGAGAATGTAAGTACCAGTTCAATTGTGGGTTTTCATATAGGAGCTTATGGAAATTATTTTATACTTGAACCGCTGGCAGTCCAGGCAGAATTGCTTATATCACAAAAAGGATCTAAATGGTCAGATCCGTATTTTTCAGGAAAAGAC
>Ga0209536_100013820_pt1 | contig 11621 bp, 6 predicted proteins | sample DeeMarSeWOR28_12_FD_187461 | JGI IMG/M metagenome (GOLD analysis project Ga0209536, IMG submission 187461) | Marine sediment microbial communities from White Oak River estuary, North Carolina - WOR-2-8_12 (SPAdes) (version 2) | ecosystem: Environmental > Aquatic > Marine > Intertidal zone >... | reverse complement strand
TAAGATTCATTTTATTAAGATTAAAAAATTGACAAACCTTCTCAAGATCGGATATCTCATATTCCATGCTGATTAATTACGGCGATTTAATGGAATCCGGATAGCCCCTGTCCGGGAAGGCATATACGATATAGGTAAGCTCCTGTCCAATCGCTTCGATGTAAGGATTTGCCCTGGCTAGGTCCGCGACGACACATGTATCCGGATCATCCGCACAAATCCTGTATTGGAGTCGATGGGGTTGATCGACCGGGATATACCCCTGGGTTGGAATCGAATTATTTCGATCGCAGGAAAAGAATGATCAAATCACGATGGTTTTAAAAATCGGATTAGTTGGGATTTGTCAGGTGGGGTCACGATAATCAGAAATCATTTTTATTAATTTGAACAATGGTTGCAGGATTGCAGGTTCAGATACATAATAAATTCACCCTATCACTATTTTAGATTATAATGGATAACAGGATCCCTTATGTCTCCATCGTAATGGCCGTTCATAACGAAGAACAGTACCTGGAAGAATGCCTGAATTCTATCCTCGGTCAAACCTATTCCGACTGGGAATTAATTGCGGTGAATGATCATTCCAGCGACCGGACTCCAGCGATACTGAAAGAATATGCCCTGCGTGATTCCCGGATAAGGATTTTTAATAGTAAACGGCATAAACTCATTCCGGCACTTCAGGAGGCCTTCCGGCACTGCCGGGGTACCCTGATCAATCGAATGGATGCGGATGACAAAATGCCTGAATACAAATTAAAGGTGCTGGTTGAGGAATGGAGTAAATACGGTAAAGGAACCGTGGTTGCCGGAGGAACTTCCCATTTTGTGGACAAAGGGAAGGTGGGTGAGGGATTCCTTCGATATGACCGCTGGTTAAACGATATAGCCAAAAACAACACCCATTATGAAAAAATTTACCAGGAGTGCGTCATTCCCTCCCATTGCTGGATCATTCACAGGGATGATTTTGATTCGGTGGGGGCTTTTGATCCCGAAGTATATCCGGAAGATTATGATTTATGTTTTCGTTTTTATCAGAAGGGATTAAAGGTGAAAGGCATAAACCGGATTCTTCATTTCTGGAGAGACCATCCCGTCCGGATCTCAAGAACCTGGGATTGTTACAAGGATAACCGGTATTTCGATCTCAAACTCTACTACTTTTACAAATTAGATCGAAACAGGAAACGTCCGCTGGCTTTATGGGGCGCAGGTAAAAATGGCAAGGACCTGGCCAGGCTGTTGAAAACCAAAAATGATGCATTCCATTGGGTATGTGATAATATAAAAAAAATAGGAAAGGAGGTATACGGCATCCCTTTATCGCATTATGCTAAAATTAAAGATCTGAAGGCTCCCCAGATTCTGATTGCAGTCAATTCGCCGAAAGAACGGATTAAAATCCATAAGCAGTTAATGGCCTGGTGTAAAAAACCAGTGGACGATTTCTGGTTTTTTACCTGAAGTGATCCAAATCACAATAATTGACTCCTCCTATTCTATCAGGTAAAGCTGGAAATTTCCTGATAAAAATATGTTTTGAATTTATCAGCTTGATCAGGTTCCATTTATTGGTTTTTATCGATCCCGTTTGAAAAATAACAGCATTTACGAAACCAAGTTTCCTCTGCCCTCGTCCAATTAATCAGGTTAATTACTCAAAATATCCCTTCATGCTTAGGAATTACTTCAAAGTAGGCATCCGGAATCTGTTCAAAAACAAAATTTATATTCTAATAAACATCCTGGGTATGGGCATTGCTCTGGCGTTTTGCCTCACCATCTATCTCTTATTTGCCTACAACAATGAATTTGACGATTATTATGCCAATACCTCTGCTATTTATCGTATTCATGAATTCAAACAGGATGCTTCCGGCAAAATCCAGCGTTTTGAACTGGCCCCGATCGCTATGGGACCAAGAATTCCTGAAGAAGTTTCAGGTGTTAAGGATCAAACCCGTTTTATAAATTGGGGAGGGAATCTGAAGTATAAGGATATTCTGTTTCGCGAATCTATTGGATATGCCGATGCGAATTTTTTTGAATTATTTGATATCAAATTAAAAACCGGCTCCCAGTCTTCCCTAAAAAACAAAAACAACATTTTTCTCACCGAGGAAACCGCAAAGAAATTTTTTGGTGATGAACCAGCACTTGATAAAACAGTTACGCTTCATTATCCGGGAGGAAAATCCGTCGATCTGAATGTGGCTGGAATTTTTGACCGCATTCCCATGAACTCAAGCTTCATATTTGATGCCTTGACCCACATAGATCATTTTTTATACGGAAATGATATTGATCAGGATGATTGGACTGCCTGGCAGCAGGCAAGTATCTATTTGCAATTAACAGAAAATGCAGATCCAAGAGAGGTAGATTCCCAATTGGATCAATATGTAACCCTTCAGAACCAGGCGCGTGAGGAATGGAAAATTTCCGATTTCGAGTTGATTGAGTTTAACGATGCAAGTATTGTAAATCAGGGAGAAATAAACGGAAGCAATGCCAATTTCCGTTTGCGTGATGAGGTGTTATTCGTGTTTACCTCCCTGGCGATACTAATTTTGCTGATTGCCTGTTTTAACCTGGCAAACACATCCATGGCCTTGATGGCTACCCGGGTCCGGGAAATTGGCGTACGAAAAGTGATGGGCGGAGGAACTTTACAGATATTCTATCAGTTTCTTCTGGAAGTATCCATAACCAGTTTTTTATCCATACTGGTAGGCATGGCTATTTTTACCTGGATGGCTGAGTGGTTCTACTCCATCTGGAATGCGCCCATTCATTTTACCTATTTCAGTACGTTCAATTTTATCCTGGCATTTATAATCTTATTCCTGATCGCTACGATCATATCGGGCCTTTATCCGGCAATGTATTCCAGAAGGTTCAATCCAACCGATATATTCAGACATCAGGTAAAATTGAAGGGAACCAGTATTATGTCAAGAATTCTTAACGGCCTGCAATTTTCCATATCAATCACCTTGCTGGTTGCGGGGATTGTATTTACACAAAATGCCGGATTTCTTAAAATGCTTGATGTGGGGTATGAATCGAAAGATCTGATCATCCTGTATTTCAACGATAAAAATGAATACGATCTGTTAATAGATAAAGTGTATAATCAGTCGGACATCCAGGCATTCACCGGGACGAACGATCACCTGGGAGCCAGTTATGAAGATACGTTCCTGGTGCTTGACTCGGGGAATCTGGAGATCCGGTCCTATCGGGTAGGAGATGAATATCTGAATATGATGGCGGTAGAATTAGTATCCGGAAGGTTATTTTACAAGGATAATACATCCGATCTGGAGGAGGCAGTGATCGTAAATGAAGAATACATTAAAAAATTCGGTATTGAAGAGCCTATTGGCGCAATGGTCAATTTGAAGGAAAGGAAACGTTTTATTGTCGGGGTGGTAAAAAATATCGTTCGGGATATCTTCGCCAATTCCACAGGTACGGTACCCGAGGTATTTATCCCTGTTAAGGAAGAGGAATATCAGATTCTTCTAGTAAAGGCTAATGAAAACCGTAAACAGGAGGTTTTTAACTATCTTGAAGAATCATGGAAAAGTGTGATACCGAATCGGCCTTTTTCTGCAAATTTTCAGGAAGATATCGCATATGGTTATGCGATGCAGGATAATAATAATATGAAACAGATTTTCTTTGCGCTGGCCGTATTAGGAGGCATATTATCATTAACCGGGATCTTTGCATTATCATCCCTTAATGTGACCAGAAGATTCAAGGAAATCGGGATCAGAAAGACGCTGGGTGCTTCCAGTTATCGTATTCTGGTCCAGTTAAATACCGGTTTTTTCTGGACCCTGATTTTTGCGGGCCTGGCTGGGGCTGTCCTGGGTTACTTAGTCACCGACCAGGTGCTTTCTATAATCTATGCTTATCATATCTCGGTAGGGATAATTACCCTCCTCATTGGCAGTTTATCGGTTTTAATAGTTGCACTGATAACCACCTCCTTTACCATTCTTGCGGCCGCCAATACGAATCCTGCCTATATATTAAGGGTCGAATAGTAAGCCAGGGGGTCTTGCAAGTACCCGTAAAATGAACAACAGGTAGAATCCTAAGGTTGCCTTCTTTAAATAACAAAATTCGATTTCTGTCGTGAGGCAATATAAAAGGCGAAGTTATTTACTATTGCGATAGTAAACCGGTTTCGTGAATTATGAAGATTTTAATATAAATTACTGAGTATTCATCATATAATGTTCATATCCTGAACACATACACGTTATAATCCCATCCCTGGAGGTCGGTCCCGGAAACTATCCGGAATCAGAGGGGTGTGTATAAACATATGGATATCAGAGTTTTAAATACTTACACATTTTATAAATTAATCGAAGTAAACGGCAATTCAAACCATGGATAAGCGTTATTCTTCTTGTATTTACCCCCGACAAAATGAATGCACACGATTTCGATACCCTGTCAGAAGCCCTCAACGCGTTAAAAGAGGTTGGATATAGTGAGGACTTTGTTGCCCAGGATAAATGTCTTATTATCCCCAGAACCAGGAAGGAATACCTGCCGGATCAACTGAAAATAACTAAATCATACCGTTTCGAAGGCATTTCCAACCCGAGTGATTCTTCAGTACTATTTGCGATTATTACCAGCGATGGGATTAAAGGTACCCTTGTCATGTCTTACGACGCGAAGCATTCACAGCACGCGGAGCTTATAAAACAAATTAAGATCCAGTCTACTTAGTGAGGTTCTTAAAACTCCGAAGCATTAAAAATTTTCATTTAGCGTTAATTTGAAAGTTATAATTTAACGAAGGACCCGAAAATTCGCTTGGATCACAGGTCTATTACCTACCAATATATCAGGAATGAATTTCATTTCGTTTCTGAAAAAACTCAATTGAAAAAGATCTAAGAAAAATCGGAGAGGGTAACAAGATGGAATTTAATTTACAAAATCTTTTTATTATATTTATTTTGAGTACGTAAGGCTGGATTTTTAGCTTCTTTCCTGGTTAAGAACGAAATAAAATCTTTTAAAAAAGGATCGGAAAGCCGTTTAAAACAACCATACGGAAAGAGTAAAAATTTATTATTTATTAAAGAAAAAATATTTTTTGATCTGACTGATTTATCCTCCATAGTAAAATCATTCATCTCCCGTACCGAAAATTGGTTAAACCATAAGCTGGCTTATCCTGATCTTCATCCAAAAATTCTGGTTAGGAAAAAATGGACCTTCATCTGGGCTGTAGTAGCTTCTTTCTGTGTTTTAGGGATGACCCTGCTGTCCTTTTTTTTACATGTTTGGATCGTCTTTTGGTATGGAGCGGTTTTATTGCTTTATTATCTCTTTTATATACCCCTCCTGGGATACATAAGGAACTTTGAGATCCTGACCTTTATATTTTTACTCATGGTAATTCTGACCACTTTCGCTGCCATACTTTTACTGGGAGGAATTATCACTTCTGTGGGATTGGTCTTAGTTGGCTTGACCTGTGCATTTTCATCCGTCCTTTTGAACAGGGGGCGATTGACCATCATTCTTTTTTTAGTTTATGCAATATCGATCCTGGTGGCGTTTTTTGCAGAACCGTATCTTAAGGCACCCTCCTATCTCACTTCCTCCGTAAATAATTTATATTATGTAATGAATATTCTCTGGATCACAGGCACGACCCTGATGTTCATCCTGTTTTATATAAAGCAACAAAGCCAGATTGAAATTGCAGAAGCGAGTCGGTTAAAAGAGTTGGATGAAGCAAAAACCAGGCTTTATACACACATTACCCATGAATTCAGAACCCCCTTAACCATTATTCTGGGAATAACCGATCTGGTTGAAAAGAGACCGGAAAAATGGCATAAAGAAGGGATTAGGGAAATCCGCCGAAACAGTAATAGCCTTCTCCAGCTTGTTAATCAAATGCTGGATCTTTCTAAACTGGAAGAAGGGCTTATGTTAAAGAATCTTGTAAATGGAGATATCATTCATTATCTGAAATATTTAATTGAATCATTTAATTCCCTTGCAGAAAACAGACAAATTCAATTAACCTTCTCCTCTCCTTTAGTGGAATTCGATATGGATTATGATCCGGAAAATCTGATGCACATCCTTTCGAACCTGCTTGCTAATGCGTTGAAGTATACCCCTGAAGGAGGCAAAGTGAAAGTATATGCAGGTTTGGAAAACCAATCCAGACAAAAAAAGGAACGGTTGCTCGTCCGGGTAGAAGATACGGGGATAGGCATAAAACAGGAAAACTTGCAGAATATATTCGACCGGTTTTACAGGTTGCCTGACGGGATTTCATCCAGCAGTGGTTCCGGCCTAGGTCTTGCATTGACAAAAGAATTAGTACATATGCTGAACGGTGAAATAACCGTAATTAGCATTCCGGAAAAAGGGACCATTTTTTCCATTCTTTTACCCATCACCCAGACGGCTTCCCGTTCAAATGATATTGATAATTATAACCTGAAAAAATCCATAGCTCCTTATATTGATTCGACGGGAGGCCTTGAGCTTTCTGAAAAATGGGACGAAATAAAAACAACAGGTCAACCGATTATCTTGATTGTCGAGGATAACAGGGACGTCATAAAATACCTGATGGAGCTGTTGAAAAATAAATATGATATACGGGCGGCTTCAAACGGCAAAGAAGCGTTGGAAAAAGCCATTAAGATCATACCCGACATCGTGATAAGCGATGTGATGATGCCGTTGATGAATGGATATGAGTTAGTGGACCGATTAAAAAAAGATATTAGAACCAGCCACATTCCGATTATCTTATTAACGGCAAAAGCAGATATCACTTCAAAACTGCAAGGACTAATTAAAGGTGCGGATGCTTACCTGGCCAAACCGTTCAATAAGGATGAACTCTTGATCAGGCTTGAAAAGTTGATTGAGATACGCAAAAGAATGCAGGAACATTTTTCTCAATTTAATCATGTTATGGATACGGATAAATATAAATCCATGCCACTGGAATTGAATTTTATGCAGAAGGTAAGAAACATACTTGAAACCCATATCCATAATGAAAATTTTGGTATCGAAACGCTTTGCCGGGAACTCCCTATGAGCCGGGCTCAGCTTTATCGCAAATTTAATGCGCTGACCAATCTTACTGTCAGTAAATATATTCGATCCATCCGATTACATAAGGCAAAACAATTATTATTAACTACGCCGCTTGATGTGTCGGAAGTAGCTTTTCAGGTAGGCTTTAAAAATCTCTCTCATTTCAGTTCTTCCTTCACCCAAGAATTCGGCATCAACCCAAGCAAAATAGACCGTAAGAATATAAGCTAATCCCCTTGAGACTATCAGCAAAACACTTGAGATAAATAACAAAACAGTAAGCTGAATTTTTTTTTAGTTTTTCCTATTCATTCTAATATAATTTTTTAAAACAAAAAATAAAGCATATGAAAAATCTTTTAGGTATCTCGATTATGTTCTTTTTTATCCTGACAGGCTGTCAGAAAGACATTGAACAGGATCAAATGATTCCGTTGGATCAAAATCAATATTCGGCGGAGTTAATCTTATCCCCACTGTTATTCTATCAGGCTGATCCCGATTTATTGAAAGCCACACACCAAAAAAGAGAGAATTCTGTGGAACGACCGATTAAATTCAGATCTGAAGGGACACTTGCATATATCTTTAATTCAGAAGCTTGTGGAGATGATGCTACTACCATGATCAATCAGACCGTGATCGAGGGAAGCGGGCATGGTTCTCATATGGGCCATATATCGATTCATCTCAGCTATTGCTGGATACCAACCGGATCTCCTGAAAATCCGGGAATAAGCCTCCTAAGTCCACCCATGGGATCGGCAGTAGCAGCCAATGGAGATCGGATTTTTGTCATGATGGTCGGCGCAGGTATGGATGATAAAGGAGCTTTCCAGAACTATCTAATTCTTAACGGTACGGGAAGATTTAAGGACGCAACAGGTTCTTATACTTTGTACGGTGTAGTTGATTATGATAATCTTGTATTCTGGCATGAAGGAGAAGGGGTAATTGTTTATTGATCTTTGAAAGGTTAATTAAATTACCCAACATCTATCCTTTTAACCTGCCACAGTGAAACAACTGCAATACCATCCTGAATCCCTTTGAAACAGGCTTGCTTATCCGGTTTTTAGGTAGAATCTCCTGCTGAATTCCGGACCGGTAAAGATCAATCCGCCTGGTAAAAATTCCCGGGCGGATTTTTTCAATATTTATCGATGTTCCGGGTCTGAATGGACTTAAATATCCAAGGGAACCGGAATCCGCGATCAATCGTTTAATAATGTATGAAATACTTTCCAGCTTTAATTCTGATAAGTTTTTCTATTATTTTTCAGGCAAAATGCCAGAAGGGTCAATTACCGGATGAAACGTGACAAAGCAAGATCCCGGAAAACCGAAATGAATCCGGTACTTCCCGATTCCGGGAATGTATCCTAGCTCTTGACAGGTTGAAGGTGTCTCCCCGGTGAGTGCGCTAATTTTCAAACTTTTATATTGACTTTGAAAATAAAAGATGGTACCTTATGAGACACAACAGAATTCATTATTCCCGGTAATGAATGCTTACTTCCAATACGATTGGATTCCCTGGTTCGCTTTCTGGCGAAAACTAAATTTAACCACAAAAAAAATCCACCCTGCTACCCTAAATTCATTTTATCATGAAATCCTCAAGATTTCATTCCCTGAAAACCAATTTGTTTCCTCTAAACCGAAGGATCTTATTCCCTGGCCTTTTTGAAAGGGTACTCAGACGAATCACAGGAATGGCTCTTCTAATCCTTGTCCTCGGTTGTTCGAAAAAAGACGAAGAAGTCAAACCGGTTATCGATGATAAGGACCCACCCCCGGTGACTTCCATCACTAAAACGATCGGAAATACGGGGGGGGCCATTGAACTGGACAGTTTTGCGATATTTATCCCGTCAGGGGCTTTCAGTGAGGATGTGAGTCTGGAGCTGTCTGTTGTGAAAGATCCCGTTCCATATCCTCAACCTGCAGTTACGAGTTTATATAAGCTGAAGGGATTGCCGGTTCAGTTTGATAAACCCATCCGGTTAAGTTTAAAATATAAGGGAACCCTTCAAGACGACTATTATATCGCCCATGGTTATGAGGAAACTCTACCGTTCACAGATACTACCTTTTTTTCATATCATCTGTTGGATTGCCTCGATTCTGCAGGTTATTTAACCGGAGAAATTTTACCCCGGGAAGAAAATAGCAGTAGTGGCGGAAGAAAAGCAAATACATCTGGCAACAATGATTTCCAGGATGTCATCGATACTTTTAATGGAGTTGATTCCAATATCCCTTATCATTCCGTCCCAGCCGGATTTATAATTAACTATCCCAAAACGCTTGATCGTTCAGTAATTGAACAATTGGCATCCGTCTTTGAAGAAATACATGAGATATACCGGCAACTTGGAATAAATCAAAACAATTTTCCGGATTTTAATTTCATTAAAAAGGTTATTATACAGGATTTGAGAAAAAATAATACGCAATCAAAACGCAGTTTAAATTATAACTGGAATAATAAGGAGTACACGATAGGCATCAATTCATTAGATAATAATATTGATCAACTAAGAAATATAGTTGGCATGTGTTTTTTGACCAGATTTCTTGATGATTATGTGTATGCTGAAACTGAATTAGATATCCGAAATCCCGCCTTTTGGAATCCGGTTGATTTATCCATTTTAATGTGGATGCAGGAAATATACTCTGATCCGGCATATTATGATGAAATTATTTTGGAGTGGATTAATTCAAGTAAATCCATCATTAATCTAGCAATATTCTTCAACGATAATAACAATGATCAATACAATTTCGAGGTGATTAAATTCCTCTCCTTAATTGAGGATCCTAAAGAATTTTTAAAAAGGTACTTCCTGGCCATGAAAAATGGAAGTGAATGTCTTCCGGCATTAATCCGAAGTGTTGATAAATCCGTTCATGTCTGGTTACCCGATTATTTCCGGTATCTATTCGAGGGAAAAATTTACGATATACCCGGACAAATTTTTGAGGATAAGGTTTTCAAAAATGCCGAAGTTACGTTTCGTAAAAATTTACCATTGGCTAATCAAACAAGTAGTTATTCTGAAGAATGGATGGATCTTTCTGCCCAGGTCTTTTATTTTTATACGGATAATCCCGATATCACGGAGAAATCACGTTTGACCTTTTCCATATCCAGTAATGACGTGGATTCGGAAAAACTTCAGGGCTTGCTTTTTAAAATTGATAAAAATACCAAGGAAATATCCTTTATTGAAAAAGGGATCAACCTGAGTGTCTCCGATCCTTTGAAACTCAAGCAGGAAATGGCGGATCTATTTATAATAGTTGTGAACAGCCAGAGTTTGAATATAGATAAAAATAGAGGTGATAATCTCTCAACAATTCACATGGATGTCAAGTTGGAACAGATATTACCATACCATCACCTGAAGATTCGTCTCGACTCCATCAAAGTGGTTTATAAATACAATAACGGTACAAACTACACTTCCCAAAGAGTAAACAGTTCTTTCGGTTACGTTATATTATATAACGAGTATAAAGGGAGTTTCTCAAAAGACAATAAATTTACCGGAGGTTGGGATTATTTTTACCAACAAGAAAACCCCCCTGTACAGCATCATCGAGGACAGGTCACGGCTACCCTGGATCCGGAATCCCTCTTATTAACGGATTTTAAGATTGAAATCAATACTCAGGTACTGGATGAAAGCGGGCAATATGACTATTTATTTGAACATGCATACAGCATTACAGGAACCAATGTCTTATTACACAGGTACTACGATGGTTTAACGGGAAGAAGGGAGGGCAAGGATATTTACGATCATGACATTGTTTTTAAAGAAACTATTAAATACGGGGATCCGGAGAAAAATCATATACACGGGCGTACTGTTGAAAGCTTTGAAATCACAGATGAAAGCGCGTTAAAGATATTCTTTTTGGATTAATATTGGAATTATAATAGCCGAATACTTTTCAGTTACAAGGGACTCCTGGGCTAGTACACGTTTTAACCCGAGTGACTGGACTTTGGATAAAGATCTAAATTATTTACTTAGGTAATGGAAACTCCATTACAATATGATAGGTACCATTGTTTCGCCTGCCGACGAAATATTCACTCTAAAACACTATCTAATTGCCTGGCTTTACCTGTTTGGCTTTTCTTTGATCACTATCGGCTTACCGAGGCGAGGGTGCATGACTACAACGTAGTAAAGTCTCGTAGAAATGTCTGCCAAGTGATTGGAACAATAACAAAACACTGATAAGTACTACCCTAAATTCAATTTATCATGAAATCCCTAAGGTTTCATTCCCAAAAAACAGCTTTTAATTATATAACTCTGTCATTTGCCTGGATTCAACAGGCCTCAAAGCTTGTCGTATTCGCAACTCTTTTTACCCTCTTATTCCTGATATTTGGATGTTCAAAAAATGAAGAAGAGGTTAACCCGGCTAATGGGAATAATGAACCACCCCCGGTGACTTCCATCACTAAAACGATC
>Ga0209536_100013819_pt1 | contig 11622 bp, 7 predicted proteins | sample DeeMarSeWOR28_12_FD_187461 | JGI IMG/M metagenome (GOLD analysis project Ga0209536, IMG submission 187461) | Marine sediment microbial communities from White Oak River estuary, North Carolina - WOR-2-8_12 (SPAdes) (version 2) | ecosystem: Environmental > Aquatic > Marine > Intertidal zone >... | reverse complement strand
ACGGAAGAATCCGATGCTAATAGTACCCGTGTTTATGATATCTCCGACCTTGTTCATGTTGGAGCAAGAATTTCCAGAGGTGCAGTTGACGTTATGATGGATCGCTCCGGCCTCGGGGCGAGTGACCGTGAAAATATTCCTGATGAGGCAGTTGCTAATGAAACTCGGAAAATTGCAACTCTTATTATGCAAAAGATTGACCCGAATAGCTGGTATGAAAACAATCCAAATGCAAAGGGCATTATTACTCCGTTTCCTGCCGCAAGACCAAGAAAGCTTGCCATCTACCAAACCCTTCATGTTCACCAAAAAATTCAAAAATTCCTCGAATCACGGAGAGAACAAACTGATACAACTCAAATATCAATCGCATTGCGTTATTTATATACGAATGTGGAATTTCTCGATGAAGTCAGAGACAGTATGGGTATTGAATTTAAATCTGATACTTTCTTAGATGATATACAGTTAGGGACTTTATTAAGGGCTTCTCAAAAGAAGAGAAATATAAAATCCATGGTGGTGCCGATAGTTAAGGTTCGCAATAATGAAACTGCCCAGTTCAAAACGGTAAGGCAGGTCTTTATGTCTTTTCTGGACTATTCCAAGCTAAATAACCTCTCTAAACAATCGTCACCCGTGCCAGTGGACACATTCTGTAGAATTACGCCGCATATAGAGGATAATAAGAACATTATTATAGATTTTGTTCAGGACATACCCGGTTTACAGGAAAGTATTATTTATGATCGACGTGAAATGGTGCAATCCTATACAGAGACAACTGCAATAACAAATAAACGGATACCCAACAACAAAACATTTGCCTTTACCTGTGATATAAAAAGATTTGACCAGGATAATCAGACAGCTTCACCCGCCGAGAAAAAGATACTCATTGTATTAATCAAGCCGACCATTATCGTGCCGGAAGAAATGCCGAGAAGCGAATCGGCGACAATGATATTGAATTCGTTGCGTTCGGAAAGCTACACGGCCGAACAGTCCGACGAAACGATTCTCCTCAAATCCGCAAAGGAAGAACAGCCCGGCACCGGTAAGACTCAAATCATGATCGATACAAAGATTCTGAATGTTGACGAAGATTTCCTCGAAGACGTCGGTCTTGACTCAAATTCCATAGGCGACGTCAATGTTGCACCGGAACCGCTGATAAAGGATGAATCCACAGTCAATAAAGAGTACGAAGTAGTTCAAATGAGTTATGCCGATGTAATGGAAGTGGCAGAACATATAAATAAAGAATTGCAACAGATACTGGAGAAAGATTTACCCGAGAGTGTTCTTATTACGCCCTTAGAGCAAACACGGCAGATTATAATATTCGGTAAGCCAGAGAGACGACAGATAGTTAAGAAACTTATTGCAGAAATTGATCAGCAAGTCGAACATTCCAAAAAATTATCTAAATTAGGCAAAGCGCTGCACACTTATGCAAACGATCACGATGGCAAGTATCCGGACTCGACAGCACAAGTAAAACAATATCTGAAGACTGAGGAATTTGTATGGGTTCAGCAAAATGTCACGTATTACGGCAAGGGAAGGACGGTTGATAATCTGCCGGATATGCGTTTAGCCCGTGATAACAGGCAGGTTGTAGCGACAAAGGGCACGAATATCTTGTTCAACGACGGCCGCGTCGAGTTCATCAAGCCAGGAAGACAAAAGGATCGTGGCACCGATAAAGATCAAATCCTGATCGACACAAAAATTCTGACGGCCAGCGATGAGTTCATGAAATATATCGGTCTCAATCCGAATTCGGTAGTGAACTCGGAAGGCTGGGCGGATTATCTCACCCATTCCACCGACGATTCGGCCAGCTTCATAATCGACAAGCTCCACGCAGACTTGCTGCTGCGAAACGTTGCGGCGAGAATGCGGACTAACAAGGATATTAAAATGCTCCACAACCCACAGGTGCTTGCACTGAGTGGCAAGAAACTTGAAATACACATAACTGATTCTGAACATTATATGTTAATAGGTGGTCCTCCTGACTCGAATGTCTTTTCTGTTGAGCCGGAATCAGAATCAAATCGCATCGAGCTGGGTACCACCATCCGGCTGACACCGACACTGACGCCGGATGGCAAGAATATTGAGCTGGATTTTGAATGGGAGTATCGCCGGCTCCGGGGCGTTAAGGAACATACTGGCCCGGAAGGAAAAGTTCAAAAGGTTCCCCAGATCGACGTTGACAGCATAAAAACACCCTGCACCGTCCCGGACGGCAAGACTCTGCTCATAGCCAGCAAGAAAATAACCGAGAAGAAGAAAAAGGGATCAAGAAAACCTCAATTAACTGATCTGCCATTAATCGGGCGGTTTTTTCACAGCCCAACCCAGGGTGAGGAAAAAAGAAATCTCTTGATAATGGTTACACTGAAGACTGTCACAAAAGCTCCTCAAGCATCGCCACAATCCCTTCAACCCTTACATTCCCTAGTAGATCCAAACGACCCTCTCATAAAGAAGCTCGAAGAAAAATTCAATCGCTATGACGAGCAAAAAATAGATAAAAATCAGACGAAAAATCAATCAAAAGCGATGGTAGCGCCGAACAAAAATCTCAATTTTTAAAAATTTTTTTATTCCCTTCCCCACAAGCACTTACGTCAAAAATCCCGCCTACAATTTTGTAGATTTTCGCATCAAACGCGCAGGTAGCTTCAATTATGGGGGGCTGCTTTTTTTGCCTCCTGCAAAAATAAGCCAAATACGAATATCGAAATCCTAAATCCTAAACAAATTCTAAATCCTAATTTTCAAATGCTCAAAACAGTTTTGAATTTCGAATTTCGGTCATTCGGCATTGTTTAGGATTTCGGATTTAGTGCTTAGAACTTCTCTCCGACCATTCGGAGGGCGGGGGTGGAAAAATCGTCGAGTACGTTATCAGAATCCGGATACCGACCTGGCTGGAAAGGCCGGCCGTGTTGCCTTTGCTCTTATACAGAAAGCTGCGCTACGGCTACACTTTCCGCCGGATACCACTCTCGCAGGGCAAATACGCCATCGTTGACCCGGACGACTACGAACGCATCGGCAAACACAAATGGTACACCTCCCCAGGGCAGCGTACGTATTACGCCGTAAGAGGTCAGTGGTCGCCGGAATTGAAAAAGCGGCTGAACATAGCGATGCACCGCGAAATAATCTACGTGCCGGACGACCTGTTTGTCGACCACATCAATCATCACGGCTGGGACAATCGCAAGGCCAACCTCCGCCCCGCCACGCCCGCCGACAACGCACGAAACGCACGCCATCCCAGGATTAACACCACCTCGAAATACAGGGGCATCTGGTACAGCAAAAGGAAGAAAAAATGGCGTGCCGCGATTAGTCTTAATGGAAAAACAATTCATCTCGACTATTTCCGCAATGAAATCGACGCCGCAAAGGCATACGACAAAGCTGCAAAAAAACACTACGGCGAATTCGCAATCCTAAACTTTCCTAACGAATCCTCGCCGTCATCCTGAGCACAGTCTAAGGATCTGGCATACGAATGGTATTTAGCCAAATAACTATAAACTAACGGCCAACAATCAATAACTATTTCGCCACGGCCAGTTCACAATCCTCAATTTTCCGTAAGAGTTCGATGAAACACACCTGCTGCAATTAAAAAAAGCCGACCACTAACAAGCCCGACAAAGAAAAACATGGCCCTTTTGAGCAGCCCCGCTGTCCCTAATATTATCACGTTATCAAAAAAATTGTCCTAACATGTCCCAAATATTATTACCACCTGCCACACTACCTCGCTGTAGAGTGAGTGGAGCCTTTTGACCTTGTATGGATGCCATGCCTGTCATTTTATTACCCTTGACGGTTAAGACTGCTGAGTATGGCCCCAAAATCATATGGTTACCTTGCATAGTTAGTGTGTTACCTGTTTGCTGGGCTACTCCCTGGCCCACTACGATTCCCATACCATTCATATCGCTATACTGGTAGTGACCAGCACTACCGGAAAACTCAACGATTGCCCCAGGGGCGTACCATGTCCCGCCTATGTTGGGTAGTTCTGGCATATCCATTTCTGCATGAACAGGTACGGTCTTTTCACCTCCGTTGCTTGTAATGATAATCGCTCCGTTATGATCTCCGGGCGTTTTGCAATTCAAAGAGACAGATAAGTTATCTTTTTGTCGTGACACAGAGAAGAAATCACCAGTCTTCTTAAAATTCCAATTGAATTCTCCTTTACCTGAATTCCTGATTTCGACTGACTTGGTATCCTTCGTACCGGCAGGTACTTTCGAAAAATTCAGGGCCGTCGGTCTGACCGAAAGCACAGGACCTTCCCCAACGTGAACGGAAACCGGAATTTCTGCGTTCCCGCCGTTCGTCTCCAGCATAATTCGTCCGCTTCGCTTGCCTGAACGGTCTGTATCAACCTCTACCTCGAGGATGTCACCGCGAATTGAGGCTTCAATCCAATTATCACAGGCACTTATTGAGGGGTCGAGATTGCCCCCCCCATCATTCATGATGCGTAAAGATCGAGAAGGCCGTTGGGAATTTAGAGAAACCTCTCCGAAGTCAATGGATTTATCAGTAAGGGAGAGAATTGGAGCGCGACTTTCCTTATTGACTTGTACCTTGACCTGGATTCGTTTGCTGCCTCCAGAGCCTTTGTCACGGACCAAGACACGTGCTCGGTTTATTCCGGGCTGAGGTGATAAGCACATCACAAAATAGTGCGCGTGTTTTTCTATCTTTACCCAGTCCTGCTCGCACTCGACCGTCCAATCGAGTTTCCCGCCGCCTTCGTTGAATACATCGATGGTTTCGTTGGGAAGTTTTTCATCCAGTTCTACGTCGTCTATCTCAATGTTTGTCACTGAGACGTTGAGTTTCGGACGCTGTTTCCTCGTTGAAGCCTTTTTCCCAATGGGCCGCTTCCTTTGACCAACGCTTCTACCGAGAGCAACTTCTCCAACCGTATCGTCGAATTTACGTTGCGGACGTTGTTTGGTCTCTTGGACAATACGATCAAGTACAAAGTCATAGACTTCATTAACAGATACGTAACCATCTCTATTCGTGTCGACTTCGCCGGAAAGGAGCGCTTCCGTTAGATACCGGGTAAAAACGCTCGGCGTGTCCAAATCGGAAGCATCTTCAGCGAGTTCGCGAGTACGTGTACTCGTCAGCACGAAGCGCCCTTCACCGCGCAGATTATCAGGGATGCTACCTTTAAATCGACCGCTATGGCAACAATCGAGAATAATGACAATTCTGCAACTTGTTGCTTGGCGGATCATGCTGTTTATCACTTCATCGGAAATTGCTGTTGAGATCAATGACGTTGTTTTGGTATCTGCAACACAGAGGTACAGGTGGTTGAACGTATCCAGAAGACCATGTCCACTGTAGTAAAACAACAGCTGATCGTCTCTGCTGCTAGCATTAAAGAATTCCTCGATATTTTCCGTTACTGCGCTGCGAGGTTGATCAAGCAATGTAGTTATGTTCTCTGGCGAAAAAAGTCCTACTTGAGGGTGGGACAAGGTTTTTTCAAGAATACACAAGTCGTTCTTTGGACCCTTCAATTCCGGTAGATTGTGAGGATCTTTTTGAAACACTCCATTGCCAATGAGTAACGCCTTGTAATTGAGCTCTTCCATGATCCTATCCTCCCTCCTGTAACTCATAATGCATTAATTCTTTAATAGTCTCTTCACTCATGCCCAGGCCCGTAACGACAACGGTCTGCTCCTTGCCTTCCTTAATGGTACTCAACGTTAAGCTTCGCGTTCGGTCCCGCCCGAGCCATGCCTTGAAAATTTCAACGGCAGCGGTGATTGCTCCTGCTGAGCCCAACGCTAAGATAATAGTTTCAATACCACCTTTGTAGCCTTTAACAGGAATGACCTCTTTCCGTGTCTTGCCAACACTTGCTTGTAGGTCGGCTACGAGTGCATTAACCTGCTGAATCCAGCGCGAGTCATTAGGATCGAAGTTTTCGCTTTCTGCCATGATTCTCAACTTAGGTTTATCGTCAGCCATGGTTTTACTCCTTCCTTTGTTCTACCGAATAGTAAATTTCCGCCAATCCTATATCAGTTTCCCGTATCATGTATTCTCCAATTGATCCTCAGTTTTTCTCTTCATTCGCCTATCATTGTCTTCTTGACACATTACAATTCATTATGTATCAGATATGAAAGTCTTGATTTTTCCGAGTATCAATATAGCACCCCTTTACCCGAAGTGCGGGACAATTGAAGGTATTTAGTATATTTTATAGACAACGTCGATCAGTCGTCCGAAAAACTCGCATCTTTTTCCTATTTTCACAGGAATGACATTACTTCCGCCTTCTGTCGCTTCCTCATTGTTGCTGATTCATATTATACTCATTTTACAAGGCCGGAACAAAGAAAAACATAAATACAGAATACAGAATTTCATATCTCATATAGATTCCTCGACTTCGCCATTCGGCTGCACTCGCAATGACATTCGACGAGTATCCAGTATCCATCCACTACGAACCACCAACTACCAACTACAAGCTACCAACCACATACGCAGCACAAAGCTGCTTTATGGCGAAGCCCTTGTTTCTATAAGCATAACCGATAGGCCGGGCGCGATGAATAAGGCCATATCGATTTTATCGCCGGCAAACAGGTACACCTCGTGCTCCGGGTATCGCGATTTCAATTCCTCAAATTCTTCGCTATTTTCGAGGATAATATCGCCCGTTAACTCGCTATCACTGCCTGAACAGTATCCGTACATCTCTTCAATCTCCATGTTCACAACCTTATTTTCATATAACACAGCGAATACCAAAGCAAAATGTTGATAATAAAATTGAAAAAAAATGAAAAAAAATTAAAAAAGCTGCGTTTACCAGTGTTAATTTGCGGTTAATTATATATTTTATCAGAACTCAGAATATATTTTAGTACGTACTACTGGTGCAGGGGGCAAATACTGCACCTTTACGATGCGGTTTTCATTCTGTGTTCTTTATGTTAGTCATCCCGTATATTTGCCATGGAACGATAGCAGTCGAGTGATGAATAAAAAAGGCCCGGTAGTGCTGCAAATTCCCGGACCTTTCAATATTCTGGAATTCTGCTTCTAATGTTGCCTACTGTGCTAGGGCTGCGATTTGTTAAGGATGAACGACTCGATTGTAAATGCGTACATCGTCGATCAGGCCTGAGAAGTAGGTTCCGGGTTCCATAGTCTTGCCTGTGCCGATGTATAGACCCATTTGAGAACCTTCCAGGGCGGGTTGTGTATCTTCGGCCACTGAGACTCCATCAACATAAAGAATTCTGTTCGAACCGTCCCAGACAAGACATATACGGTGCCATTGCCCATCTGTGATGACTGTTTCAGAAAACAGTGGACCTGTGGAACGACCAGCACCTTTCAATTCCGTCATCAAGTTACCATCCTCGTCCGTAGCGAGCCAGTCGGCAGCGTTTTGTTGCGAGACAACGACCTGTCCTGGCTCGCCACCATTGATCCATGCTAAAACGCTGAAAGGACCATCAGCCGGATTCAGGGCAGCACCAGCGATGGCATAGCCACTAACACCATCCAACATAAGTGCACCATCTATTTGTCCACCAGCAGGTTGCCACTCAATGCCACCGATAACAACGGCATCGTTCACACCCACGCTGTTAGTAGCTAAAATGCCTTCTGTCTCGTCCAATGCCCAATGCGCCATCAGAGTAGGATCAATTACCTCTCGTTCCCAATAAGTCATTAGAACTTCCAGGTCGGCACGATCCAACAAACCATCACCTAAAGGGGGCGGAGTGATATCAAGCGCAGGTTCATTCTGTCCCCAGTTTTCAATCAGCATAATCAGATCCTCGATATCAATCTTCCCGTCGGCATTAAATTCAGGAAGGCACCGGAAACCAAGAATAGCCTGGGCAACAGTCTCCGTTATAATCCCAGCTCCTTCTGCGTTTGGGTGGAGGTTATCCGGGAACAGATGGCCACATTCTTCCAGCGGTGTGTACATATCAATGACCTCTACCTCTCTATGCATCGGCAACTGCTGGATAAGCGGGATTATCACATCTGTTATCATTGTGTCGCTGCCGTAACTGCCCCCAAAAATTGGCGGCGGATAGCACACAAATATCCTGGGCTGACTCGGTAGCTGAGCAAAAGCATCGATCAATTCGAGATAATCGGAAATAAAACGTTGCTCTATCTCCGAAATCGATGCTCTGGCGGAATCGTTACTGCCTAACATTATGACTACCACATCCGGTTCAGATTCTAAAGCACGGGTATACGCGGTTTTTGTTATATAAGAAGCACCTTTGTTACTCAACAATGTCGCGCCGCTGTGACCAAAGTTCTGTGTTTCCCACTCACTATCGAATCCTTGTAACATTGGTAATATTCCAGCCAATTGCGCCGGGTAGGAATTGTCATTCGGATTAAAGATACCATAGCCATACGTAATGCTGTCTCCCACACATGCCACAAGTTTTGCCATGGCAACGCCTGGGAACAGGCCAATAACGAATGTCAAAACTAATACGATTGAAATTTTCTTTTTCATCTTACTGCCCTTTCATAAATTGTTAGTATTTTCAGGCCGTTTCAACTCATTGGCCCTACTTCTATAAGCGGAAAAAAAGTGGAAGCATGACGAAACTCTTAGAGATTTTCCTAAAAAGTAGAATAATTTATATAAAGTCTTTCAGACGTAGAGTTTAAGAAAGATTTATATGCAACTTTCAGTGATGCAAACGTCAGCCCAATTAATTCTGATTTCTTGAACCGACCTTCTTTAACCTCAAAGTATAAAAGGGCTGCAAGCTTTATACTTACAGCCCTTCAGTTTTGTGATACGAATTGTACTTTATGTCCTGTGTTTTTGCTGCCGTCTATCACTGCCGGCCTGGTTTGTTATTCCACTGTTGGTGGCCCGTTGTAGTTCCAGCAACTGATGTAGTACTTCCAGGAACCATCGGGCTGCCTCTTGAGAACGTCCAGGCCTTTGCCGTCGAACGTAGTTGTCTGGCCGCCCTCCTTGGGCGTCAAAGATAGGGACCAGTCACACCAACCAAATGCCCAGTTGCCGATTACCCTGGCTTCCCGGGGATAGATGGGGCACACGACATTGAAGCCGGCCAAGGCAGGTTCTATCGCTGCCCGGATCTGCTCTGATCCGATGCGAGAAGGAGCATCGGGGGGCATTTGCACCGCGTCAGCAGTGTAATTGGCCACGTAGAGATCTACATCTCCCGTCTCAACGGCGAGCGCGTACAGGTCACACATCTCCTTATAAATAGCGTCGGCATCGACATCTACCTCTTCCTCCGTTAAGTACAGGGTGATTGTTCCTTCAAGCTTCTTAACAACGCTGTTTATCACCGCATCATCAGACAGATAAACACCATCGGGGTCGGATTCCTGGGCGTTGCTCTTAACGAAGGATGGGCCTAAAACGGCCAGCAAAACCAGTGCAAGTACAGATATGCTCTTAATTGTGATTAGTTTTTTCATTACTGTTTCCATCGCAATTTTCTCCTAATTTGATTGGAATCTTTCAAAGTATCTTCTCAAAACACATACATACTCATTACACAAATGCCAGATATATTGCTGAAAAGCTCCGGCAAACCTTGTCATTTCCTCATTGAAGTTACCTCCTTACTCCCCTTTCAAAGGGTTGTTAGTATTTTCCCGCCGCACACTGTGTGCAGCTATATTTGCAGTTATTTTTATTTCAAAACCAACTCTTCGAAGCCATTGGCCTACTCTTATCAACGGGAAAAAAAGAGCGGCGTCACTATTTGCTTGATGATTTTTCAAAAATTGGTATAATTTATTTGTGTGATACTTTTGAGTCCGTGAGGTTAGTTGAAATTTGAGCCTATGGACAATCATCAAACCCAACATCTCGTTGCTTTGGCAAAAGAGGGAGATGAATCTGCTCTTAATCAACTCTGCAGCATCTATGGTGAACGAGTACGGCGGATTATTCGCCTCCGCCTGGACCAGAAACTACGCCCCAAGCTCGATTCGGTTGATATAGTACAGGATGCTCTTATTCAGGCACTGGGTGGGCTGAAAGACTTCAACTATCAAAACGAGGGAGATTTTTTGCGATGGTTATCGAGGATAGCAGAGAACAAGCTTCGTGATATTTTGGACAAATTTCATACCGAAAAGCGTGACGTTCACAAAGAAATCCCGTTTAAGAAAGAAGGCAGGAGTACTGAGAGCGGCTCTGTTGCCGCACCCGGTCCTATGCGTACTACCACGCCGAGTGTCATCGCGTGTAGAAAAGAGGCGTTGGATAAACTTGAGCAGGCTCTGGACAAGTTGAAACCTGAATATAAACAAGTCGTCATGCTAAAGAAAATCGAAGGACTCTCCCACGCCGAAATAGCAGAAAGATTAGGTAAAAAAGAAGGTGCCATGAGAATGCTGTTAGCTCGTGCTATGGCGGCATTGGCGATTGCCTATGGTGAAGACTAATGGTGGATCACCAGAATAATAATCAGGCGGTTATCCTGGAAGAAGCACTGGCGCGATTCGTCGATGAATGCCTGCAGGGTGAAAAACCCGATATTGACGAATTCGCCAGGCAATATCCTCAATTTGAGGTTCGACTCAAAAAACGAATACAAGATTTGAAGGAAATAGATTTTTTATTCGATACTCTTGTACAGGCAGACCAGAGCGACTTTGAAGAGATAGCGGTTGGATGCAATCTTGTAGGGCAGGAACTGGTTGGCACTCAGATCGGTCGCTACAAATTGCTAAGCCTCTTAAGCGAAGGCGGGATGGGAATCGTATATTTGGCGGAGCAGAAGCAGCCCATCAGACGTCGGGTGGCCCTGAAGGTCATCAAGCCCGGCATGGATTCAAAACGTGTAATCGCCCGCTTTGAGTCTGAACGGCAGGCTTTGGCTCTTATGGATCATCCGAATATAGCTCAGGTTTACGATGCAGGGGCAACAGAGTCCGGTCGACCCTATTTTGTAATGGAATACGTCAAGGGTGTATCCATTACTGAGCATTGCGACCGATACAAACTGATTATCGAGGAACGTCTGAAGCTTTTCTTACAGGTTTGTCAGGCTGTTCAGCACGCTCACCAAAAAGGTATCATCCATCGTGATATCAAACCTTCGAACATACAGGTATCCATCCAGGGCGAACAGGTCGTGCCTAAAGTGATAGATTTTGGTGTGGCCAAGGCCATTAGCCAACCACTAACGGAGCGGACTCTGGTGACCGAGTTGGGCCAGTTTGTCGGTACACCTGAGTATATGAGTCCAGAACAAGCAGAGATGACCGGCCAGGATGTTGATACTCGATCAGACATCTATTCACTGGGAGTTCTTTTATATGAGCTTCTGACCGGCGTCTTACCCTTCGAGACCAAAGAACTCAGGAGAGGCAGCCCTAGTCAAATTCGGGATATGATCCGCGAGAAAGAACCCAAGACGCCCAGCACCCGGCTGAAGACGATTTCAGGGCCCGAGTCGACGAAGCTGGGGCAGTTGCGTCGTACGGACGTCCGAACGTTAGGGCGGAAACTGCACGGGGACCTTGATTGGATCACGATCAAGGCCA
>Ga0209536_100013818_pt1 | contig 11623 bp, 10 predicted proteins | sample DeeMarSeWOR28_12_FD_187461 | JGI IMG/M metagenome (GOLD analysis project Ga0209536, IMG submission 187461) | Marine sediment microbial communities from White Oak River estuary, North Carolina - WOR-2-8_12 (SPAdes) (version 2) | ecosystem: Environmental > Aquatic > Marine > Intertidal zone >... | reverse complement strand
CCCAAAAGTGAGTTATCTATATCAATTAGGATTGTACCATCATCTGCTTTGTTAATATTTCCTATATCACCTTTTGTAAGGAAAACATTATCTTCATTTTGAACATGCTTGTAAAAAAGTTCGTTCTGTGCGATAGTCCGCATGTCACGATAGATAATATAAATCAGTGCATCCGGATATTTTTCTCTTACGTACATTGCCTGCTTTAACGAAACAGTACAGCACACAGAAGAGCAATAAGGTAAATGTTTTTCATCGCGGGAACCTGCACACTGAATAAAAGCAATACTCTTAATCGGTTTCCCGTTAAATGCAGAATTACTCTTACCATTTTTGAACGATTCTTCGAGCTGAATATTTGTTATTACGTTTTCAAATTTTCCGTATCCAAGTTCTTCAAGTTTTTCAGGTTTGTATTGCTTCCAACCTGTTGCCTGAACAATTGCACCTACTGTAACAGGTTCTGCCGGGGAATTATTAATGATAAGTTTCACATTAAAATTACCGGGCTGCCCGGAGATTTTTTCTATCGTGCAGGATTTGATAACTTTTATTTTGTTATTCGATTCAACTTCAGAAATGAGGTCTTCTATTTTAGAAGGTTCGAGTGTTGTAAAAGGATCTTGAGATGGAGCAATTTTATAAATTTTATTAAGCCATCCTCCAAGTTGATTTTCTTTTTCAGTTAAGATAACTGAATAGCCTGCCTTGGCAGCAGCTAACGCAGAAGTCATTCCTGATACACCACCCCCTACTACAAGAATAGTTTCATTAATTTCATTCTGCATCGCTTCCGGAGGTTCACTGTTCTGAACTTTGGCAATTCCCATACGAAGATAGTCTGATGCGAGCATTTGAGTATCTTCATCATTGGGTTTGTGCGTCCATACAACGTTTTCTCTAAGATTTACTCTGTCAACTAAAACTTTTGAATCAAACTTAAAAACATCTGAAAGGAACCTTTGCGAGCAGGCACCAATAACAACCCGATTTAATTTTTCATTTTCAATATCTTTTTTAATTATCCCAACACTTTCTTCGTTACACAACCAGGGATTAATTTTGCAAACTGGTATGTTGCTTTCGTCAGTGGCAACTTTTGCAAGTTCATCCATATTCAGACAATCACCAATTTCACAACCGGAGCAAAGATAAACTCCAACTTTAGTTTCTATTGCCATAATATTAGTTCCCTTTAATTTTAAGAATAGCTTTTAACACTGAGCCGGTTGCTTCCTGAACAACTCCAATAACATCTTTTGGTTTAGAGTTTACACCGCAGCTTATCATTCCATCACCATTTGTTTTAAAAAATCCGTTAGCGTCCATCGATGCTTTATCGATTGGTAAGTTTTTAACAGTTGGTTCCATTCCGGTAGCAAGCACAACTAGTTCTACTGAATTCTGGATCAGGTCTCCGGTTAGAGTATTTTCTGCTTCAACAATTAATTTGTCTGAAGATGTGTCCTGAAATACTTTAGCAACTTTTCCCCTGTGAAAATGAACTTTCTCATCCTTCTGTACTTTGTTATAGAAGTCTTCGAATAATCCGTATGATCGCAAATCAATGTAGTGTAAATGAATTTCTGCATCGGGATGCTGTTCTCTTATATATTGTGACTGCTTAAGTGAAGCCATACAGCAAATTGATGAACAGTATTCCAGATGATCATTATCTCTTGATCCGGCACATTGTACGAAAGCTACACTTTTTACTTCCTGTTTTGTTGATGGTCTAAGTATTTGACCTTGAGTCGGTCCATCAGTTGCAGCCAATCTCTCCATCATCACGTTTGTAATTACATCAGGATATTTTCCAAATCCAAGTATGTCTAATTTTTTCGCATCGTAGGGTTCCCATCCGGTAGCCCATATAACTGATTTTGCTTCAACAACAATTTCTTTTTCTTTTTCATTTAGATCGATTGCTTTATACTTGCAAACCTCAACACATTTGTTGCAGCTTGTTCCTTTGCAAGTATTCATATCAATCACATATTTCTGAGGATATGCATTTTCGTATGGGATGTAAATTGATGTAGTTTCATCCATCAAATAATTGAATTCATTTTTCCTCTTTTCAGGGCAAACTTTTACACAATCACCACAAACTGTACACTGATTATTTACATATCTTGGTTTTAGTTTTAATGTTGCTTTATAACTTCCTGATTGTTCCGACACGCTTTTTACTTCGGCCATTGTAAATAATCTTATTGAAGGATTAGTTCGTAAGCGCCGAATGTTTATTTCAAGTCCGCAGCTTGGTGGACATAGTTTTGGAAAGTACTGATTAAACTGTGCTACTTTTCCACCAATGTATGGAATCTTTTCTATCAGAACTACATTTAAACCTGTTTCCGCGGCTTCTATTGCCGCAGTTATTCCGGCAATTCCTCCACCAACTACTAAAAGATCTGATGATATTGAATTTTCTGTCATAATAATTTTCCGTTTTATTTATTCTATTAAACCAAACTCTATATTTTTAATTCGCTATACGTACAAGTAATAATTTTATATTATTTTTCCTGAAGTTCATTGTTTAAAAGCACTGTTTGAGTTATTGTTGATTTCATCCTGTGTAGCAGTGAACGGGAGAATTTATCTAATAAGAGTAATTCTTCTTTGGAAACTTGCAGTTTAGTTTCATCCAATAATTGCAAACGAATCGATTCAACTTTTTCTGAAAATACTCCCATATAATCATCATTCTGAGCTTCATTCCAAACTTCAAAGATGTTTACTTCGTCAGAAATAATTTTCTGCGCAAGAGGAATATCAATTTCTATTTCAGATTTTTGTTCAGATAAATATTTTTTTAATCCTTCTAAATCGATTATCTCAATAGCCTCATTAATGCCTTCCACATTCACATCTCGGGGAACAGCCATATCAACTATTAAAGAGGGATTGCGCGATTTGCTAAATGAATAATTGATGATGTCTGATGTAAAGATATTATCAGCTGAACCTGTACAGGTAAAAATGCATTTTGATGTTATTAATGGTTCATGAAGATTATCTAAATCGAATGCAAGACCGTTATATTTTTCTGCTAATTCTTCAGCTTTGTAAAGTGTCCTGTTAACGAAAATTAGATGAGTAAATCCATGATTGTGCAACATCTCGGCTATAATTTTCGTATTCTGATTTACTCCAACAATAGTAATTACATCTTCTCTCTTTATCTTTTCTTTTATTATTTGAAAAGCCACGCCGCTTAACGATTGTTTACCTGAACCGATTTTTGTTTTTGAACGGACATTTTTACCTACTCTGAATGCAGCGTGAAATAATTTATGTAGAATTTTATCGGCTGATTTTTGAGAACAGGCTTGGCTATATGATTCTTTTATTTGTCCCTGAACTTGATATTCCCCAAGCAACATTGAATCTAAACCGGTAATTACTTTGAACAAATGGGAAGCAACTTCAGTATCGGAAAAAATGTAAAATAAATTTTGTTTTTGGTTGGTGGATATTTTTTTCTTTTCAAAATAGAAGTCATTAACGATATCAAAAGGATGAGCGTTCTGTTTAAGTACTAAATAAAACTCTAACCTATTGCAGGTTGAAACAATTACAACTCCTTCAACTTCTTTCCTAGAATTAAAATAATTCAGTGAGCTGGATATTTCTTTTCTATTAATTTGAAATACTTCCCTTTCAGAAACACTTGAAGTCTTATAATTTATTCCTACAACAAATAATTGAAGCGTTTCATTTTCCATATTTATCTAATCAGATTGTTGTATTTCATAACTTTATCAAATCATTACTATAAAACCTTTTATGTAACCAATTCCTTCCTCAATGAAAGAGTAATTTTATAAAACACTGTTATTATAAAGAATCCTATTGCCCAGATAGCTAAAGAGATCAGTAATTCAGGAGCAGTTGGCGAATAGTCGACCACTTTTCCTAAGGGTGTAGGAATAAATCCTGTTACAACCATCCCCAATCCTTTATCAATCCAGATAGAAATAAAAATTGCAGCGCAAACCCAAACCAATACTTTTTCATTCTCACGGTATTTAGGAATAAGTAAAAACACTAATGATACTATCGCGAGGATTGCCGAAGACCACATCCACGGAACTAAAGTGTTGTGTCCATCAAGTCCGAAGTAAAGATATTGGAAATGATGAATGTGTTCTGGTATTGAGCTATAAAATGCAGTGAAAAATTCCATCAGGATGAAAAAAACATTCGCACACATTGCATATGTAATAATGAGTCCTAACTTGCGAACAGATTCATGACCCGGATCGAACTTTGTAATTTTTTTTATAATGAACACCATAATTAAAAGCAGTGCTGGTCCTGATGAAAATGCAGATGCAAGAAATCTTGGAGCAAGAACTGCAGTCATCCAGAAAGGTCTGGCAGCCAGTCCCGAATACAAAAATGCAGTAACAGTATGGATGCTTATTGCCCATGGAATCGATAAAATAATTATTGGTTTAATCCATTTAGGAGGAGCAATTGATTTGCGCTCAGCTTCCAAAACTGTGTGACTGATAATAACATTTAGAAGCAGGTAACCACTTAATACAACTGTATCCCAGAATAAAATAGAACTTGGAGACGGATATAAGATTAAATTAATCATTCTTAATGGTTGACCAACATCAACGGCAACGAACAAGATGCACATAACGATTGCAGCTATTGCTAAAAACTCTCCAAGTATAGTTAGTTTGCCGAACGCTTTGTAATCGTGTAAGTAATATGGCAGCACAACCATAACACCTGAAGCCGCAACACCAACTAAAAAAGTTAATTGCGCAATATAGAATCCCCAGGTAACATCCCTGCTTAAGCCGGTTATTCCAAGTCCATAACCAAACTGTCGTGAATAAAAATAAACGCCGACTAAAATTATTGCAGAAAGAAAAAATATCCATACCCAATATTTTTTAGTTCCCTTTAATGCTAATTCTATCATATTTAAACCTTATACGAGATAAAATACTTCGGGATTTGTTCCTAATCCCGGTTTTCTTCTGATTGAATAATTTTCTTTTAATAATTCTCTAACATTTGAATTCGGATCGTTTAAATTTCCGAAGACTAATGCTTTTGTAGTACAAGCTTCAACGCAAGCTGGCTCAAGTCCTTCTGCTAACCGTTCATCGCAGAAAGTACATTTTTCAACTACACCTTTTGTTCTGGTAGGAAATTCAGGAGTAATTTCTTTTATAAAAGGTCTTGGATCTTTCCAGTTAAAACTTCGCGATCCGTAAGGACAAGCAGCGACACAATATCTGCATCCGATACATCTATGCCAGTCCATCATGACGATACCATCTTCACGCTTCCAGGTTGCTTGAGTCGGGCATACTCTTACACAAGGCGGATTATCACAATGATTACAAAAAATCGGAACTTTTTTATCCTCAAGTGATTCTTTCATAAAATAATTTTCCTGATCGATAAAAGCATTTTCATACGACTCTTTCCATATCCATTTAATTTCATCTTTAGGATTTCCAATATCGGGAACATTATGTGTTTTATGGCAGGCGTTTATACATTTGGTACAACCTTCATCTACGAGACATTTATTCAAATCAACGACCATAGCCCATCTGTTTTTTGGATTAACTTTAACTGTAGGCAATTTTGTGTTTGATAATGAATCAGCAAGTGGAATTTTGTGTGCAGTATCTTTTGCAATAATATCAATATACTTTCCAGCAGAAACACCGAGAGCAGCAAGTCCAGCTAACTTTAAAAATTTTCTTCTTTTCTTATCCATTATTTAATCTCCACTGTTTTAGGGTCAACATGGCACTCCCAGCAATAAGGACTAACTCCTAAATAATTATGGCATTGGTCGCAAAACTCAGCTTTGTTTGAGTGACAACCAATACAGGTTTTTGTTAAACTCATTTCAAAATTTTTCCCGGAAGCAGCTGCAAAAATTCTGTCACCATTTCTAACAACGTCATCTCTCCAAACATTTAAAAGTTCCATATGATTGTGACGCATATATTCTGTGGGCATAACACATTCTTTTTGATCTTCTCCTGTTGGTAGAACTAATTTAGGTTTAATAGTAGGATTGCCAAATGCGAGATCGTACCAGATTGGCGAGGTAACTAATATTATGAAAATAATTATTCCAATTAATATTTTTCCTGAATCGTACATAATTAAATCCTTAATTCATCAAATTAGAATATTGATAACTTTTCTGTTTATCATTTAATTACGCTTTCTTTTGCTAACAAAGCATCTCCGCGTAAATCTTTTGTTCTTTCCTTCTCACCTTTCATAATTAATGCATTTCCAACTAACTCGTGAACTCCGCCAACTTCCACACCTCCAACCCAGTAATCCATAAGCGGAGGTAATGTTGCTTTATCAATCGCACAAATACACCCAAGGAAATTCACACCATACTTTTCTTTTACAAATTTGACAGCATTTGCTCTTGGAAAACCTCCTCTCAAACGCATCTCAAGATTTTCGTCAGTTCCTAAGCCTGCACCGCTACCACAACAAAATGTTTGTTCTTTAATAGTATTTTCGGGCATCTCAAAGAAATAATTACAAACATTATTAATCACATATCGTGGTTCTTCAATCAATCCCATAGCTCGGGCCGGGTTGCAGGAATCGTGAAAGGTTACTTTACGATGATCATTGCGATTTTTATCTAACTTAATCTTATTGTTCTTTATTAAATCAGCTGTGAATTCACAAATATGAACCATCTTTGTTGAGTTAGCATTTTCAAACTTTGTCCCTGTAATTGGTGAAACAGGTTTTTCAAGAAAATCAGCGGGACCGTTCATTGTATCCATATATTGATGTAGAACTCTCCACATATGTCCACACTCACCACCGATAATCCATTTAACACCAAGCCGTTTTGCTTCAGCATAAATTTTTGTGTTGAGTGACTTCATCAAATCGTGCGAGACGAAGGAACCAAAGTTCCCACCTTCGGAAGCAAATGTAGTCCAGGTGTAATCCAAGCCAATTTCATGGAAGAGTGCCATATATCCGAGTAATGTAAAGTAATGAGGTTCACCGAAGTAATCTGCAGATGGAACAACAAACAGAATTTCTGCACCTTTTTTATTTATAGGCGCATCTACCTTTATTCCGGTAATGGATTCTAAATCTTCAATTGCAAAATCTATACTATCTTTAAATCCATGAGGTTGAATACCGAGGTGGTTACCTGTTCTGAAACTGTTAGCAACAGGAGTAATGACCCAATCAATGTTAATTCCAATCAGATTAAGAAGCTCACGAACTAAAATTGTAACTTCGGCAGTATCAATACCGTAGGGACAGAAGACAGAACATCGCCTGCATTGCGTGCATTGATAGAAATAATAAAACCATTCTTTTATTACATCAATAGTTAATTCACGCGCACCTGCGAATTTTCCAAAAACCTTTCCTGCCGCAGTAAAATCATTTCGATAAATTGATCTAAGAAGTTCAGCTCGAAGCACAGGCATATTTTTAGGATCGCCTGAGCCGATAAAAAAGTGGCATTTGTCCGAACAGGCACCGCATCGGACACATATATCCATAAATATTTTTAAAGAACGGAATTTATCTAACCTCTCCTTTAAGCCATTTAATATTATTTCTTTCCAGTTCTCGGGCAATTGCCAGTCAGGATCTTCTGGTTGCCATTTGCGCGGATTAGGTAACTGCAGGTACTCAACATTTTTTGGAATCCCGCTGTAATTATAAACACCTCGTTTAAATTCAACTGATGGGTCTAACCATCCTTTTTTAGGTGGTTCATAATCAATTTTTTTAGCTAATTCTTCAGGTTTAATTATTGATTCAGACATCTTTATTCTTTCTCCACTGGAATTCCGGCAGCCTTCATTTTATCTCTGAATTCATCTTCATATTCTTCGTAAGTATGAATTCTAACAGGTTTATTCCATGGGTTGTTGTGTCTTTTCATACGATTATTGTTTGCTAAATTTCTTGTAGGTGACAGAAAAACTCCAGGCATATGAAGTAGTTTACTAAATGGGAAATACGCCAGTAAAATGCTCACAAGAAATAGATGGATGTAAAACATAATTCCAATTCCGTTTGGAATTATAGGATTAAAACTGAATAACCCAATTGCCAATTCCTTTACACTTACTATATCAACCTTCGTAAAGTACCTCATTAAAATTCCAGTTACTGCTATACTTATAATTAAGAAAAGTGGGAAGTAATCAGAGGACAAAGAGATATATTTTAGCTTCGGATCAGTCACCCGTCTTAGAAACAGAAACGTTAATGCCGCCAAAATCAGAACATTTGTTATGAATAAAACGGGTAATCCTATTTGGAAAAGTCCATCGTAATTTTGCAGAAAGATTACAAAAGATGGAATGGGTTCGGTAAAATATCTGAAGTGTCGTAAAACAATTATTAAGAACGACCAGTGAAAAACAAGCGCGCCTAGCCATAAATATTTACTGCTCCCATACACCAGTGCAGGTCCGTCTTTTAATTGCGTTTTTGTGTTTCTAAACAGTGAACGGAAGAGAAGTATTTCGAGAGCCATTCTTCCAATAACACCGAGGGTAGAATGAGGGCTGTCTAATTTGTTGCTCTTAATCCAGCTTAAAGATTTTTCCTGGCCGGTAACTGTCGGAATTCTAAAAGGAACAGGAGACTTTGCCCATTTTAATATTCGGTAGACAATTCCCAATATGAAAGCCGCAATTGCTGCATAGGGAATAATTACTCCGAATAAAAATTCTAATTGGGCTGTCTCTACTCCAATAATGACAGCAAGGATAATTATTAGAACAGCAAAAAATGAAAACAGTATATTCATCAAAATTTCCTCTTATTGAATATTACTCTTAATACAATAAAAGAGAGTGCGTTAAGAGAAAAATATCTTACACTTTGTATTATCTAAATCAAAAGACCAAAAGGCTAAAAATCTTCAGAAGTTTCAGCAGCCTTAAACGATTTAGACTTTATTTCATTAACCCGAATGTTGAAAACTTTTTCTCTGGATTCCATGTAAAGATCAAAGCCTACAAGTACTATTTGATCAATTAAGAATTCGATTTTAACCAGTTCATCAGAAATGGTCTTCTCTGCTAATTCAGTTTTAAGTTCATCTCTAATTGCTTTTTTTAGATCAAGTAGAAAATAAACAGCTTGAGACGGTGAAAAACTTTGAACAGCTCTTATTTTTATTATTTCATCGAGTGATAATTTTATCTTTTCAAGATCACAATCATTTATTAATTCATCCAATATCTTTTCTGCATTAGCAGTTATTGTATAACCAATAGGATTACTAAACTGATTTTTTTTCAATTGCAAAAAATTTACAGCTTCAGCAGGATACGAATTAAAAATTAACTCAATCCAATTATGTACAATTGTCGACTTCTTATGATTTAATAATTCCTTTAGCATACACTAGGTTTATTATGTGATCAGATTATAACTTACTCATCTGAGTTAAATTCTCCCCGATTCTTTAAAGTAAATTGATTAAGGAATCAAGATCAGATTAAAAAACCGGTGCTGATTTTTTATACGCAACCGGTTGGTTTAGTTAAACCAGCAACCTTACATGCTCCTTTAGCAGGACCTGATGGATAAAGTTCATAAATCTCTTTAAGAGAAAAACCGGTTTCTTTGCACAGTTTCCTAATCATTGGAGCGATACCAAATTGTTTATAATAATCACGCAGATAGTAAACCAGTTTCCAATGCTTATCTGTCATTTCCGCAACGTCTTCAGTTGTAGCTAAAGCCTTTGCTACTTCTTCGTTCCAGGCTTCGGGTTCTTGAATGAAACCGTCTTCATCAACTTCAATTTTGATTTCTCCGTGTTCAAAAATTGGCATTTTATTATTCCATTATTTGTTAGTGAATAAGTATTTTGATTGTAGTTTTATTTCATTTCAATATATCCGCAGGGACATTGCTCTGCGCATTTTTTGCAACCATTACAAAATTCCAGTTTGAATTTATAAGGTTCATATTTTCTAACAGGTTTAACTATTGCCTGATCCTGGCAATAGCTCCAGCAAGTTCCACAGTCAAAACAAGATCCGCAGCTCATACAACGCATTGCCTCACTTATTACCTGCTCTTCTGTTAAAGTAGAACTAATTTCAAGACCCAATTCTTTTAATCGTTCAGCAGGAGGCATAACAAATGGTTCGTTTCTTAATTTACTCTCATAGTAATTCAATATTATTTTATCGTGCGGAATTACCGGTAGCTTTTCTTCAGGCTTTGGTTCGATACCGCGGAATTTGTTATGGATTGTCTCAGCTGCCATTCTTCCCTGGGAAATTGCAATGGTTGCCAAGCCAAGTTCAATTGCATCACCGCCAGCATAAGTTTTAGGAACTTCAGTTGAACCATCTTCCTTTGTTTTAATCCAGTCTTTGCCTTCGTGTAGATTTTCCATTCCTTCGAAATCAGGTTCCTGACTAATTGCAGCTATTACTGTTGAAGCGTCGATAAAAAAGAAATCATCGGCAATTGGAACAGGTCTTCTTCTGCCCGATTCATCAGGTTCACCTAATTCCATTTTCTGACATTTCATTTTTGTGATTAGATCACCACTCTTTTCGAACTCGACAGGTGCAGCAAGAAATTCAAGTTTAACTCCTTCTTCTTCAGCACCAACAATTTCTTCTTCAATTGCAGGCATTTCAGTTCTTGTTCGTCTGTAAACTAACGTAACATCTGCACCAAGTCTTCTTGAAACACGCGCCGCATCAATTGCAGTGTCGCCACCGCCTATAACGAGAACCTTATCACCTACTTCAATTTTTTCACCTGAATTAATTTTATTCAGGAATTCAGTTCCAGTGAAAACATTTGTTGCATCTTCATTTGGTATTCCAAGCAATTTTCCTTTATGTGCACCGATACCAACAAAAATTGCTTCAAAATCTTCCTGAATCTTTTCGTAAGGAATATCTTTTCCTATTATCTGGTTGCATTTAATCTCAACACCAAAATCTTCAATTCGTTTTATTTCTTTATCAAGTATTTCAGTAGGAAGACGATAATCCGGAATACCATATCTTAGCATTCCACCCGGCTTATTAAATGCTTCAAAGACTGTTACGGAATATCCTCTTCGTGCTAATTGATAAGCGCAGGAAAGTCCGGCTGGACCGGCACCAATTATTGCAACTTTTTCTGGATATGTTTCATCGGTTATTTTTTGATACTTAAAATCATGTTCGAGTGCATAATCACCAAGAAATCTTTCAATGTTATTAATAGCAACCGAGCCATCTTTATGATCTCTGTTACAATCGAGCTCACAAGGATGCGGACATACTCTACCACACACTGAGGGAAATGGACTGGTTTCTGAAAGTATCTGCCAGGCTTTTTCATAAGATTCGTGATAAGATCTTTCAGCACCTTCCGATTGACTTATAGTACAGATTATTTCTCTGATTTTGTTTCCACTCGGACATTTGTTCTGACAAGGCGGAGTTTTAGGAACATAGATCGGACGAAGCGGTGATGATTCTACAGAAGAACCGCCAACCGATTGTGATCTTAACCCTCCTAAACCTTTTTTCGTTTTCTTTACGAGCTTAGCCACTTAAGAACTCCTTTCACATGCTTTTTATTA
>Ga0209536_100013816_pt1 | contig 11623 bp, 10 predicted proteins | sample DeeMarSeWOR28_12_FD_187461 | JGI IMG/M metagenome (GOLD analysis project Ga0209536, IMG submission 187461) | Marine sediment microbial communities from White Oak River estuary, North Carolina - WOR-2-8_12 (SPAdes) (version 2) | ecosystem: Environmental > Aquatic > Marine > Intertidal zone >... | reverse complement strand
CGGCCTGCCCGGCGCCGATCATCTGCGGGAAGATCCCCGCATACGCGGTTTGCTCACCCGCATGTCCGAATCGGATCGCTACGTGGCCGCCATCTGTGCCGCTCCCCGCGTGCTGGCAGACACCGGCTTGCTGGACAACCGACAGGCGACCAGTTTTCCCGGTGTTCTCGACGGACTGGATGTTCAGGGGCTTGCCTACCGCGAGGATGCGGTGGTGACCGACGGTAAGATTATTACTTCGCGCGGACCCGGCACGGCGATGGATTTTGCGTTGACCCTGATCGAGTCTCTGCTCGGTAAGGCAAAACGTGACGAAGTTGAAGGGCCTCTCCAGCGGCCCGCCCGATGAGCACTGCCTAGTCTGGAATGCGCACAGAATGGTCCCTTGGCTGGTCAAGAAAGTCGCTGAAACTGAAGAAAAATCCCTGAGCTATAGCGGCGATCCCGGTGCAGGCCTGTGGACGCTCAAAGGGCCGGCACCGCAAGCCCGCACCGGAAACAGCGCCGCTGAGCGCCCTGTGTTTCCAGATCTTCATCTCAGATCACCCAGGACTGTCTAATGCGCATCATCGAAGTCGTGGCCGACGCGGGCCATACGGACACACTCTCGGGTATTGCCGAACAGCATGGCGCAATCGATGCATGGTGGAGTTCCGCGGCCGAGGACGGCCGTCGGACACTGCGCATGCTGGTTGCGGCGGACCGCAGTCAGCCCATTGTGGATGCGCTGCAGAGCGTGCTCGGGAGCAGCGAAAATGCCCGCATCCTGATCATGCCCGTGGATGCGACGCTGCCACGTCCCGAAGAAGAGCGGGAGTCCGGTCGCAAGACCTCGTCGCGATCAACGACCCGCGAGGAACTCTACGACCAGATCGAAAAGGGTGGGCGGCTCGACAGCAACTATCTGCTGCTGGTATTCCTGTCCACGATCGTTGCTGCGATCGGTCTCATTGAAGACAACGTGGCGGTCGTCGTGGGCGCCATGGTCATCGCCCCGCTCCTGGGACCGAACATCGCACTTGCCTTTGCGACCTCGCTGGGTGACGGTGCCTTGTTCTGGCGGTCCCTCAAGACCAATGTTTCGGGTCTGGCGCTGGCGCTGCTGATTGCGTTGGTCATCGGTCTGATATGGCCCGTGAATCTCGACAACCGGGAGTTGATGGCCCGCACTGACGTGGGAATGGAAAGTGTCGCGCTGGCACTCGCATCGGGTGCTGCGGCTGTGCTGTCACTGGCAACCGGGCTTTCCTCGGCGCTGGTGGGTGTCATGGTTGCCGTCGCCCTGCTCCCGCCAACCGCGACACTCGGCATGATGCTGGGCAGCGGTCAGACAAACCATGCCATCGGCGCGGCGTTGCTGCTGGCAGTCAATATTGTCTGCGTGATTCTCGCTGCGAAGATAGTCTTTCTCGTGAAAGGCGTGAAACCGCGTACCTGGCTGGAAAAGCGCAAGGCGCGGCAGTCGCAGACGGTATATATCGTCGTCTGGGTGGTCATGCTCGGGATGCTGATCGGGGCAATCTATCTGCGTCGCCGCCTGCTCGGCTAATCGGCCGATCTTGTGCAGCGTCGATTTCCTTTACAGGCGGCGTGATCAGACACGGCATAGCGCTAACCCCTGTAGCGAAGGAAGTTTTCCGGCTCATTTCATTCGGGGTCAACGCGATCGCGAGGCACTTATCTGTCGGCGAGGCTTACACTCGTGTCGCGTACTGGGAAACGGGGTGGCGGAAGTTCGACCCAACAGGCTGAAAATCAGTAGATTGTCATGCCACGGAATGGAATTTGCTTGACTTGAGGTCCACGCGGTGCCGTGCGCAGTACCGCCCTGCGGTTACCGGGTGAGGAACAAAGCAAAGAAAAGCCATAACCCTCGCGAGAAGGGGAATTGGCACACCAGGATAGACGGGTCCGGCAGCGGCTGGATGCGTCGGAGGAGAGAACACAGGGGTTTCCAGCCACCCTGGCGCGGGTGTGCCGGCTGTCGAGTCCCTCTGTACCGCTCGCGCGTCTCCCTCTGTCTGAGTCTTTGGTTCCGATCTCGTTGGTGCCGGGGCAGTGCACTGCGTTGCAGACCGTGACGATGGCGTGATGAATACAGGGGTTCACTTCTTGTTACAAGACATCAGCGGTGGAGGAGTCAACTTAAAACGACAGCAATAGGCAGTGAACCCTTGCCTATAATAACAACGCGACTCAAGGAGGCGTGAGGCTTCCCCTGAACCCGGCAACCGCCGGGTTTTTTGTGGCTGTCGGGAGTTCATCCACATGCTGAACCATGGGGACGGACCCACGCCGAAAAAAGTTCAGGGATTTTGCGCTGGCTGTTCTGGCGTCAGGCTGCCCTGCAACCTGGCAGCCGACCGGCAAGATTGTGCGGCATGCGGGCCCGTTGTCGCTGTCAATTCTTATCCTCGGGCCAGGCACCGAGGAGAAAGACGATACCGATGCCGCCCAGTAGCCAGGTCAGAACCGGGGCGCCCCAGAGCATCAGCGGTGAAAAACCGTCCAGACCATAGATCAAGGCACTGCTCACAATGAGGCTGCCGCCAATAATGGCTGCCACATTGCGCCGGTTTGACCGCCGGACCTCCTGTCTCAGTTGCCGGAGTTCAGTCGATCCCCATTCGACTTTGAACTTGCCATTCAGGGCATGTTTCAGCGTCTGGTGCAGCAATTGCGGAATTTCCGGCAAGGTCTCCGTCCACATGGGCAGACTGGTGCGCAGGTTGCTTACAAAGGCGCGCGGACCGACCTGCTCGTTCATCCAGCGTTCCAGAAAGGGCTTCGCCGTCTGCCAGAGATCGAGGTCGGGATACAGCTGCCGACCCAGGCCTTCGATGTTGAGCAGTGTCTTCTGCAACAGCACCAGCTGGGGCTGGACCTCCATGTTGAAGCGGCGCGCCGTCTGAAACAGTCGCAGCAGCAACTGGCCAAACGAGATATCCTTGAGGGGTCGCTCAAAGATCGGTTCACACACCGTACGTATCGCGGATTCGAACTCATCGACCCGTGTGCCGGGTGGTACCCACTCGGACTCGACATGGAGTTCCGCGACGCGGCGATAGTCGCGGCGGAAGAATGCCAGAAAGTTTTCCGCCAGGTAGCGCTGGTCAACCGGGCTCAAGGTACCCATGATGCCGAAATCGACCGCGAGGTAACGCCCGTCGCTGGCGACAAAAATATTTCCGGGGTGCATGTCGGCGTGAAAGAAGTTGTGCCGAAAGACCTGGGTAAAAAAAATCTCGACGCCGCGTTCCGCAAGCCGTTGCAGATCGATGCCGGCCTGACGCAGCGCCTTGACGTCGCTAATGGGAATCCCGCTGATCCGTTCCATCACCATGACGTCTCGACGGCAATAGGGCCAGAAGACCTCGGGGACGTAGAGGAGCGGCGAGTTCGGAAAGTTGCGCCTCAGCTGCGAGGCATTACCGGCCTCCCGCAGCAGATCGAGCTCGTCATGGATAGTCTTCTCGAATTCGCGGACCACCTCGCAGGGCCGCAGGCGCCGCGCCTCGCGCCAATACAGTTCGGCGAGCGAGGCCATGTAGTAGAGGAGCGAGACATCGCCGCGAATCCGGCGCACGATGCCTGGTCGTACGACCTTGACCACGACGTCACGACCATCTTCCAGCCTGGCTGCGTGCACCTGCGCAATCGACGCGGAGGCCAGCGGTGTTTCGTGGAATTCCCGAAACACCTCGTGCACCGACCGGCCATAGGCCTTTTCAATGATCTGCCGGGCCTGCCTGCCGGGGAATGGCGGTACCTGGTCCTGCAGGCGGGCCAGTTCCTCCGCGATGTCATCGGGGAGCAGATCGCGCCGTGTCGAGAGGATCTGACCAAACTTGACGAAAATCGGGCCCAGATCCTCCAACGTCTGGCGGATACGTACCGCGCGCGGCGCGCGCTTGCGCGGTAGCCAGTTCCAGGGGGCCAGGTACAGCAGAAAGCGTACGGGCCTCAGGAAGTGTGTTGCGAAAATGACCTCGTCGAGACCATTGCGTACCAAAACAAGGTTAATGTGTACGAGGCGCAGGAGCTGCCCGGGCCGGATCACACCTTGTCCTTTCTTAGCGCCGCTTCCAGTCGCTGAACCCGCGCCTCCAGTCGATCCGTATCCAGCTGCAAGCGGTCAACGTCTTCGAGGAAATTGTCGACCTCAATTGCCGTCGGGAGCAGGCGGGATTCTTCGCGCAGATACTCGGAGACATCCTGTCGCAATGTTGCGGCGCCCTTGGTAACGGTGTCAGCGACGCCGCGTGCCAGGTTGCCAAGCTGGCGCGCCAGGGGGTCGCCGGTGACCCGCGACAGCAATTCCTCCCAGTCAATCTCGGCACCGCTCAGGATTTCGCGGAACTGTTCTCCAATCTCGGTATCACCGTGGAACTCCACGCCAGTCTCGAACAGCTTTTCCTCTGATTGCAGGGCCGCGAGGCGCAACAGATCTGTCGGCGTACCGACCAACAGGGTATCGGGTTCGCCTTCGTAGTGACTCAATACCTCGATGCGTTCCTCGACCGGCAGGAAGTACAGCCTGAGGTCGAATCCCTTCAGGGCGATGCAGATAACCTTGCCGTCCAGGCTCGTGAGACGGGCGCGCACTTCGGGATCCAGCGCGAGGTACCCGTTCATTGCGCTTTCGACCGCGCCGGCCAGCCAGGTTCCCGGGTGGCTCATCGCGAAACCTCTCTGGTCACCGGGCCGAGCCTGGCGTGCCGATAGCAGAGTTCTTTACGCCCGGGTTCCGGCATCAGAGTTTGTAGCCGCTGTGCAGGGCAACGATGCCGCCGCTCAGGTTGTGATAATCGCAGCGTGCGAAGCCCGCGAGTTCCAGCATGGAGCACATGCGCTGCTGATCGGGGTGCATGCGGATGGACTCCGCCAGGTAGCGGTAGCTGTCTTCGTCACCGGTTATGATCCTGCCCATCAGTGGCAGCACCCGGAAAGAGTACAGATCATAGACGGGCTTGAGCCCGGGCACGGTGGGCTCGGAGAATTCCAGGATCAGCGCCCGGCCACCCGGTCGAAGTACCCTGAAGATCGACTCGAGCGCGGCCTGCTTATCGGTGACGTTGCGCAGGCCGAAGGCCATGCTCACGCAGTCGAAACTGTTATCCGCAAACGGCAGTGTCTCGGCATTGGCCTGTACATAGCGAACGTTGCGGGTGATGCCTGCATCCAGCAGTCGCCCGCGCCCCACGTCCAGCATGGTGGCGTTGATGTCGCACAGCACGACCTCGCCCTCGCTACCGACACGTCGCGAGAAACGCGCGGCAAGGTCACCCGTGCCGCCCGCCAGATCGAGTACGCGCTGGCCGCGGCGGACCCCACTGATCTCAATGGTGAAGCGCTTCCACAGCCGGTGGATACCGAACGACATCAGGTCGTTCATGAGGTCGTAGCGGTGGGCCACTGAATCGAAGACGCCGCCGACGCGCCGCGCCTTTTCCTCACGTGCCACCCGCTGGAAACCGAAATGTGTCGCTTTGTCGTTCATGCTGAATATGCACCCGATGTGGTCAATGCGCTATCCGTATGGCTGCCGGCGGCGTCGTCGACACAAGGTATGTCTCCGGTGCTCTGTCAGTGAGTCTCTGGGACGCGGCGCGTGTGGCCTGCTGCTTCCAGGCGTCTCAGGTAGTCCTGCCAGTACTGCGCCTGGTGCGCCCCAAGGTCATACAGCGTCTGCCAGGAATAGATGCCGGTATTATGGTTGTCATCGAAGTAGATCTGAATGGCGTAGTTTCCCACGGGCACTATATTGTCTATGTTGACGTCCTCCTTGCCGAGTTGCAGCACGCCCTGCCCGGGTCCGTGACCCTGTACCTCGGCAGACGGCGAATACACGCGCAGGTATTCGGCAGGCAAGTGAAAGTGCTCCCCGTCCTCAAAGGCAATTTCCAGAATGCGGGATTGTTTATGCAGGTTTATCTCTGTAGGTCGGATGCTCATGCTTCAGGTCTCTCAATTAGTCAGGGCGCGGGTAACCGGCTGCTTATTCACAGTATATACCGGCTCAGATCCTCATCCCCGGCGAGTTCCGCAAGATGCTGATCGACATAGTCGGCATCGATGACGAGGCTTTGGCCGCTCTTGTCCGAGGCCTCGAACGATACATCGTCCAGCAGCCGCTCCAGCACGGTATGCAGCCGCCGTGCACCAATGTTTTCGGTCCGCTCATTGACCTCCCAGGCCGTGCTCGCGATCCGCGCAATAGCATCTTCGGTGAACGTCAGTTCCACGCCTTCGGTTGCCAGCAGCGCCGAGTATTGCTCGGTGAGCGAGGCATCGGGTTCGGTGAGGATGCGGACAAAATCCTCGGCGCTCAGTGCGTCCAGCTCGACACGGATTGGAAACCGCCCCTGCAACTCCGGAATCAGATCCGATGGCTTGGAGAGATGAAAGGCGCCCGAGGCGATGAAGAGGATATGGTCGGTCTTGACCGTGCCATGCTTGGTCGTTACCGTGCTGCCTTCGACGAGCGGGAGCAGATCACGCTGCACGCCCTCGCGGGAGACATCGGGACCACTCGCCTCGGAGCGCCGCGTCACCTTGTCCAGCTCGTCGAGAAAGACGATGCCGTTCTGCTCGGCCGACTGAATCGCGCTCAGTTTCAGTTCCTCCTCGTTGACCATCTTAGCCGCTTCCTCGTCGCAGAGCAGCTTGTAGGCTTCCCGCACCCGCAGCTTGCGTGTCTTGGTCCGTGATCCGCCGAGATTCTGAAACAGTCCCTGCAGCTGGCTGGTCATCTCTTCCATGCCGGGCGGTGCCATGATTTCCACCCCAATCGTTGTCGCGGCAACCTCGATCTCAACCTCACGGTCATCGAGTTTGCCCTCGCGCAGCATCTTGCGCAGCTTCTGGCGTGTATCCGAATCCGCAGCGGCCGGTTGTTCTTCAGCCGTGAAACCTATTGTGCGCGGCTGGGGCAACAGGGCGTCGAGCAACCGGTCTTCTGCGGCGTCTTCAGCCTGAAAACGGACCTTGTCTCTGGCCTGCTCGCGGGTCATCTTGATAGCGACGTCGACCAGATCGCGGACGATGGATTCCACGTCACGGCCGACATAGCCGACCTCGGTGAACTTGGTCGCCTCGACCTTGATGAAAGGCGCCTTGGCGAGATTTGCCAGACGCCGGGCGATCTCGGTCTTACCCACCCCGGTGGGTCCGATCATGAGGATGTTCTTGGGCGTAATTTCGTTACGCAGTTCCACGCCGACCTGCATGCGCCGCCAGCGATTGCGCAAGGCGATGGCCACGGCGCGTTTGGCTGCTGCCTGTCCCACAATGTGTTTGTCCAGTTCCTGGACAATTTCGCGAGGTGTCATCTCGGACATGGTTGTTACCACTGGATAAAGGTGGCGATCCGCTTAGTCGGATGCCGAAAACTGCTTGGAATGAAGGACCTCAACGGTTCGTTTATGGTTGGTATAGATGCAGATGTCAGCCGCAATCGCGAGGCCTTTCTCGACGATGGTCCTGGCGTCAAGGCTGGTTGCTTCCAGCATGGCGCGAGCCGCCGCCTGGGCATAGGGGCCGCCCGAGCCGATCGCGATAAGGCCGTTTTCCGGCTCCACGACATCGCCGTTACCGGTGATGATCAAGGAGTTCGTCGCATCAGCAACTGCCAGCAGGGCCTCAAGCCGGCGGAGCATGCGGTCCGTACGCCAGTCCTTGGCCAGTTCTACCGCCGAGCGGGTGAGGTTGCCACGATGCTTTTCCAGCTTTGCCTCAAAACGTTCGAAGAGCGTGAACGCATCGGCGGTTCCACCGGCAAAGCCGGCAATCACCTGATCCTGAAAGAGCCGACGCACCTTGCAGGCATTGCCTTTGAGGATGGTATCACCCAGTGTAACCTGCCCGTCACCGCCGATGGCAACCATGTCATCACGGCGCACGGAAAGAATGGTGGTGCCTCGATATTGATTCACACTGAACTCCCCCTCCTCAACCGCCCTTCTCTCGGGGCGGTGTACGATTGTACACCAAGGCTATTGCTCAAAGCATGCTGAAATTTAAGGAAATTCCAGCCGACGGGGCATGGGCCCTGGGGCGAACTGGTGGTAACCGAAAAAGCTCAGTCCCGTCGGCGCTTACGGGCGCGGGGGTGAGCCCGGTCATAGACTTCAGCGAGATGCTGAAAGTCGAGGTGTGTATAGATCTGGGTGGTGCTGATGTCGGCATGGCCCAGCAGGTCCTGCACGGCGCGCAGATCGCCGCTCGATTCGAGCAGATGGCTGGCAAACGAGTGGCGAAGCATATGCGGATGCACGCGGCCGTCCATGCCTTGGCGACGCGCCCAGTGCCCGAGCCGCTGTTGCACGGCCCGCCTGCTCAGGCGCCCGCCACTGCGGTTGAGGAACAGCGCTCCGTCCGTGTCGGAATTCAGCGCCGCCCGCGCCTCGAGCCAGCAGCGCAGTGCCAGACAGGCCTGCCGACCCACCGGCAAAATGCGGGTCTTGCGTCCCTTGCCCGTGACTTCCATCGTGCCCTGGGAAAGATCCAGGTCTCGGCAGTCCAGAGCGACCAGTTCCGAGAGGCGCAGACCCGACGAATAGAAAAGCTCCAGCATGGCATGATCGCGGATGGCCAGGGCGTCGTCCCCCTGGATGTTGAGTAGCTGTGCCATTGCGTCGACGTCCAGCACCGCCGGCAGGCGTTGCTCTGACTTCGGCGCACGGACATCGGTCGCCGGGTTATTGCGGGCCTTGCCCTCGCGCAAGAGATAGGCATAGAAGCTGCGCAGTGCCGAGAGACGTCGCTGGATGCTGTGACCGGAAAGGCCGCGCCGGTGGTTATCGGCTGCAAACTGGCGTACATGGTGGGCCGTTACTTGCCGCCAGTCAGTCAGGACGCTTGCCCTGCAGAACTGCACTGCCGCCTGGAGATCGCGTCCGTAGCCGCTGACCGTATGTGGCGAGAGCCTTCGCTCGTGTCGAAGATGATCGAGAAACTCTGGAACGAGCGTGAGAGCGTCAGTGTCCAAGTTCGGGTGGTGAGCGCCGGTCTATGCGCCGGCTGTTGCGCCGAAGAGGCTAGGCTTGTAACTAAAAACCGCAATATAAACTGTCATTTACAAATCGCTCTTGGCGCTGTCGTGGCACCCATGCCTGTGCCGTGAAGCGGCCTGCTTGTGCCGCAGATACTGCTAGCCGTCGGCTCTCTCGGCAACGTCGCGGTAAGGCTCGAGTGCCGCACTGGCAAGTTCACCGAGATTGCGCAGGAACAAGGTGTCCATGCCGGGATGAAACCGGTTGCTGTCATCGCTGCCGATGGCCAGCATGCCCAGCCTGCAGCTCTCACCCAGGGGGATAAGTGCGGCAGAGGCTATCTGTGATGCATTGTCACCGAACAGGTAGTCGATCTGTTCCGTCGTGAGCCGACCGCAGAGGGGTCTGGCTGTCTGGATGAATGACTGGAACGCCTCGAGGCCCGCGTCGTTCGCATTGAGCAGGCCCACCTGAGGCGGGAGTCTAAGACCGCCTGGGAACCCGGCAAGGCGCAAGGCCACGTCTGTCGCCTTGAATGCATGCATGAGGCTTTCCAGCAGTGCATCTGTGACCCGTGTCAGCGTGTCGCTATGCAACAGCGCCAGTGTCAGCGCATGCAGATTACGATTGACCTTGTCATTGTCGCGACCGACTTGCACCAGCTCCATGAGCTTGCGCTTGTAGGCACGGTTCTGGTCCCGCAGCACCCTGACCTGACGTTCGATGAGTGATATGGCCGGGCCACTGGGATGCGGTACGCGCAACTTGGCCAGCAGCGCCGAGTGGTTCTCGAAGAAGTCCGGGTTGCCACGGAGAAATTCCTCGACCTGTTGTTCACTGATGGCTGGCAGAGTCTGAGAGGATCCGAGATTCTGCTGTGAGTTCATAATTCGATTTTCCCCTCGTAAACCCGGGTTGCTGGTCCGGTCAGGTATACCGGATGGCCTTCGCCCGCCCAGCTTACCACAAGATCGCCTCCGGGCAGTGTCACCCGTACCTGTTCCTCAAGCAAGCCTTGCAGCCGCCCCGCGACCATGGCCGCGCAGGCGCCGCTACCACAGGCGGCCGTCTCACCGGCACCGCGCTCGAATACCCGGAGTCGTATGTGTCCGGTGTCCAGGACCTGCATGAACCCGGCATTGACCCGCTGCGGAAAGCGTGGATGGTGCTCGATGAGTGGCCCCAGGCTGGTTACGGGCGCATTGTCCGCGTCCTCGACCAGCAGTACGGCGTGCGGGTTTCCCATCGATACGGCGCTGATCCGCAGTGACGCGTCACCGACCTGCAGAGGGTAGCTGACAGCGCGTTGTTCTGCGTCGAACGGGATGTCGGCCGGTTCCAGCCGGGGTATCCCCATATTGACCCGCACCTGACCATCCGGCAGCAGTGTCAGTGTGAGCGGGCCGCTCGCGGTTTCGACGGCAATGCAATCCTTGGCTGTCAGACCTTGCTCGTGGACAAAGCGGGCAAAGCAGCGGGCACCGTTTCCGCATTGGCCGACTTCGCTGCCATCGGCATTGAATATGCGGTAACGAAAGTCGGCATCGGCTGATTCCGTCTGCTCCACCAGCAGGACCTGATCGCAGCCAACACCGCGCCTGCGGTCGGCGATGAAGCGTATCTGCGCCGGACTGAGTGCGACCGCCTGACGAATCGCGTCAATGACAACGAAGTCGTTGCCCAGACCGTGCATCTTGGTGAAGTTCAGCCTCATGACGCGCCCCTGAATCAGGTATCTGGCAGCAGGTGTTCATCGCGCCAGAGATCAGGCAGTGCCTCGCGTGCGCGTATCAGGTGGGTCTGATAGCCATCGACAAGAATCTCTGGCGGGCGTGGCCGGGAGTTATAGTTGGAGGACATGGTAAACCCATACGCGCCCGCCGAACGGACGGCGAGCAGATCACCAGCCCGGATTGCCAGCAGACGGTTCTTGCCGAGGAAGTCACCCGTTTCGCAAACGGGACCGACGATATCGTACGCCGTTTCTTCCCCTGTTCTTGGCGTAACGGCAATGATTTCCTGCCAGGCGTCGTAGAGTGACGGACGCAGCAGATCATTCATGGCTGCATCGACGATCGCAAAGTGTTTTGCTTCGGTGGGTTTCAGGTACTCGACACGGGTGACCAGGATCCCCGCATTGCCCACAATCGCCCGACCCGGCTCAATGAGGATTTCGCAACCGTAGCCGCCCACGCGGCTCAGCAGGGGTCCCACGTAATCTTCAGGCAGCGGTGGCGCCTCGTCGCGGTAACAGATGCCCAGGCCGCCGCCAAGATCGAGGTGTCCGATGTTGATACCTTCCGCGGACAGCTGCCGGCGCAGATGCAATAGCCGCTCAAGCGCATCAATGAACGGTTCGACCGATGTCAGTTGCGAACCGATGTGGCAATCGATTCCCAGTACCTCGATATGTGGTGAGGCGCTGGCGTAGCGATAGGCGTCCAGTGCTGTGACGAGATCGATACCAAACTTGTTCTCTTTCAGGCCGGTTGAGATATAGGGGTGGGTACGCGCATCGACGTCAGGATTCACACGCAACGAAACCGGTGCCTGTTCACCGCGCTCGCGTGCAATTGCCTCTATACGTTCGAGTTCGGCAGACGATTCCACATTGAAGCAGCGAATCCCGA
>Ga0209536_100013815_pt1 | contig 11623 bp, 6 predicted proteins | sample DeeMarSeWOR28_12_FD_187461 | JGI IMG/M metagenome (GOLD analysis project Ga0209536, IMG submission 187461) | Marine sediment microbial communities from White Oak River estuary, North Carolina - WOR-2-8_12 (SPAdes) (version 2) | ecosystem: Environmental > Aquatic > Marine > Intertidal zone >... | reverse complement strand
TTGGTCAGCCGCCGGAGTCGGTCCATGAAGAGCCGACGGTTGGGGAGTCCGGTCAGCGCATCGAACACCCCCCTGCGCGTCATGTCGGTGATCGACCCCGCCATCCGCACGGCTCGCCGGCTGTTGGGGCCGCCGGCTACCGGCACGATGATCGACCGGAGCGGTCGATATTCACGATAACGGACTACGGCAATATCCGTCGGCGGATTGTCGACAACCCGGTCGATTACACTGCCAAAGGCCCGGCCGGCGGTGTTAGTATAGCCGGGCCAACCCAACACAATGAGATCGGTAGCGTTTTCTTCCACCGTTTTCCGCACCGCCTTGGCCACATCTCGGCCCAGGCGGATCATCGTGTGGACCGGTACATCCAACTTGCGAGCTTCGTCAATAACGGTCTCGAGCACGGGACGTCCCTCGCGCAAAAACGCCCGGCCATCGCCCAACCCAAGTTGCGGCGGGACGCGGGCCACATTCAGAGCCAGCACTTCTCCATCATAATTCTTAGCCAGGATCGCGCCAATCTTACCCAGAATGTGGGCTTGCCCTTTGGTGGCCACCGGCACCAGGACCGAGTAATCCTTACTGACCAAAACCTCTTCCATCAGAATTTCGCGAGGCTTCTCCATCTTTTCCACTTTGGTAAAATAGCCCCAATATAACAGCATCCCCACCACAATCCAGGCGGCGGCCACATACCAGCCAATGGGACTAAAGGTGTAAAGAAAAATAGCCAGGGCTATCATCGCCACGATCGCCAGCAACGGAATAACCGGGAAGAAGGGGATCATGAAACCTCGATCCAGGTCCGGGCGGCGTAATCTCAACCGCATCACTGAAATATTGACCTGGACGAATAGGAACAGAAACATTAGGTCAGCCGCAGCCGCCACATCTTCAATCGGCAACGCCCAGGCCATCAAGACGATAAAAAAACCGGAAATAACCACGGCCCAATAGGGCGTATGACGGATGGGATGAATTTTTGAGAAAGCTTTGGGCAAATTATAATCTCGTCCCATAGCAAAGGAAACTCGCGACGAGGAGTAGGTTGTTGCATTCAAGGCCGACATCGTTGAGGCCAGGGCGCTTATCAGCAGGATGATGGCGCCATACGGCATTACCTGGGCCGCCGCCTCCACAATGGCTACCTCACCTTTTTCTCCCAAAAATTCATAGGTCCGCATCCCTGCCGGGGCAGTAATTGCGCCGATGGCCACAAAAGCCACCAGCATATAGATCAAAACAACCACCCCAATCGAAATAAAGGTAGCTCGGGGCAGATTCCGCTTGGGATCTTTGATCTCCTCACCAGACTGGGCAATGATTTCATAACCTTCAAAAGCAATGAAGGTCAGCCCCATTGCCACCACCACCCCGGTCCAGCCGTTCGGCAAAAAACCTTCGGTGAAGCGAGTGGTCCAGCCTTCGGGATGTTGGAACATCGCTACCAGTCCAAAGCCACAAAATACAGCGAGAATAATAACTTTGGTAATGGTGACGACATTCCCAATCAGGCCCGTTTCCGATGCTCCCCGGTAGTTGATGTAGGTAAAGGCTACCACGATCAAGGTCATAAAGATGAGCTTGATCCAAGCGTGGTCCAACCCAAAATCAGGCAAACCGGCCATCAGGTAAAACTCGGTGGCAAAACTGCCAAAAGCCAGGGCATACAGACTACCGGCCACGGCATGAGCAAACCAACTCATCCAGCCGCCAAGAAACCCCTGGGTTCCTCCCAAAGCTTCCTTGACCCATAAATAGCCTCCGCCCGCTTCGGGAAAGGCTGAGCCTAGTTCGGCATAGGCCATCGCGGTGAGGGCAGCTACGATACCGTTCAGGAAAAAGGCCAGCACCAAGGCCGGTCCGGCCGCACCGGCAGCCAGGCCGGTCAAGACAAATATACCGGCCCCAATCATCGCCCCAACGCCAATCATCGTCACGTCAAAAAGTCCCAGGTCACGACTGAGGGACACTTCAATCTTTTTCTTGGTCACTTGCCTATCTCCTGGTTTCGTCAACTAACAAAAATTGATTTCGGAAAATCTGTTTCACAAAGGGAAATGGTTAGGTGGGGGATCTTTTTCGGACCTGACCTCATTACCATCGCTTCTGCGGCGACGTCAGCACATATCATAATGCAAATGTTAGTTTACTCAAAAAACCACCTGCCATATTTTCCCGTTGACAATCTTGGCGGCAGTTCTACCAATTGCCCCTCTCGGCCTCTGGTGCTATACTCTACCCCGCAATGAATCAAAAATACATAGTGATCACGGCGATTGGGGCTACAATTTTGGCTTTGATCGCCTTTGGTTTGTCAGCTTGCTATTCAGCGGAAGAAACGCCGCTACCCATTTTTGCCTTTGCTTCTGATCGAGCCGGGGCGGGCGATATTTTTGTGCTGGACGATTCCGGGGAAGTCCGTAACCTGACCGATAATCCTGAGGCGGATTGGCAGCCGGCCTGGTCTGCCAACGGTCGAACCCTGGCTTTTACCAGCCACCGCACCGGCAACAGTGACATCTGGCTGCTCGATGTCGATTCCCTCGACCAGGATCCGGAGCCGCGCAACCTGACCCAGCATTGGGCCTGGGATTACAATCCAAGCTGGTCCCCTAGTGGGCAAAGTGTGGCCTTTGTTTCCGAAAGAGATGGAGACCCGGAAATTTTTATCCAAAACCTGGCAGGAGATACTGCCATCCAGTTAACCTTCAACGAGGGACTTGATCACCGGCCGGCCTGGTCTCCGGATGGCAAATATATTGCCTTTGCCGCGGTTCGTAATGGCGCCGAAGAGATCTATCGCATTCGGCCCGACGGCACGGATGAGCAACTGATTACTACCCACGCCATTCAAGGGACCGCCCCCACCTGGTCTCCCGACAGCCAGCGGCTGGCCTTTGTTGGCTGGGATGAGAATAATCAGGCGGGACTCTATCTGCTTGGCCCACAGTTGGAAAATCAACAACTGCTCTATCAGGGTCATAGTTGGCTTGGTTCACTCAACTGGTCTGCCGACGGACAGTGGCTCACGTTTACCTCGTGGGAGACCGGCAATCACGAACTTTTTGCCCTCCCGGCCAGTGGCGACGCGCCTCCCGTTCGGCTGACAGTCAATGAAGCCTGGGATGATTTCCTGGTGATCAATCCCACCCGCGACTTCAGCGCCACCGGTCCTGGAGGGATCGCCCAAGCCGCCGCAGCCCTATCACCCCCAACCGAAACCGATTTTGCCGCCGGCGTTAACATAGCCGACCTCGGCCTGGCCTATCTGGTGAATGATATGGGCTTTAGTTGGGCCAAAGGATACATAAATTGGGCCACCGTCGAACCTGAACCGGGCCAATTTCGCTGGATTGACCCGGACAATGTGGTCAAGGCGTTTGGTGACCAGCAGCTAGACATCATGTTCCGGGTTCATGGCACGCCGGCCTGGGCCCGGCCGTCGGAGACGCTGCTCAGCCATCCTCCGTCTGACTTGACCGACTTTGCCAATTTTCTGACTGCCCTGGTCACCCGCTACAAAGGCCAGGTGGCCGCGTATGAAATATGGAATGAGCCCAATCTTTATTATGAGTGGGGCAACCTCGACCCCGATCCGGTGGCCTACACCGAGATGCTCAAAACAGCCTACAGGGCGATCAAGGCGGTAGACCCCGAAGCTCTGGTTATCAGTGGGGGATTGGCCACCACCGGACAAGGGTCACGGACTGCTATGGGTGATCTAGAGTTCTTGCAGCAGATGTACGACGCCGGAGCCCGAGGGTATTTCGACGCTTTCGGCAGCCATCCATATGCCTACGGCCTAGCCCCAAACGAGACCCACCCCGACGGTTTATCCTTTGACCGGGTGGTCAACCAGCATGAGGTGATGGTGGCCAACGGCGATGCTGACACCCCCATCTGGATCACCGAGGTTGGCTGGGTGTTACAAACAGAGTGGGATTTGGGAGAACATAGCTCAATTGGGGTTACCCAGGCCCAACAAGCCCAATATTTGACCCAGGCCTACGCAATAGTTCAGACTGAGTGGCCGTTTGTGGAGGCGCTGTTCCTCTTCAATTTGGATTTCAGTACCGTCCCCTGGTACCCTGCGGCCGAACCAATGCGCTGGTATGCTATCCTCAATCCGGATCGCACCCCACGGCCTGCTTATACCTGGCTCCGCCAAACAACGCGCTAGTAAGGGATGTGTCTGCCATTTGAGGAGGACCGGGGCGTGGGGGCTTCGTCGTGAGCTCAGCAGAACGGTGTCTCCCCAATTTTCCCTGTGCTTTCAAAAAATCTCGACGTATCCGCTAGAAAGAAATAGGTCGAATCGATGAGAGTCATCATAAAAATTGGCACCAACGTTCTGCGGGCCGGTACGGAACGAATTTATCGTCCCCGCCTGATCGACATCGCCCGCCAAATCGCCCAGTTACACCAGGCCAAACACGAACCAATCCTGGTATCTTCCGGAGCCATTTTCGCCGGTCGAGAACTGCTAGGCGTATTTGGCCCGGCCCAAAAGAAAGATGTTCCCTACAAACAGATGTTGGCCGCTGTCGGCCAGGGCCGGTTGATGGCCCTTTACCAGCAAATCTTTGAAATGTATGATCTGACCGTCGCCCAGGCTCTCCTGACGCGGGCTGATCTGGCCAACCGGACTCGTTATCTGAATGCGCGTAACACCCTGCAACGCCTGCTGCGGCATCGGGTAATTCCCATCATCAACGAAAATGATGTGGTGGCCGTGGATGAGATAAAATTTGGAGACAATGATAACCTGTCCGGACTGGTAGCGAATTTACTTGATGCCGATCTCCTGATTATCCTGACCGACCAGGCCGGTCTTTACACCGCCGATCCCCGCTATAGCCCCGAAGCCACCCTTATCAAAGAAGTGTTGGCAATTAATGAGCAAATCAGGGCCGTGGCCGGCGGCAGCAGCGGCGACATCGGCACTGGCGGTATGGTCACCAAAATCGAAGCGGCCGAGTTAGCCACTCGTTCCGGCACAGAGGTGGTAATTGCGCCCGGCAATGAGCCGGATGTAATCCTCCGGGTCGTCGCCGGAGAAGCGCTGGGCACGCGCTTTCCCACGCAGTTCAGCCGGGTTGAGAGCCGTAAACGCTGGATACTGGCCGAACCGGCCCAGGGTGCGGTTAGAATCGATGCGGGAGCTGTGCGCGCTCTAGTAAAGAACGGCAAGAGCCTGCTGGTGGTAGGCGTCACCGAGGTGATTGATAATTTCAAGCGTGGCGCCACAGTCCGCGTCCTTGACAGCCAGAATCAAGAAATTGGGCGGGGTATTGCCAACTACAAAGCGGCAGATCTACAGCTTATTTGCGGCAAACAATCCCATCAAATTGGGGATATTTTAGGTTTTTACTACGGTCCCACCGCCATTCACCGGGACAGTCTGGTGATAAAATAGAATGATGCCCGCCAGGTTTACTGCCACCAATCACAAAGGTCTACGAAATGGCTGATGAAAAAGGTTCACCATCCCCCAATGACCCGGAGAGTGTATGGACGTTCCGCGGCTACAAAATGAGACCCGGCGAGTTCAACACGGCCATGGTCCATTTTTATCGGGGCGAAATCACCCGCTCCAACGTATGGCGGACCCGCTTAGATAGCACGACCAACTGGGCCGTGGTCATTACCGGGGCCTTGCTAACGTTTGCCTTTGGTTCGACCAGCAACTCCCACGTCGTCATCCTGATCGGCCTGTTATTACTTGGCCTCTTTTTGATCATCGAGGCGCGACGCTATCGTTATTATGAATTATGGGCCCTGCGGGTACGGTTGATGGAAACCGATTTCTTTGCCGCGATGCTTAACCCACCGTTTGCTCCTCACCGGGAATGGGCCATTCGGCTAATTGACAGTTTGCTAACCCCCGAATTTCCTATCAGTAACCTGGAAGCTATTGGACGGCGCCTGCGCCGAAACTATATCTGGCTTTTCCTGATCTTGGGTCTTGCCTGGGCGGCCAAGCTTGCCTTGCACCCCAGTCCGGCCTACTCTTTTCAATCCTTTCTAAATCACGCCACCATCGGCTTCGTACCGGGCCAAATCGTGGCCCTACTACTGACCGGCTTCTACATTGTGATCTTCACTATCGCTCTTTTGACCGTTGGTTTGCAGGACTCGCCGGGCGAGGTTCTTTCTCGCAGTGAAGTATTCAATCTACCGGGGAAATTCCTGCATGGCCTGGCCGACGCCGCCAGCCAGGTTTTGCCTGAGGACATGCGATTTCTCCGTCGCCATGAGCAGTTGATGATCATCATCACCGCCAGACCAGTAGAAGTCAGTCAGAATCTATTGACGGTGCTAAATCGAGGGGTTACAGCGCTGGCAGGCAAAGGAATGTACACCGGCCAAGACCGCTCTGTCCTGCTCTGTGCCGTGGCCCCCTCAGAAACTGCGCAAGTAAAGTCGCTCGTTTATGCAGCCGATGAGCATGCCTTTGTGATGGTCAATCCAACAGAGGAAATCTGGGGAGGAACTTTCCAAAAATTGAAGCCGCGCTGGCAGCGGGCCCTCGATCGGATCAGGCGGGGTGAGGCAAAACGCCCTTGACTTTTGCAGGTAGCCAATTGCCGCTTGACTGACTAGCTCATTTGTGCTAATGTTATGTCTATGATAAAACAGCCCATTCCCCTCACTCCGGCCAAGGTCCGGGTTTTGGTTCGCTGCCCATTGCATTACCATTTTTTGGAGCAGAGTCCAACCCATAGGCCGGATTCGGTAGACAGGGCAATCCGAGAAGCTATCCAGCAGCTACACGCGGCGGGTGGTCCGGCTCGCCTCTCTCTGGCCGACTGCCTCAAACCGCTCTCCGACCAGCGTGAGGCCCGGTCGATGGTGGAGGGATATTATCACCACCTGAAACAGGATTGGACCGGCATGATCGCGGGGAACGAGACAATGCAGTTGAGAATCTCGATCGGCCGCGTATCTTTGGCCCTGCAAGCCACCGTTGACCGCCTGGACAAAACCAGCGACGGTGGGATTTTGGCGATCCTGTTTCGCTCGGAGACTGGTCCCGTTCCGGCGGAGGGTGATCTGCAGCAAGATCACGCTATGACGATCTACCACGCCCTGGTGGCGGCCACCTATCCGCTCAAGCGACCGGTCCGGATTCAGGAATGGTGGTTACGGCCGGACCAGCGAATTACCATTGAGTTGAGCGAGGAAGAATATCGCCGCAAACTGAGCGACCTTCGGGAACCGGTCAAGGCTCTGGCCCGGAGCGAAGTCATGGCCAGGCCCGGCCTCCATTGTGAAACCTGCAGGTTCAAACATCGGGGTTGTCCCGTTTTTGCCCACGAAGAAGAGGCCAAACAAGATAGCCTCGACGATTTGGTTCCCTCGCCTGAGCGTGGTAAGATTTCCCCTCGCAAATGGGTATTCAAGATTTGAAGGTATTTTGTGACGATTAAGGTGACTGGCACTTTTGGGATTAAAAGCACGCTGGCTATCCCAATGTTCGCCTAATTCACGACGAGCAGCGCCAGTCACCTTCTGTGCTGAATAGATACGTTATTTTTTTCAAGATTGTCAATGAACAGAAGAAACTTTATTAGGGGCGCAGGTCTGGCCGGCTTATTTGCCTTCCTGCAAGCCTGTCGCCTGACCGATTTATTCAATGGTAGCCCGGTTGCTCGGGTTTCAACCTCAATTCCTACCGGCACTCCCACCCCACTCCCAACCTTTACCTCCACTACAACGTCTACCCCACTGTCTATCCAGGCTGCCGACACCTCAACCCCAACTGCCACCGGGACCGATACCCCCACCGCGGCACCCGTCGAAGTCACGGCCACCCCATCGGAGGAGGGTACCCCCACATCTACCCCTACTCCCACGCCGACCCCCTACCCGCCTGGGCCGCCGAGCAAGTTAGGTGTTTTTGTGACCAAGTATGACCCAACGGTTCTGGAGCTGGTGGCCATTGGTAAACCGGCCCTGGTCAAAACATTGGAGATCGATGGGGGGTTTGCCAAAGGTCTCAAGGATAGCTCGCCCACTACCTCGATTGTGGGCCGGATCTTTCTAGAGCAGCTCAATTTGGACGCCGATCCGATTCCCTTAGCACACGATTTCGTCAACAAGCTTCTGCCCTTGGCCGCCGATTCAGTACGGATGGAGGCCTTTGACGGTTGGGAAGCCTACAACGAGCCGGTCGCTGACACGGTTGATAAGATGAAACGGTTGGCCGATTTTGAGGCAGAGCGAACCCGGCTACTGGCTGAAAATGGTATCCGGTCGGTGGTCGGTAACTTTGCCGCCGGCCATCCCCCCCTGGAGTTATGGCCCCACTTCAAACCGGCCCTGGCGGCCATCCGGCAGTACGATGGCTATTTGGGGTTGCACGAATATTCCGCTCCGGTGATGCAATATCGAGCCGGCGATCTTCAGCCTCCCGGCGATCCATCCGAGGGGGACGAAGGCTGGCTGACGCTCCGTTACCGGAAGGCCTATCGCCAGCATCTCATCCCGATGGGGTTCGGCGACGTTCCCACCCTGATCACCGAATGTGGCGTTGACGGCTTGATTCGACCGCGACCCGGCCCCGAAGATGCCAAGGGTTGGCAGGACTTTATCGATACCTGGGTAGCTAATGGCCTGCGTGATGACCCGCCGGGCGTCTATATGGACCAGTTGATCTGGTACGATCAGAATCTGCAGCAAGACGACTACATCAAAGGATCCGCCATTTTCCTGGCCGGGGCTAACGATCCCCAGTGGGCATCCTATGACATTCTGGGACCGGATGCCGGGCGAATGGCTTCATTATTGATCCAATACTTGGAAGTCCACCCGCCGACGTAATCACCTTTAGGGAAACATTCGAAAGTAGGTGACGGTCAGTCACTTTTGGCTATTAAACATGAGCGGTCACTGTGCTTTGAACCACAATATCTGGCCACCGAAGTGACTGTCACCTTTATGCTTTGGCGCTCGGTCCGGGCTTGGCCATAATGCGGGCAATCTGGCGCAGTTCCAGCCACCACTGCTCTCGGGGCCGCTGGAACTTCTTGTCGATCATCCGCTCGAAATCTTCCAGGCTATGGATACGGACCTTTCCGTTTTGCAAGCCAATGAACGCCCCGTCTCTTCGCCCCTGTTCCGCCTGCTCGATCAAGAATTCAATGCAGCGCGTAGCTAACTGAGTGGCCTTGATCCGGTCAAACGGAGTCGGGTTGCCCCCTTGCTGTAAATAACCTAGGATCGATTGGCGTACCCCAAAGAGGTCGCCGCCCTCTTCCTCAAACAGGGCGCACATGAAACCGGTCGTGTAAATAGGGTTGACCAACTCATTCCGAATCATCAACCCTAGCCGTTTACCGTGGCTGAAACCGGTGACCAGTAGATCGACGTCCTGCTGCAGGTCTTTGAGCGTTACTCCTTCTTCGTGCAGGTAGACCCGCTCGGCGCCGGTAGCCAGGCCGCTCATCAAGGCCAAGTAACCACAGTAGCGGCCCATCACCTCCACCACAAAGGCCCGTTTTGTGGCCACGGCCGATTGCTTGATTTTGTCCACAGCCTCAACAATACTGTTCAAAGCCGTGTCAGCGCCAACGCTTAACTCGGAACCGGGCAGATTATTATCGATCGTGGCCGGCAAACAGATGATCGGAACGTTAAAGGCCGGAAAGTTTTCACGTTCCTGCAGCAACTGGTAGGCCGCTTCGTAACCGCCCCAGCCCCCGATCATCAACAGCCCCTGGATGTCGTGCTCCTCCATATTACGAGCAATCGCATAATAATCGCTTCGGCTGGGCACGGTCCGGTTGGTCCCCAATTCAGAACCCCCCATCGCCGCCCAGCCGGCGACACTCATCCATTCCATCTCCTCTACCTCTCCGTGAATCAGCCCCTCGAAGCCGTTGTGAACCCCCAGCATAATGTGCCCCTTGTCGATGCCAATTCGCACTGCGGCTCGGGCCGCCGTGTTCATCCCCGGCGCCGGCGCACCGGAATTTAGTACGGCCAGCCGAAACCGCTTCTGACCTGGAGTGGGGGGGTGAGGCAACGCCCGCACCAGAGTGCGGAAGGTTTGATACGCTTCCTTGAAACTGCCGCCGCGCATATCCATAGCCGTTTCATAATCTCCCTCGGAAATAACGTTTGCCACGGCGTGGGTTTCCTCAACGCAATCCATCAACGGTGAGTGGGTAATGCGATTCTCTCGCATCCCGATTAAATGGGCCTGGCCCTGGTTGTCTGTATTCAGGATATCTTCCACGGCCGCATAGCCTAACATCGTGCTCATAAAACGGTCAAACGCGCTGGGAGAACCACCTCTCTGAACGTGCCCCAGAATTGTCACCCGCACATCCTGGCCCAGCCGCTCCTCGAGTACTTTCTGTACGTGCCCACTGCCAATCGAATTGCCGTGCCTATCCTGGGCCCCTTCGGCAATAACCACAATGCTATCCCGGCGCCCAGCTTCCCGACCGGCGGCCAGCACCTCACACATCTTGGCTTCCCAATCATCGACGGCCGGAGGATTCTCCGGGATCAGCACCCAATCGGCGCCGGTAGCCAGGGCGCTCATCAGGGCCAGGTAGCCACAGTTACGTCCCATCACTTTAACCACAAAGGTCCGTTGGTGACTGGCCGCCGTGCTGGTGATCGCGTCGATGGCCTCGGTAATGCGGTGCAGGGCCGTATCGGCTCCGATCGTCATATCGGTGCCAAACATATCGTTGTCAATCGAACCGACCAACCCCACCACGGTTAAGGCCGGATGGCGCTTGGCAGTCTGCTTAGATATTTCGCCCTTTTCAACCAATTCTCCCAGCAGGTTGGACCACTCCTGCCGAAACAGGTTAGCCCCGGTCAAGCTGCCGTCACCGCCAATGACCACCAGACTATCGATCCCGTGTTCGAGCAGATTCTTGGCCGCTTTGAGGCGACCTTCACGGCTTCGAAACTCCTGGCAGCGAGCCGAACCGATAACCGTGCCGCCCTTGTGCAACATCCCACCGACCGAATCCCAGTTCATCTGGCGAATGTAGTCGCCGCCATCTACCATCCCCTGGTACCCCTCGTAAATGGCGTAGACCTCCACCCCTCGATCCAGGCCGGTCCGAACCACAGCCCGTACCGCTGCATTCATTCCCGGCGCATCCCCGCCGCTGGTCAATACGCCCAAACATTTCTTCGGTTGTGTCGACATGCATTCCTCCTGTTAGATGGAGATTGGAGACACTTGCCCCTGAACCGCAAGTGCAGGTGTTGGAAATTGGAGACAAATTCCCCAGCTATTGATGCCCAGGCTCCCCTGAGCACCGGATCCAGAAAAGCTCTACGTTGCCAGGTTATAGTAATCGACAGCCTATGCCTTTTGCAAATTTGGCCGGGTCAAATGGTCACGATGGTTCAATTGAAAACAGTCAAGTGGGGGCAAAACTCTCAACGCTACGCCACATAAAAAACTTCTTGGTTGCCTGCATCAATAAAGCCGAGTATGATATGGGTCGCCATAACCACCGCGAGGAACTGACCTATGCTGATTTTTCCCGACGACCGGGTACTTATAGCCATTATGAACAACAAGCCGGATTGGCGACGCGTTCAGGAAGAAGGCTGGTACCGCATCCCGGCCCGCAGCGCTCCG
>Ga0209536_100013814_pt1 | contig 11624 bp, 7 predicted proteins | sample DeeMarSeWOR28_12_FD_187461 | JGI IMG/M metagenome (GOLD analysis project Ga0209536, IMG submission 187461) | Marine sediment microbial communities from White Oak River estuary, North Carolina - WOR-2-8_12 (SPAdes) (version 2) | ecosystem: Environmental > Aquatic > Marine > Intertidal zone >... | reverse complement strand
AAGGCCTGCGCTGATATACACATCGCCGTCCGCTTGCACGTCGCCCGAAACCTGCCCTACTCCCGCGGCCAGCCAAGATTCAATCGGCACCTTCAGGGTCGGGTCCGTGACCACATTCGACGGCAGTTGCTGCTGATCGAGATAAGTCCGGACGGCATTCGGAACGGCGCCTTGCCCGGCGGCGCGCGCCGTCGTCATTTGGGTGGCGCCCGCCAGTTCCGCAAAGCGCGCAAAGCCGGCGGCTGTCTGCGCGGCTGGCTCCGCGGGGTGTTCCGTTAAAGTCACGTGGTCCGACGTCGCAGCGCCACGACGCAGCCTCTCCAGGATGTCGGTTCGCGAACTCACGTGTCCCGTTCCCGCTTCGACCACAGTTGCTGGAAACTCTGCTCGGGCGGCACCGGAAAATCTCGAGTCTGGGCCCACGCTCTGCCCGGTCCCGGCAAGTGGCGCAACCAACCCGTCGCGAGCGCGCGCCCGGCATACCAACGCAGGAATTTTCGCGTAACTGCTTGCGCCAACCGATAGCGCACGCCGCCATCGTTCAGCCACGCCCACAAACGCAAGCCGCGGCGCTCCCCCGCCGGGCGCAAATGATTTGCAAACTCGCGTTCGCGCCAGTGCCGCATCAGCTTGGGCAAGGGAATGCCCACCGGACACACTTCCGCGCAACGTCCACAGAAAGTGGAGGCATTCGGCAAATGGCGGCTAGCGGCTAACCCCGCAAGCTGCGGCGTCAGGACCGCGCCCATCGGCCCGGGATAAACGGAACCGTAGGCGTGCCCGCCGATGGCCGTGTAGACGGGGCAGTGGTTCAGGCAGGCAGCGCATCGAATACAGCGCAGCATGTCCTCGAATTCCGTGCCCAGCATCGCGCTGCGCCCGTTATCCAGCAACACGACATGAAATTCATTCGGACCGTCCGCATCGGCGACGCCGCGGGGTCCGTGAAAGAAGCTCGTGTAATTCGTCAGCCGCTGCCCGACCGCAGCGCGCGGCAGGATACGCAGCAACACCTCGGCATCCTCGAGCGTCGCCACCACTTTCTCGATACCAGTCACCACAATGTGGGTGCGCGTCAGCGTGGTCGTCAGGTCCGCATTGCCCTCATTGGTAACGACAATGACGCTCCCGGTTTCGGCCACCAGGAAATTGGCCCCGGTAATACCAACGTCGGCATGCAAGAATTTTTCACGCAAAACCGCCCGCGCCTCCGCAAGCAACTGATCGGCGGTTTCCAACGGCCGGTCGCGCGGGACCTGATGGTGTTCATTAAATGTGTCGATGACCTGCTGCAGCGATACATGCAGTGATGGCGCGGTGATGTGGCTCGGCGTTTCACCGCGCAACTGAATGATATATTCGCCGAGATCCGTCTCGACCACCTCGAATCCCGCGTGCTCCAGTGCGGGCACCAGCTCGATTTCTTCGGTAACCATCGACTTGCTCTTGGTCACCAGTCGCGCCTGGGCATCCCGGCAAATACGGGCAATGATTTCGTTGGCCTCGCTGCCGTCCGCCGCCCAGTGCACGCGGCCGCCATTCGCCAGAACATTGCGCTCGAACTGCTGCAGATACTCGGCCATGCCGGCGATCGACCGTCTGCGCACGGCCGTTGCACGCGCCTTCAGTTCGCCGGCGTCATCGAGTTCATCGAAAGCCAGCTTGTACATGTGGGCCCGCGATGCTTCCATCGCACCGAGCGATTCGCGCAGCACGGGGTCGGCCATTTCCTTCTCGACCAGGCCGGGGAAATCTCGCTCAGCTCTCACCGCGACTCACCTTTAACCACGGAGGCCTGCCCATTGAGCACCTCGGCGATGTGCCAGACATCGACCGGCGTGCCGTCGCGATGCAATTTGCCGGCGAGATGCAACAGGCAGCCCAGGTCCGTCGACACGAGTGCATCTACCGGCTCTTTGGTCGTCAGCAAGTCCGCAATTTTTTTCTGCGCCATGCGATTCGATATATCGGGGTACTTGATACAAAACAGCCCGCCAAAACCGCAACACACGTCGGGATTGGCAAGCGGCTGCTCCTTACAACCCGTGACCTGCGCAAGCAGCGCACGCGGCTGGGCGCGCACGCCAAGTTCGCGCAATGCCGAACAGGAATCGTGTATGACAATATTGGCCCGGAATTCACTCGGGAGGTTCTTGACGCCGGCTACATCATGCAGGAACTGGGTAAGCTCCCAGGTACGTCGCGCAAGATCTTCAGCCTGGACCCTCTCATCGCTGTCGGCGGCAAACAACTCAGGATAGTGAACGCGAAGCATGGCGGCACAGGAAGCCGAAGGCACCACCACGTAATCGTAGCCGGCGAATACTTTTATCGTGCGCAGCGCCATTTTACGCGCACCGTTTTTATCGCCACCATTGAAGTTGGGTTGCCCGCAGCATCCCTGTTCAGGGACGGACACATCGTATCCGGCCTGCTCGAGCAGGCGCGCAGACGCTAAGCCCGCCGCGGGCCTGAACGTGTCAATCAGGCAGGTCGCCAACAAACCGACCCGCCCGGCTGGCGCGGTTGCGGGCTTTTGTGGCGTTGTTTCAGACATTCCACCTCCAGCAGGCTCATACCTGTAAAACGATTCGCTACAATAGCGGCTCGCTAACCATCATAGCGTGCGGGCAGAAATAACAACACGATCATGAAACACGACCCCGCGCAGACACAGGCATGACCGGGAGGACCGTTAAACGGCCATGACGAAAAAATCGGAACGACGTAACCAGAACCTGTTCGCGCTCTTCAATCGACAGTTCCCCGAAGACCTGACCACCGTCGCGTTGCTTGCGCCCGGTGAACACGATTACACCTACGCCGACATACTCGACGAGACTGCGCGCATCGCGAGTTGTCTCTCCGATATGGGTGTGCAACCCGGTGATAGGGTAACGGTACAGGTGGAAAAGTCACCGATGGCGGTGTTTTTGTACCTGGCCTGCCTGCGTGCGGGTTTTATATTTCACCCCCTCAATACAGACTACCAGCTGGACGAGCTGGTTTATTTTTTTGATAACGCGGAGCCGTCGGTCGTTGTGTGCGCCCCTGAGCGCGAGCAGTTGTTCCGCGAGCTGATCGGGGGCAAAAAGTGCGAGCTGCTGACACTCGATGCGAATGGCCAGGGGCTTTTGACGAACGTATCTCAGGAGACCGCTGCGAAATTCAATACACGCGTCAGCAAGCCAAGCGATACTGCTGTACTGCTGTATTCATCCGGAACCACCGGCACCCCGAAAGGCGCGATGCTGACTCACGGTAACCTGGCCGCCAACACTCAGACTCTGGTCGACTACTGGGGGTTTTCGCCCGAGGACCGGCTGCTGCACGCGTTGCCCATTTACCACGCGCACGGGCTATTCGTCGCGCTGGGCTGCGCGCTGATGAGCGGCTCGTCCATGCATTTTCTGGCGCGTTTCGACACAGACAGGGTTATCGATGCGCTGCCCGAATGCACCGTCATGATGGGCGTACCCACTTTTTACACGCGGCTGCTCGCGCACCCGCGTTTCGACGCAGCAGCCTGCGCCAACATGCGATTGTTTATTTCCGGGTCGGCCCCATTGCTGGCCGAGACCTTCAATGACTTCGCAGCCCGAACCGGCCACACAATACTCGAACGTTACGGTATGACCGAAACCAGCATGAATGCCTCCAACCCGCTGGAGGGCGAACGAAGGGCCGGCAGCGTGGGCCCGGCGTTGCCCGGGGTGAGCCTCAGGGTCGTCGACGACGACAACAACGAATTGCCCGCGGGCGAAATCGGGCATCTGCAGGTCAAGGGGCCAAACGTGTTTGCAGGATACTGGCGCATGCGGGAAAAGACGGCTGAAGAATTCACCGTCGACGGCTGGTTCAAGACCGGCGACGAGGCCGAGATCGCGGCAGACGGTTACGTCACCATCGTCGGCCGTGCGAAGGACCTGATCATCACCGGCGGACTCAACGTTTATCCGCGGGAAGTGGAAAAGGTTCTGGATTGCATGCCCGGCGTGGCCGAATCGGCCGTTATCGGTGCACCGCACCCGGACTTCGGTGAAGGCGTCATAGCCATCGTGGTACTCGAGCCAGCCGCCCAACTGAAGGACACGGATCTGATCGAGACGCTGCGACCGCGGCTGGCCGCTTTCAAGCTGCCGAAACGGGTTCATATCGTTTCCGAGCTGCCACGCAACAGCATGGGCAAGGTTCTCAAAAGCCGGTTGCGCGAAGACTTCGCAGACTGCTTCACCCATGGCGGCAGCTCCGCCGACCTGCAAGCCGCCCAGAGCTGAAACTTAAAGAGAAATATTATTATTTTCAATATGTTATAAGGCTTTTGTCGCGCGTGGTTTCGCTGCAGGCCTGGAACGCCCGGGGAACCGGCTAAGCGCGGCGCACCGCAGCGTGGCTATCCGTTATAATTCCGGGCCGCGCGCAGCCGCAATCATGCGAAAAGTACAGGCTAAGTCGCTGAATTAGAAAATAAACGACAGGAAAGAAAACCCGGCCGCTATGCAAAAAGTCACACGCCCACGCCGCTCGGTGCTCTACATGCCGGGCTCTAATGAACGCGCGCTGGAAAAAGCTCGTGAGCTGCCGGCCGACTGCCTCATCCTCGACCTCGAAGATGAGGTCTCGCCGGAAGCTAAAGATTTCGCCCGCACCCAAGTTGCCGCAGCATTGCGGGCAGGGCACTACGGACACCGCGAGATTGCAGTGCGAGTAAACGCGATTGACAGCCCGTGGTTCGCGGAAGACATAGCTGCGGCGGCAACCTGCGGAGCCGATGCGCTGCTGCTGCCCAAAGTCGAGTCCCCCAAAACCCTTAAAGAGTCCGTCCGATTGATGTCGAAAGCGGGCGCGCCGGCTGACATGGCAATCTGGATCATGACGGAAACGCCGCGCGGCGTGCTGGAACTCCAGGACATCATCGCAGATCAGCCGCGCCTGGCCGTCATCGTGATGGGCACATCCGATCTTGCAAAGGAACTGCGTATCGAGGCATCGGTCGACCGAACAGGCCTCGTCCAGGCACTTTCGCACAGCGTCCTCTGCGCTCGCGCGCAAGGTCTTGATATAATTGACGGTGTTCATCTCGCCCTGGGCGACGAGGCCGGTCTGCGGAAAGCATGCGAACAGGGCAAAGCACTGGGCTTTGACGGCAAGTCACTGATTCACCCCGAACAAATAGCGGCTGCCAACGAGATATTCGGTATTTCCGACACCGCTGCAGAGGCCGCCCGCGAAATCGTAACGGCCTGGAAACAGGCCCGCGCCCGCGGGGAAGGCATTACGGTGGTGAACGGACGACTGATCGAACAATTGCACGTGGATGAAGCGGAACGCACGCTGAAAATACACACGGCCATTCAGAATATTCAGGCCGGGGAATAAAACGCAGGCCGGCGTCTAAGGGCGCGCGGCCACAATACCGAAACATAGGTGACTAATGTCTGATAGCAACAAACAAACGCCGGAGCAGTGGCGCGAACTGGCGACCAAAGAATCGAAGGGCAAGTCGCCGGATGAACTCGTCTGGCACACGCAGGAAGGCATCGACGTAAAACCGCTTTACTCGGCCGAAGACCTCGAACAACTGGATCACCTCGGTAATTTGCCGGGTTTTGCGCCCTTTGTCCGCGGCCCCAAGGCCACTATGTATGCCGGGCGGCCGTGGACCGTGCGTCAGTACGCGGGCTTTTCAACGGCTGAAGAGTCGAATGCCTTCTACCGTAAAAACCTGGCCGCCGGACAAACCGGCCTGTCGGTTGCGTTCGACCTGGCGACTCACCGGGGCTACGACTCGGATCACCCGCGGGTCGTCGGGGACGTCGGCAAGGCAGGCGTTGCAATCGACACCGTAGAAGACATGAAAATCCTGTTTGACGGCATTCCGCTCGACAAGATGTCGGTCTCCATGACCATGAACGGCGCCGTATTGCCGATCATGGCCATGTATATCGTGGCCGCCGAGGAACAGGGCTTCGGCCCCGAACAACTCTCGGGCACGCTGCAAAATGACATTCTTAAAGAATTCATGGTGCGTAACACTTATATATATCCGCCGGAGCCGTCGATGCGCATTGTCGCCGACATCATCGCCTATACGGCCAATCACATGCCGCGCTTCAACTCGATTTCTATATCCGGCTATCACATGCAGGAGGCCGGCGCGACCTGCGTGCAGGAACTCGGCTACACGCTGGCTGACGGCATCGAATACGTGCGCGCTGCATTGGACACCGGCATGGACGTCGACAAATTCGCACCACGGCTCTCGTTTTTCTTTGCCATCGGCATGAATTTTTTCATGGAAGCGGCCAAGCTGCGCGCCGCCCGCCTGCTCTGGGCGAGGCTGATGGAAAAGCATTTCCAGCCCAAGGATCCGCGGTCACTGATGCTGCGCACCCATTGCCAGACATCGGGCGTGAGCCTTACGAGCAAAGATCCGTACAACAATATTATCCGCACCACCGTCGAAGCGATGGCGGCGGCACTGGGCGGCACGCAGTCACTGCACACCAATTCCTTCGACGAGGCGCTGGCTCTGCCTACTGAATTCTCGGCGCGAATTGCCCGCAACACCCAGCTCGTCCTGCAGGAAGAAACCGGCATCACCAAGGTGGTCGACCCGCTGGCCGGTTCCTACTACGTCGAAAGCCTGACCGCCTCGCTCGTCGAAGAAGCCACCAAGCTAATCGATGAGGTCGAAGAACTCGGCGGCATGACGAAGGCCGTCGAGACCGGTCTGCCGAAAATGCGGATCGAGCAGTCGGCAGCGCTGCGCCAGGCTAAAATCGACCGCGGCGAAGAAGTAATCGTCGGCGTTAACCGTTACAAGCTCGACAGCGAACCTGACGTCGACGTACTGGATATCGATAACACCGCGGTGCGCGACAGCCAGATTCGACGGCTGAAGCAGGTGCGCGAAAAGCGCGACGATGCGGCCTGCGAGGCTGCGCTTGAAGCACTGACCAATGCGGGCAGGTCAGGTGAAGACAACCTGCTTGCATTAGCCGTCGACGCCGCGCGCGCGCGCGCCAGTGTTGGAGAAATCTCCGATGCGCTCGAAAAGACATGGGGGCGCCACAAAGCCGTCATTCATTCGATCAGCGGTGTTTACGCTTCAGCCTACGAGGGAGACCGCGACTTCATGGACATCCAGGAGAACGTAGCAAAATTTGCCCAGGAGACGGGTCGCCGGCCACGCATACTGGTTGTCAAGCTCGGCCAGGACGGCCACGACCGGGGGGCCAAAGTGATTGCGACTGCATTTGCCGATATCGGCTTCGACGTAGATATCGGCCCGCTGTTCCAGACACCGGAAGAGGCAGCCCGCCACGCGATAGAAAACGACGTCCACGTCGTCGGCATCTCTTCGCAGGCGGCAGGCCATAAAACGCTGGTGCCGCAACTGATCAACGAACTCAGGGCGCAGGGCGCCCATGAAATCGTGGTGGTGTGCGGCGGCGTCATACCGCCGAAGGATTACGCGGAGCTCAAGGCGGCAGGCGTGGCTGCGGTATACGGGCCGGGGACAAATATCCCGGAAGCCGCAGGCCAGGTGCTGGATATCGTCCGGGAGCGCAACAAAGCAGCATAATTCGCGCTGGCGCAAAGTAGCCTAGCGCGACGCAATAAAGGATACTCATGCCTGCAGAGGGCTGGCAAATAGCCGTTCCGAGCAGAGCTAGGTCAGGCACGTGCCCTTTGCGGGCAACAGATTTTAAAAATCTTAACCGCAACAGTCGGTTGTAGACATTGTGGAGCGATCATGCAGGAAATTATTGAGCAGCTGGAGAAAAAGCGCCAAGCGGCCAAACTTGGCGGCGGCAAGCAGCGCATCGAAAAACAGCACGAGAAAGGCAAGCTGACGGCGCGCGAGCGCATCGATCTGCTGCTGGACGAAGGCAGTTTCGAAGAATGGGATATGTTCAAGGAACATCGTTGCACCGACTTCGGAATGGCCGAGCAGAAGATTCCCGGCGACGGCGTCGTGATCGGCTTCGGCACTATCAGCGGCAGGCTGGTATTTGTCTATTCGCAGGATTTCACGGTATTCGGCGGCTCGCTTTCAGAATCACACGCCGAAAAGATCTGCAAAATAATGGAACAGGCGATGCGGGTCGGAGCCCCCGTCATCGGCATGAACGATTCAGGCGGGGCCCGCATTCAGGAAGGCGTCGCATCCCTCGGAGGTTACGCCGACGTATTTCAGCAAAACGTGCTGGCGTCTGGTGTGATCCCGCAGATTTCCCTGATTATGGGTCCGTGCGCCGGCGGCGCGGTTTACTCGCCGGCCATCACTGACTTCATCTTCATGGTGAAGGACAGCTCCTATATGTTTGTGACGGGTCCGGATGTGGTCAAGACGGTTACCCACGAGGAAGTGACGGCAGAACAGCTGGGCGGCGCTGTTACACACAACACAAAATCCGGTGTAGCCGACCTCGCGTTTGAAAATGATGTCGAAGCACTCATGCTGACGCGCCGCTTCTTCAACTTTATTCCGTCGAATAATAAAGAGCGCGCGCCGATATGGCCGACCCAGGACCCTGCCACCCGCGTCGAGTATTCGCTGGACTCGCTGGTCCCGGAAGACCCGGCCAAACCCTATGACATCAAAGAACTCATAGTAAAAATCGCCGACGAATATGACTTTTTCGAGATTCAACCCGACTATGCACCGAATATCGTCATCGGTTTTATCCGCATAGAGGGTCAGAGCGTGGGCGTCATCGCCAATCAGCCGATGGTGCTCGCCGGCTGCCTCGACGTTGATGCTTCACGCAAGGGCGCGCGGTTCATTCGCTTCTGCGATGCATTCAACATACCCGTACTGACATTGGTAGACGTGCCCGGATTCATGCCCGGAACGTCGCAGGAATATGGCGGCATTATCAAACACGGCGCGAAACTGCTCTACGCTTACGCAGAGTGCACGGTGCCCAAGGTTACGCTTATCACCCGCAAAGCCTACGGCGGTGCCTACGATGTTATGGCCTCGAAACATCTGCGCGGCGATGTAAATTACGCCTGGCCAAGCGCGGAAATTGCAGTGATGGGCTCGAAGGGCGCGGTCGAAATTATTTTCCGGGCCGATATCGGTGACCCTGAGAAAATAGCGGCCCGTACGGCAGAGTATCAGGAAAAATTTGCCAATCCCTTTATCGCCAGCGCGCGTGGTTACGTTGATGACGTCATCATGCCGCACAATACACGCGCCCGTGTAGCCCGTTCCTTACGGATGCTGGCCAACAAGGACCTTAAGAATCCGTGGCGCAAACACGGCAATATCCCTCTTTGAGCACGGCGGATCAGAAGATGTTTGAAAAAATTCTTATAGCTAACCGTGGCGAGATTGCATGCCGCGTTATCAAAACAGCTCGCAAGATGGGCATCGCAACAGTCGCGGTCTATTCCGACGCTGACAAGAATGCACTGCATGTGCGCATGGCAGATGAGGCCGTGCATATTGGCGCCCCGCCTTCTTCAGAAAGCTACCTGGTTGCCGAGCGCATCATCGACGCATGCAAGCAGACAGGGGCGCAGGCTGTGCACCCTGGCTACGGTTTCTTGTCCGAGAACGCCGCATTCACAGCACGCCTGGACGAAGAAGGGATCGCTTTCATCGGGCCGGGCAATCACGCCATCACCTCGATGGGTGACAAGATAACCTCCAAAAAACTGGCGGCAGAAGCCGGCGTGAGCACCGTACCGGGTTACACCGGGGTTATCGAAGACGGTGAACACGCGGTAAAAATTTCGCGCGAAATAGGCTATCCGGTCATGCTGAAGGCAAGCGCCGGCGGCGGCGGCAAGGGAATGCGCGTCGTATACGATGACGCCGAATGCCGCGATGGATTCGAGCGCGCACGTAACGAGGCTATATCAAGTTTCGGCGATGATCGCGTCTTCGCTGAAAAGTTTATCGAAGAACCGCGGCACATCGAAATCCAGGTGCTCGCTGACAGCCACGGCAACACAATTTACCTTGGCGAACGCGAGTGCTCCATCCAGCGCCGCCACCAAAAAGTAATCGAAGAAGCCCCCTCACCTTTCCTCGATGAAAAAACCCGTAAAGCAATGGGTGAGCAAGCCGTCACGCTAGCCAAAGCCGTGGACTACAAATCTGCAGGCACCGTCGAATTTATCGTCGATGCCGAGAAGAATTTCTACTTTCTTGAGATGAATACGCGGTTGCAGGTCGAACACCCGGTAACTGAGTTCGTGACCGGCCAGGATCTGGTTGAATGGATGATTCGAATCGCTGCCGGCGAAAAACTGACCCTCAAACAGAAAGACGTAAAACTGACTGGCTGGGCCGTGGAAACACGCGTCTACGCTGAAGATCCGTTCCGGCACTTCATGCCATCGATAGGCCGGCTGCGGCGCTACAAGCCGCCGGTTGAAACCCCTAACGTCCGAGTGGACACCGGCATCGAGGAAGGCAGCGAAGTCTCGATGTACTACGACCCGATGATCGCCAAACTGATTACCTATGGCGCAGACCGCAACGAAGCTCTGGAGCACATGGGCGAAGCTCTGGACGAATACTACATCCGGGGCGTGTCGCATAACATCAGCTTCCTGAATGCATTGATAAGCCATCCACGTTTCATCGAAGGCAGGCTGACGACAAATTTCATTGCCGAGGAATACCCGGACGGATTCCATGCCGCGGACGTTCCACAGGATGATCCGGCTCTCGCCGTCGTCGTAGCGGGCGCGATGAACATGCGACTAATGGACCGGGCCGCTCAGCTGACCGGGCAGGTTCCCAGCCATGAACGACGCGTGCCCCGCGATTGGGTAGCGATCATTGGCAGAGACGAGACGCCATTCAGCGCCAAGACTATTCCGGGCGGTTATGACATCACACTCGGCGGCACGGACTACCATGTACTCACCGAATGGCGAGCGGGCGAGCCGCTGGTGCGGGCAACGGTCAACGGCAAGGCGATCACATTCCAGCAGGACAAAGTCCGCGCGGGAATCAGTTTGTTCAGGCGTGGCGCACAAATCAACGTGATGGTGTGCACGCCCAGGGCGGCCGAACTAAACCGGCACATGCTTGACAAGATTCCGCCGGATCTGTCGAAATTTTTGCTTTCGCCCATGCCCGGGCTGCTGGTAAAACTTTCCGCGCAGGTGGGCGACGAAGTCAAAGCGGGTGAAGAACTCGCAGTTGTCGAAGCGATGAAGATGGAAAACAGCTTACGCGCCATAGAAGATGGCATCGTCGCAAAAGTTCTGGCGGATGAAGGCTCCAGCCTGGTGGTCGACCAGCCTATTCTGGAATTCGAATAGGCATGCACGAAGCTGACCCGGGCAACCTTGCGCAGCGGGTACTGGATGGAGATCGCCGGGCACTGGCTCGCGCTATAACGCTGGTCGAGTCGAACCGGCGCGAGGACCGGGAAGCTGCAAAAGTGCTCCTCGAGAAACTGGTGCCTTGCTCCGGCAATTCTTTTCGCATCGGCATTTCGGGAGTACCCGGCGTTGGCAAATCCACTTTTATAGAGAGTCTCGGCAATCACCTGATTGATGAAGGCCACAAGGTGGTGGTGTTGGCCGTTGACCCCTCTTCTGCGGTCAGCGGCGGCTCCATACTCGGCGACAAAACCAGGATGGAGAAA
>Ga0209536_100013812_pt1 | contig 11625 bp, 10 predicted proteins | sample DeeMarSeWOR28_12_FD_187461 | JGI IMG/M metagenome (GOLD analysis project Ga0209536, IMG submission 187461) | Marine sediment microbial communities from White Oak River estuary, North Carolina - WOR-2-8_12 (SPAdes) (version 2) | ecosystem: Environmental > Aquatic > Marine > Intertidal zone >... | reverse complement strand
GGACGGGCGCGCATAGCGGCCAAAGCAGCACGAGTTGAGGCAATGATAGAAGGGGAGGGCGATGCAGTAAATATGTATGGTCTACTGGCGTAGCGGATCAACTCCAACTCGGGATGGTTGCTCGCGCAATAGCCACCGATAGCACCCAGGCTTTTGCTGAAGGTGCCGACGATGAAATCCACACTGTCTTCCACACCGGCCTCCTCTGCCAGACCACGGCCATTTTCACCGAGGACACCCACAGAATGTGCCTCGTCTACGAGCAGATAGGCACCGTATTTATTCTTTACCGCCGCAATGTCCGCCAAAGGTGCGCGGTCTCCCAACATGCTGTAAATACCTTCCACCAGGATCAGTGCATTCTCTGTCCGTTCTCCTAGTCGTTTCAGCCGCTTTTCCAAATCATTCACGTCGTTATGGCGAAAACGTATGACGTCAGCGCCACCCAATCGGCAGCCATCGTAGATACTTGCATGGCAGTCACCATCCAAGAGGATGACATCTTCAGGACCAGCCAGGGCCGCCAGCACGCCTAGGTTGGCCACATACCCGGTGGAAAAAACGATAGTGCCACGACAGCCGAAGAAATCTGCCAGATCGTGCTCCAGTGCCACATGGCTGGCGTAGGTGCCGTTGGCCATTCTCGAACCGGTGGTGCCGGTGCCCTGGTCATGAACAGCCTTGCAGGCTGCGTCGATACAGTCGGGGTCAAATGTAAGCCCCAAATAGTTGTTCGTGCCGGCAAGAATCGTATGACGGCCATTTATCATTGCCTCGGTGGGCGAGATAATCTGCTCCATGACTACATTGATGGTGTCGACTCCACTGTCCGCCAATTCTTGGAGTGCCTCAACAAGATGCTGGAATTTGTCAAAAATGGCCATTATTGTCCTTCCTCTGTTAGCTGTTGGAGTTGGGTGGCAAAGTCTTTGATGGTGCGCACGTTGGCGAGGATGTTCAATGGGATGGAGATATCGAAGTAGTCCTCTACTTCCTCCACCAGGGTCATTACCTTCAAAGAATCGAGGCCAAGATCAGCCACTAGATCCGTATCTTCTTCAAGTTTTTGGCCAGCTTTGACGGATGGCTTCAGCATCTCGTAAAGCACTGCCAAGATTTCTTCATAACCTTTCATCAGTTCTACCTTTACCCTAATGTTGCATACCCACGCCGAGGAAAAACGCGTCAGAGTGCGCCGAATGTGGGCGCGCGCAGGCTGGGACAGGATGAAAAGTACTTGACCGTACGTGAGATCCTGTTCCGAGCACGCTCGCAGATGGCGCGCTATCACGCGAGTGCAGCGATTTTTACCGGTTTGGGTATAGCAACATTAGGGTTTACTCATTTTTTCGGGTTGTCGGGACCCTCACGGCATCAGCCGCCCAGTCTCAGAGTGCGCTGCAACCCCTCGGCGAGTGAAACTCGCGGCGCCCAGCCCGTCTCGCGGGTCAGGGCGTCATTATCACACACCCAGTTGGAGTGGTTGAGCTCGCGGACCTTCCCGGGCGTGAGCATTGGCGCATATCCGAATATTTGCGCTGCCCCAAGGTTCAGACCGGCCAACAATCGGAGTATGACCACCGGCACTTGTATGCGAAACACGTGCCTGTCATAGAGCCGAGCGACAGTATCAACCACATCATGCCAAGCATAACCGCCTGGGTGCCCATCGTGCAATTCAAAAGCGCGCCGCTCAATGGTATCAGAATTCAGCCATTGCACCACGGCTTCTGCCAGATCTTCCACGTATAGTAAAGAAAACCGTGCACTACGGGAGCCGAGAATCGGAGCGATACCTCGCCCGATCCAGCGAAAAAGGGGAAGCAGTTCCTTGTCTCCAGGTCCGTAGACAGCCGGCGGCCGCAGCACTGCCCAATTCATATCACCGGCAGCCGTGGCGAGGGTGTCCTCACCTTGCCGCTTACTGGCAGCGTAAGGAGATAAGTGCGGCTCCCGTGCCGCCAGAGAAGATATCAACAAAAAACGTGGCACCCGGTGCTGTTTCCTAGACGCTTGCACCAGTCTTGCCACGCCATCCACATTCACGTAATCGAACTGTGCCTGCGAGGCACCCCGCACGGCGCCCGCGCAGTGTACTACGGCATAAACATCATTATTTACCAGGCGGCGGAGGCTGTCAAGATCCTCAAGGTCACCCTCTATCCACTGGGTGGCAGTTCCGGCGTAACGTGCACCGAAGGATGCTGGACGGACCAGCGCTCGTATCTGCCAGCCAATGGTTTCAAGTCGCCGCGCTAGGACGCCGCCGATGAATCCCGTCGCCCCCGTCAGGGCTATCGTGCCCGACATTGAGCTGTTCCAGCAGGCGCTAGCCTGAAAATTTCAATACTTACGTCAAACAGCGAAATCATTTAGGTCGCTATGCGTTTAACCCGCACCCTGTCTTGACGAAACCTCCCATGGCCGGCCAAGGTTACGACTTTTCTTGGCGAGTCTTGCCGCTCTCTGTGAAAACCTGGAACTATACGGCCCTCTCGCCAAGAGCCCGGGCAAAATCCAATGTTTGGGGTTGCCTCAATTGTGCCCTGTTAACCCGTTTCAGAAAATCCTGTCGTGCCGCGGAGCGAGACAACTTCCCGGAGGAAGTTCTGGGCAGTGTGTGAGGAGGTACCAACTCGATAAAACAGTCGATGCCCAATTCCTGGCGAACTAGGCCATGCATTCGTTCCATCAGGCTGGCACGTTTCACTACATCTGAGACGCGGCACTGGATCACTAAAACGGCCCTTTCTTCGCCATCCGGCCCAGGAACCGAGAAAGCCGAGGCATCTCCTGTCCTTACTTCGGTCTGCTGCTCAGCCAGGTACTCGAGATCCTGTGGCCAGATATTTCGGCCATTAAGAATGATTAAATCCTTCTCGCGTCCAGTAACAACAAAGGAGTTGCCAATCCGGTAGCCGAGATCTCCGGTGTCGAGCCAGCCATCCGGTGACAGAACCTGTTGCGTTGCTTCCGGGTCGCCAAAATAGCCGGACATTACGCTTGGTCCCCGAACGAAAAGAGTCCCGCAGCGCCGTTCTGCCAGAACTCGTCCGTGTTTGTCTCGAACCTCAACTTCATAATCCGGCAACGGCACTCCGCAATTGACAAAATGGTTGGATCGAGCAGCAGACGTGCCGTTCCCGCCGTTCAGAGGTAGCGCCTCTTGGTGTTCAGCAAGATGCTCCCCATCCACGCAGTCCACCTCCAGCCCCTGGGCCAGAGGTGCAAGGCTCACTGCCAGGGAGCATTCCGCCATACCGTAGCAAGCGAGAAAAGCATTCTTGTCAAAATTGCTTGGTGCAAGCATTTCGGCGAACTGGGCCAAAGGTTCGGGTCGAATAGTTTCCGCCCCGACACCGGCCACGCGCCAGGCGCTGAGGTCGAATTTATCTGACTCTTCTTTCCGCAGACGACGCACGCACAACTCATAACCGAAAGGCGGGCTTAAAGAAAGCGTAGCTCGAGTTTCCGTCATCAGCTTCAGCCATACTCGGGGACGCATGGCAAAATCTCGGGTGCTCAGGTAATCAACGGTTAACTGGGACGCCAGCGGGGCCAACACCAGCCCGACAAGCCCCATATCATGATAGTAGGGAAGCCAGGAAAGACAGCGGTCCCCAGGTCGAATCTTGACGCCGTGCGTGACGATGTCCGCCAGGTTCCTCAAGACTGTCTCTTGGGTGATGACCACTCCGCGAGGGAACCGGGTACTTCCCGAAGTATACTGCAGGTAAGCTATCTCCTTGGGCTGGGACGGGTGTAGCTGAGTTTCTTGTTCCGGTAACTCGGCAAAGGCTTCAGGACCGCCAGCAAGACGTAAGTTTAGTCCCTCCGCAGCCTCTAAGAGAAAGGGGAGAAAATCCGCTGAGGCCATGGCGACTTCCGCCTGGCAGGTGGTCAGTAATCTTCGCAACTGCTCCACGTAGGCCTGGTGACCGCCTAAATGGATTGAGGCCGTAAGAGGGACGGGTATCAGTCCAGCGTATTGGCAGGCAAAGAAGAAGATATGGAAATCCGGGGTTGTATCGGCGACGAGGGCGACCCGCGCGCCACGTTCTAAGCCTAAACTGTGGAGACGGCGCGCCAGCGTTTGCGCTTGTTCCCGCAATTTCGCATATGGCAGCACACTATGTAGCTTACCCGTGCCGGTGTAGAAATTGAATCCGGTCTCACCCTGGGCCGCGTAGTCTAGCGCCTCTGCTAAAGTGGCAAAATCTGCAAGCCGTAACGGCAGGTTGTTCCGGGTTGGCGTAGCCTTCATTTCCTCGATAGCCTCCATGTTCATATCAATTATCTCTCCGAAAAACGCTCAGCACTGTGCGCAGCTATGTATCGTCAACGAGATCCGGTGGTCAACCTCGCGCTAACCCTTTTGCAGTCATCTGCGCTACAAACACCATGCTCATTTAGGTGTATCAAGAATCTTTCTTGAAGACATGCTACTTAAGCAATAAGCGTGCCGATTGTTCTGGATACATAGATCAATACCATTCAAACTTTGATGGTGGCTGTATATGGTTGTAATTCAAATAGAAAGTCTATAGCAGCCGATGAAAATCCGGACTATATCCAATGGATTCCAGGGTACAGAATAAAGGGACTCGATGGGACTGGTGTTGCGGAAAAGATACAGTTTGTCCGGAAAGTATGGGCTTTTTGTCACTATGGGGATGAGGCCGAGGCGCCGTTCTGTTCAAGCCCGGATATTTCATGAATTACTTGCTGCGACCACGGATATGGACGTCCTTCCTGGCGTCCTCGGGTGTCGGACCCTGCGACGTACCGTTCAGGTACGCCTCGGAACCAACACCCTGCGGTAGCCCGGTGGCCCGCCCGCCTCGCCTGAGCGAGCAGGCTCGCGATGGCGGGCAGGCACGCCCATCTTCGCGGTCTCGCGACAGCAATTCATGAAATATCCGGGCTAGGCACGGCTTAGATTCCCTGTGGAAGCGGAAGGATCTTTTGGCGCACGAATCCGACCTCGCGGTCCCAATTGACGGAGAAACAGACCATGTCGGAATCCTGGTGCAAGAAGTCTTGCGTGCGACCGGCCTCCTTGCGCAAATCTACGATATCCAGCGCACGCGAGTACGAACGGAGGACTGTAGCAATTATCTCGAGTCCTAGTGGAGGCAAATAGCCCGCGTGATCCAACTCTCGCCGAAGGGGTACACGCAAATCACATGTTGGAACATCCGAGATTCTTTGGCTGTTGCAGAACGAAGCGCGCTCAGTGCTCTCCTTGTGGACTATGCTATCTAAACTTCCAGGGAACCAGTGCGGACTGTGGCCAAAAAAGCTATGCGCAGGCTAGTTCATACTCTTCCAGTAAAGATCTAATCAAATCTTTGACTGAAACGACCTCTTTTACTCTAAATGCATTCTTACCAGCAAATGCAAAACCGTGTTTCAAATTGCCTTTCTTAGCGCTTATCAAAGCAAATGCGATACAATATGGGGTCTCTTTATAATTACATGTGGTTAGGCATTGATAAGGGCACTTGAAAGGCTTTGTCTTTCCTCGGCCCACGTCCTCAAGAAATTCATTGCGAACCGCCCTACCAGGAAGCCCCAGGGGGCTGTCGATAACCATCAAATCTTCCTCTTTAGCCTCAATATATGCCTGTTTGAATCGAATATCCGCATCACATTCATGGGTAGCAACAAAGCGAGTTCCCATTTGCACCGCTGCGGCACCCATTTTCAAAAACTTGCAGATGTCTTCTCCGGTGTAAATCCCTCCCGCCGCAATTACTGGAATATCCACCTGGTGCTTGCTCTCAAAAGGCTCAACCGCTCCAATAACTTCTGGAACGAGCTTTTCCAAAGCGAAATCGGGATCATTCAGCTGTTCAGGCTTAAAACCAAGATGTCCCCCGGCCATCGGCCCCTCCACCACAAAAGCGTCCGGCAGACGATCGAACTTTGCTAGCCATTTCTTGCAGATTATCCTGGCTGCCCTTGGGGAAGAGACTATGGGGACCAGTTTGGTAGCGGCCAGATTTCTGAGATACCCGGGGAGATTAAGGGGGAGGCCAGCCCCAGTGAAAATAATGTCGATTCCCTCATCTATTGAAGTCGTCACCGTCTCTGCAAAGTCCGTCAATGCGACCATAACGTTGACGCCCAAGATACCCTTGGTCATCTCCCTGGCCTTCCTGAGCTCTCTTTTCAAGGCCTGGATGTTGGCCTTTCGGGGGTTCGAATAGACATCGGGCTCGTTCATGCCGATCCCTGCAGTGGCAATGACCCCGATTCCGCCCTCCTCGGCAACGGCTGATGCCAGTCCTGAGAGAGAAATTCCAACGCCCATTCCACCTTGGATTATGGGAATTTTGGCAACTGAATCGCCTATTTTTAGTACAGGAAATGTCACAAATCTGCTCTTTCAAAGGTTAGGGCGAAACCGACCTTTCAATATGACTGGACCCTTAGTACGTGCACATTAATGTCTAGAGATCGCTCAGTCAAGCCTCAAGTTAAGAGAGGTAGGAGAGTTTCTGTTATGATGTGAAACATCCAAGATCCTGATCGGTTAGTTGGATTGCATATTAGTCCATTGGGCCGGCCATAGATGGCACCATTTTCACAGATAAGAAGCAAGCGCTTAGGTTATTACTTAATCTATGGTGTTTTGCAGAAAGTAGCACCGCGTAGAGTCCGCTTTCACGATCTGCGCCATACCTACGCCACGCTTAGAGTGGCCAAAGGCGACAACATTGTGGACATCAGTAAACAACTAGGGCATCATGGCCCCGGATTTACACTCAAGGCTTATGCTCATTGGCTACCAGGGGAGCACAAATCCCAGGTGGATGAGCATGACTATCTTGCACCCAAACGCACCCGATCCGCACCCTGAGGCTACAAACCCGCGTGGTTGAGGCAAATACAAAAATCAGTTATATTGCTCGGACAACGGGGTTTCCTTTCTTATTGGCGAATTCTTATCGCAGCTGATCGGATCTTTACGCCATGAAGTCATTACTGCAGCGGTTTTCGGGCCAACAACAGAGCTATGAGGGACCTTTGCGGGTCGTACCAGTGGAAGGGCGGCGCGGATTGCGCCAGTTTATCCGGTTACCCTGGTCGATTTACCGGGACGATCCAGCCTGGGTCCCGCCGCTACTCATGGAACGACGTCAGCACTTTTCCAGCCGTAATCCTTTCTTTGAGCACGCACAATGCAAGTTCTGGCTCGCTTACCGTGGTGCGATACCGGTGGGCCGGATCAGCGCACAGGTGGACCAGCTTCATCTGCAACGTTATCAAGACTCCACCGGTTTTTTCGGGCTCCTGGAAGCTGAGGACGAGGCCGAGACTTTCCAGGTCTTGATAAATACTGCCGAGACCTGGCTGCGCGATCAAGGTATGCGCCGCGTTCTAGGCCCATTTAACCTGTCCATAAACCAGGAATGCGGCTTGCTCGTGGAAGGTTTTGACACTCCTCCTGCAGTGATGATGGGGCATGCTCGTCCATACTACAGTGCCAGGGTAGAGGAGAACGGCTACAGGAAAGAGAAAGACCTTCTGGCCTACTGTATTGACGTTGATTTCGAGCTGACAAAAGCAATGATAACTCTTATTAAAAGGGCAGAAAGAAGGGTAAGCATCCGCTCGTTAAGGAGAGAACATTTTAGTGAAGAGCTTGAAATTTTGCAGGACATTTTTGAGGATGCCTGGTCTGAAAATTGGGGTTTTGTACCTTTTACAAAAGCGGAATTCAAACATCTGGGGCAAAACTTGAAACATCTAGTGCATGACGAGTACGTTCAAATTGCTGAAGTCGATGGTACACCGGACGCCATGATCGTAGGGTTCCCAAATGTCAATGAGGTTATCAAAGATCTAAACGGCAGGCTCCTCCCTTTCGGCTGGCTCAAGCTACTTTGGCGGCTGAAAGTGACACGCCCCACAACGGCCCGTGTTCCCCTCATGGGAGTGAGAAAGCGTCATCACAATAGTCTCCTGGGCGCGGCCCTTGCTGTCATGGTAGTCGAGAGAGTGCGTCGGCTTGGAGTCAGATTTGGTGCCAAGGAAGTTGAACTGTCCTGGATTCTTGAAGACAATGCGGGAATGAGAAACATCCTCGAGTCTATCGGAGGGGTTGTTTACAAACGCTATCGCATCTTCGCTAAAGACTTAGTCGGTTACTAACCAGAAAGTAAGCAGATTTCTGTTTCCAGCAGTGCCCTGGCCGGAGTAAGCAACTTTATGAGCAGGCCGACAACACCTTTTACTGCGGTGGTTCTTGCCGGAGACCGCAGTTCCGAAAATCCGGTGGCCAGGGCCGCCGGCGTAAGCTCCAAGTCATTGACCCCGGTAGGGGGAAGGCCAATGGTGCTTCGCGTACTTGATGCTCTTGAGGCAGCCCGAGAAATAGAAGGGATAGTACTCTGCGGGCCCGACAAGTCTGCCGTAGATCAGGAAAAAGAACTTCGTCTTTGTATCGGTTCAGGTAGGGTTAGTTGGTTGGAAAGCCAGGCAACTCCAAGCTCCAGCACATACCACGCTATGCAAACTTTGTCAGCTAGCACCCCTGTCTTAGTGACCACAGCAGACCATGCGCTCCTCACTGCCGAGATGGTGGATTATTTCTGCTCAGTGGCGCGCAAAAACGATAAGGATGTAGTGGTAGGACTGGCTCTGCATGAATTGGTTACGGCTAAATATCCGGAGACAAAGAGGACTGCCATTCAATTGGCAGACGGTTCGTACTGCTCATGTAACCTCTTCGGTTTCTTGACACCTGAGGCGCGGAGTGTAGCTCATTTTTGGCGTAAGGTTGAAAGCCAGCGCAAAAAAACATTGAGGGTTATCGCTGGTTTTGGATGGCTCAACTTATTGCGCTATCTACTAAAGCGGCCATCTCTTGAAAAAGGGTTGGGTCGGATTTCGCAACGCTTGGGACTCAGGGCAGGGGCTGTGGTCATGCCTTTTCCCGAAGCTGCCGTTGATGTGGATACCGTCAGCGACTGGAAGCTGGTTGAATCTATTGTGGCCAATCGAATTGGTAGACAAGTACTATGATCATAGACCGCTATCTCATACGTGAAATAAGCAAGCCCCTGGCGGTCATATGCACCATCTTGGTGGTTATTTTTGCAAGTTATGAAGCAGCCGATTACTTGGCTGCCGCCGCCGCCGGTCTGCTCTCGGGGAAAACAGTCATATATCTAATTCTGCTCAAGGTGGTCATCAGCTTAGAGGTGCTGCTTCCCACCACCTTGTATTTCTCTGTTGTGGTTGCTCTGGGCCGAATGTACACAGACTCGGAAATCACAGCCCTGTCCGCTTGCGGTGTGAGTATAGCCCGGGTGGTGCGAGCCGTCTTCTATGTATCCCTGCCCCTGGCGATTCTGGTTGCAAGTCTGTCGTTGTATGTCCGCCCGTGGGCCTACGAGAAGGGCTATTGGCTCAAGGAACAGGCAAAGGCGGAATTGGATATAAGCCGATGGAAGGCAGGAAATTTCTACCGAGTTCGACGAATGAATCGCATCATTTTTGCGGAAGAAATCGACCATGAAAATAATCGAGCAGAGCGAATCTTTGTGCAGAGCGATCTAGGCGACAGAGTGCAGGTAATCTACGCCAAGCAGGTCTATCAACATGTGGACGAAAAGAGCGGCAAGCAAGTACTGGTCTTTTTGGACGGGTATCTGTACGAACTCTCTCGCCTTGGGGATCAAGGTCACATTATGAAATTCGAACAGTCCACAATGGCGTTAGAACCACCGGAAATAGGACCAGTGGAGTATAAGCGCAAAGCTGCTTCCACCATGCGGTTGCTCAGCTCTGAAAATGCCAGGGACGTGGCAGAATTGCAGTGGAGATTATCCACACCCCTGGCCACAATCCTTCTGGCACTGCTGGGCGTGCCCTTGAGTCGAACGGCCCCGCGCCAGGGCAAGTATGCCAGAATGGGGACAGCAGTGTTAATCTATGCCGTCTACTACAACACAAGTGCGATGGCCAAGAAATGGGTGGACCAAGGTCTAGTGGAATCAGTTCCGGGTATGTGGTGGGTAAATATTTTGCTGGCCAGCCTGATACTGATCTTACTATTGCAGCCAAACTTTGCCTCTCGGTGGCGCAGCAGCTAGTTGGTCGACTGGGACACATATGAAGACACTTGATCGTTACATCGGTATTCGTTTCATCCAATGCTTTTTGCTGGTAATCTTCATACTCGTCTCCTTGTTCAGCTTTTTGGAACTGGTAACGCAGCTGGATGACATCGGCAAGGGAAATTACCAGCTGTTGGATGTTTTCGCCTACATAGGCCTAACGACTCCCAGGCGGGTACTCGATATGGTGCCGATGGCTGCTCTGTTAGGCAGCATCATTGCCTTGGGGATGCTGGCTGATAAAGGTGAACTTATCGTGATGCGGGCCTCTGGGCTGTCGGTACAGCGGATTTGTTTCTCAGTGCTCGCCACTGGCGCACTGCTCATGTTGGCAACGGGCATCCTGGAGGAGTATGTCGCCCCGCCAATGGAGCAGCACGCGCGGCTGAGCCGTTCACTGGCGATTTCAGATACGGGAATCCTGCTTACAAAAGACGGGTTCTGGGCCCGCCAAGGTCATTCTTTCATCCATGTCGGCAAGACCCTTTCAGGGGGTATTGCAGCCGACCTCGACGTCTATGAGGGCGACAAAGAGGGTGGTCTGCGCGCCTTTATTCACGCCCGCGAAGCGGACATCCACAATAACAAGCGCTGGGTGCTCAAGGATATTCGGAAGAAAATCATCGAAGAACAGAGGATTACCACTCACAATCTTCCCACTATGGCTCTGGAATCGTTTTTGAGTACGGAGCAGGTTAATCTATTGGAGCTCCCACCAGACAGCCTGTCGCCGTCAGATCTTTATCAATACATCCAGGCCCTGAGGCAGAGAGGGCAGGGTGCGGACACCTATGTGCTGGCCTTATGGCAGAAACTGGCTGTGCCGCTGACCACGGGGGCAATGGTCTTGCTTTCGCTCCCATTTGTATTCGGACCTCCACGGGGGAAAACCATAGGGTTGCGCATAACGGTAGGGGCCATGGTAGGAATCGGGTTTTATTTGGCCACTCAAATCATTGGCTATATGGGACTATTGCTCGAGCTCCATCCATCGATCACCACCCTGGCACCAGTGGCTGCAATCTTGTGGATTGCCCTGTGGCGGTTGCGACAAGCCCCTTGATTCTCGTTTCTCCTCGGGTCAGACTCTAGGGATTCCTTAGCCTGGATGTTTTATGAACCCGCCTAAGGCAGACCGTGGATATGATAGTATTTTTCTCTGAGCTGTAGGCTCTACCCTCCGGGACGCAGTCCATAGGTACTAAGTTGTTTTTGCCCAGGATGGATTAGAAAAAATGAACATTGAACATCGAACGTCCAACATCGAACATTGAATGGGAAAAGATGAAGAAACAGACATATGACCTGGAAGAAAGGCTGCTCGACTATTCGGTGCGAATCATAAAGATCGTTGAACAACTACCAAAAACCAGAGTAGGCAATCATGTTGCGGGTCAATTGTTAAAATCGGGCACTTCACCTTATCCAAACCATGGCGAAGCCCAGGCAGCGGAGTCCCCAAAGGACTTTATCCATAAGCTTCGTATTTCATTAA
>Ga0209536_100013811_pt1 | contig 11626 bp, 7 predicted proteins | sample DeeMarSeWOR28_12_FD_187461 | JGI IMG/M metagenome (GOLD analysis project Ga0209536, IMG submission 187461) | Marine sediment microbial communities from White Oak River estuary, North Carolina - WOR-2-8_12 (SPAdes) (version 2) | ecosystem: Environmental > Aquatic > Marine > Intertidal zone >... | reverse complement strand
CCTCTTCACCGTCCAGGCCAGACCGATCAGACAGCCCAGCCCCAACGTCGCCAATCCCGCTGCCGCCCAATGCGTACTTACCGGTCAATGACTTGGTCTGTTTGATTTTAATATCCGTACCGACACCCCTCACTGCAATGACAGCATCTTCGATCTGTACTAAACCTTCCTCTTGCCATACCTGGACAGTCTCTAAAAAACCTTCTGCTTTGGTTGGCCCGCTCATCACGTTTTCGAAATCGAAGGGTTCTTCTTCAAAAACAAGTACGATAAGATTGTTATCCATATTTTTATGCCTCTCTTTTGTCTAAGATTAAGTTTCACATCTATCCTAACCACCATCAGCGAATCTTTCTTATGTCGATAAGCCCCTGGGTGCCAGCCAATAGATGTTTGCAAGTATAATTATAGCAGCTATCAAAAGTCCAGTTTCGCGCTGAGAGATTGGATAAATACCCGGCGACATTTTCATGAACATGTTAACAAAATCCTTCTATTGACCAGCATCTCCCAGTTCAATGTAGACGTGATCGAACTTGAATTCTCGATAACACATCCAGTCGCACCTAATGAAAAATGGACAGTTCAAATAGAAAGTGAGTATTTATGAGTGATCAACTGATATCAAACAGACATACCGGTCGTACGGTGGAAGCTTTCACCCAGGCTGTCGCGGATAACCTGTATTTTACTCGTGGTCAGACGCTGCAGGGGGCCACCCACAATGACATCTATATGGCTCTGTCATACACGATCCGAGACCATTTGATCGAGCGATGGCGCAAGACCATGGACACCTATTTTGAAACTAATCCGAAATTTATTTATTATTTCTCTGCCGAGTATCTTTTAGGTCGACAGTTGAATCAAAATATGCTCTACACGGATACAACCGACCTGGCTGGTGTATGCCTGGGTGAATTCGACCTTGACCTGAATAAGTATATCGAAATGGACCCTGAACCCGGCCTGGGCAATGGTGGCCTGGGCAGGTTAGCAGCCTGCTTTCTCGACTCATTAGCCACAATGAGGATTCCGTGTGTTGGGTATGGCATCCGTTATGAGTATGGTATTTTCGAACAATCCTTCCAGGATGGGTGGCAGGTCGAGAGACCAGATGACTGGCTGTTTTTTGGTTATCCGTGGGAGTTCCCACAACCAGATGACATGGTTGAAGTTGGGTTTGGTGGGCATACAGACACCTATACTGATGAAGACGGCAATTTCCAGGTACGCTGGATTCCCTCAACCACAGTATTTGGCGAACCCCACCACATCCTTGTCCCAGGATACCGTACGGAAACGGTAAATGTCCTGCGCTTGTGGCGAGCCCGGGCGACCAGGGCGTTCGATTTTCAACTGTTTGATGAAGGCGATTACGCCCGCGCAGTAGAAGGAAAGGTCTATTCTGAAAATATTACCAAGGTTCTCTATCCCAACGATAATACCCCTCAGGGAAAGGAGCTGCGCCTAAAACAGCAGTATTTCTTTGTGGCCTGTTCTCTGCGAGATATCATCAGAAGATTTTTCAGCATGAACAATGATTGGGATCTTTTCCCAGAAAAGGCGGTCATCCAATTGAATGACACTCACCCCGTGGTTGCCATACCCGAGCTGATGCGAATCTTGGTGGATGAACAACACCTTCCCTGGGAGCGAGCCTGGGAGATTACCCGCCGGACATTTGCATTCACCAACCACACCCTGCTGCCTGAAGCCCTGGAAAAATGGCCGCTGGATCTGTTGGGGCGTTTGCTTCCCAGGCATCTGGAGATCATTTATGAGATCAACTACCGCTTCTTGAAAGAGGTGAGAACTTATTTCCACGATGATCCGCAGCGGGTGACGCGCATGTCCATCATCGAAGAAACACCCCTCCGGCAGGTACGCATGGCAAACCTGGCGACGGTTGGTAGTTTTTCGATAAATGGGGTGGCTGAATTGCAATCTAAGCTGCTTAAAGAGCGCGTAATGCGTGATTTTTACGAGCTGTGGCCCGAGAAATTTACCAACAAAACCAATGGCGTCACCCCTCGTCGTTTCATGAAATTAGATAATCCAAGACTGGCAGATTTAATTTCATCTAAAATTGGTGATGAATGGATCAATGACCTGGAGCAGCTTCAAAAGCTCGAAAAATTCGCCGATCAAGTCAGCTTCCAGAAATCATGGAGAGATATAAAAAGGCAAAATAAGACTGATCTGGCAGATTATATCCGCCAGCACAGAGGTATTGAGGTTGACCCCGACTCGATTTTTGATATTATGGTCAAGCGGCTTCACGAATACAAACGGCAGCACCTAAAAGTATTGCATATCATCACTTTATACAACCGCATCAAGCAGAATCCACAGATTGATATCTACCCAAGAACCTTCATCTTTGGAGCCAAAGCCGCGCCTGGCTATTACATGGCAAAACTGATAATCAAGCTGATCAATTCAGTAGCGGAAGTGATCAACAGTGATCCCGATGTCCGGGGTCGTCTAAAAGTTGTATTCCTGGAAAACTTTAACGTCACCCTGGGCGAGCATGTTTATCCCGCTGCAGATATCTCAGAGCAGATTTCGATGGCTGGAAAAGAAGCCTCCGGCACCGGCAACATGAAATTCGCCTTGAACGGTGGCTTAACCACTGGTACGCTCGATGGCGCAAACATCGAAATCCGGGAACGTGTCGGGGAGCAGAATTTCTTCCTGTTTGGACTTACAGCTGATGAGGTTTTTGAGTTGAAGCAGGCTGGGTACCACCCGATGGATTATTACTTATCAAATCCAGAGCTCAAAGCAGCGATTGACCGCATTGGGTTCGGCTATTTCTCCAACGGGGATACAGATCTGTTCCAACCGCTTGTCGATTCTTTACTCTATGATGATGAGTATCTGCTGCTGGTAGACTACCCATCCTTTATTGACTGCCAGGAACGGGCAGCAGAGACGTACCGGGATGAAGAGACCTGGACCCGCATGTCGATCCTCAATGTCGCTCGCTGCGGTTATTTCTCCTCAGACCGGACCATGAAGCAATACAGTCAAGATATCTGGGGAGTAGAGCCGATGGAGTTCTCAGATTAGCACCCAATATTTATGAGGAGGCGCACCAACAATGGCACTCCCTTCAAAAAAGACCAAGGTTGTCTGCACCATCGGTCCAGCTTCAGAGGATCAAGATACGCTTACGCAGATGTTATTGAACGGCATGAACGTGGCGCGGCTCAACTTCGCGCATGGGGATTTAAAGAGTCACACCCGAGTGATTGAGAACCTGCGCGCTGCAGCTGACGCGGTAGACAAGCGGGTAGCGATCATGGGCGATTTGCCGGGACCAAAGATGCGTATCGGGAAGCTAATCAAGGAACCGCTGATCTTGCAGCATGGCCAATCGTTCGATCTGCAGACAGAAGAGACCGTGGGGGATCACCATCATGTCTCGTGCAACTTCCAAACCCTCCCAGAAGTGGTAAAACCCGGTGATATGATCTACGTCAATGATGGTTTCATACAACTGCAGGTCGAGCAGGTGGAGGGCAAAACAGTCCACACTCGGGTGCTGGTGGGCGGCGAGCTGCGTTCGTTTAATGGGATGAATTTCCCCGGGATCAATTTGGGCATCAACGCTTTCACAGACCGCGACCATGATTTCCTCAAGTTTGCCGCTCAACAGAAGCTGGATGCGATCAGCCAATCTTTTGTTCAGAATTCTGAAGACATTAAAGCCGTGCGTGCTGCTGCAGAAACTTTGAATTATTATCCTTTCCTCATCGCTAAGATCGAACGCGCCAAAGCGTTGGAGAACCTGGATGCCATCTTGGAGGCCTGCGACGGGATCATGGTGGCACGTGGCGATCTGGGGGTTGAGATTCCCATCGAAAAGATCGCCATCACCCAAAAGGAATTGATCCGAAGAGCGAACATCTACGGGAAACCGGTGATCACCGCTACTCATATGCTCGAGTCGATGGTCGTGCATCCGCGCCCGACACGCGCTGAGGCAACCGATGTCTCCAATGCCATCCTTGACGGTACGGATTGTGTAATGCTATCCGGTGAGACAGCGATGGGGGATTTCCCGATTGAAGCGGTTAAAATGATGACCTGCATAGCCTGGGAGACCGAACCGCATGTCAGGATTCCGGATGTCCCCAACCTGCTCCAGGAAGCCAAGGAGAGGGGAAAGATCAGCAAGCCAGATTTGATTTCCTTGAGTATCTTTCTCGCGGTTGAGGCTGTCAACACAGTTGCGGTGATGACGCCTACCCTAAGCGGCGCTACCGCCCGGCATGTAGCCCGCTTCCGCCTGCCGGTCTGGATCATTGCTGTCAGCCCAAATGAGTCCACCTGTCAGGGTTTGCAGTTCACATATGGTGTCCATGTTGTGCATGAAGATGAGCGACCACAGAGCTGGCAACTGTACGCCCGGGCTTGGTTTAATGAGCATCACTTTTCAAAAGGCCTGGCGATCCTGACCCACGGCGCCGGGACTGCCCACGGCGGCGGCACCAACCAGATCGAAGTCATCGACCTGGATCGTCCCCCGGATGATGTGTTTATGTGGTGAAAGTTACAGGGTATAAACGAATCTTGTGGGTTCTTTTTAATTCAATGAATGCGACATCTTTCCATGAGGATCTAGCGCATAATCAGACTTAACCTCACGGTGGACATATACTGAGGAGCAACCGCAATCGATAAACTTAAAGACATGCATATCGAAAAGGACACTCTAAAATATTGGCGACTCGTAGTGCAAAAGTTGAATACCCAGCTTTTGCTACGGCCAGAAAATGTTGTCGAATGGTTTGGTGGGGTGCAGGCACAAGATTATCGTTGGGCAAAATGGTCGATCGGACTGCGGACGGATGGCTGTACGGATGAAGTGGTAGAACAAGCCGTCCAGGACCACCAGGTTGTACGCACGTGGATGTTCCGAGGTACTTTGCATTTCGTCTCTGCTGATGACCTGGCCTGGCTCACGTCGCTGTTGGCTCCGGGTATTATCAAGAGTAATGCCCGGCGTTATCGACAGCTGGAGCTCGATGATGCTGCATTTGTGAACAGTCAGAAGGTGATCCAGCAAGCCATTGAAGCGCAAGGTCCGCTAACCCGGGCAGAGATCAAATCCTATTTTGAGCTAGCGAGGGTCCCGGCAGAAGGGCAACAAGTCCCTTATCTGCTCCAACGTGCCGCGCTGGATGGATTGATTTGTCAAGGCCCAATCTCCGGGAGCGAGCCTACTTATGTTCTCATATCAGATTGGATCGAGGCCCAACGAAGCCTCGATAAAGCAAAGGCTTTGGAGATTCTTGCTATGCGTTACTTCTTAAGCCACGGACCTGCAACCGAACAGGATTTCGCCTGGTGGGCAGGTTTGAGCGCCAGAGAGGTACGCCAGGCTGTAGAATCAGTTTCAGCATTAGCCTCAATTGATTTTGAGGGTGTCCGGTATTGGATCAATGGTAACCCCCCACCCATCGAAGGATCGGATTGCGCCTTCTTGCTGCCACCCTTCGACAATTACCTCCTCGGCTACAAAGAACGCTCGTTGGTGCTTGACCCATCATATAAGAAACGGGTAAACCCAGGTGGCGGTATGCCCAAACCAACTGTGATGGTGAACGGCAGCATTCTGGGGACCTGGAAATACAAAACAAAAAAGGGAAAATTGGATATCACCTGCCACCCGTTTCGAGAACTTAATTCGCATGAGCGCAAAATGATCGATTACGCCGCAAATCGATTCGGGGAGTTCACATCCTTATACCATGATGTTCAAATCACAATGGATAAGGAGGGTTGAGGGCGTAATCATGGTTCCTAGAAACTAAAAACGAAGAGCCTACTTTGCTTGAGTTCTATTTCGATGATGGTTTACCGTAAAGGCAGTGCTGAGCCCGAAATTTATTTCGAGGTCAGCACATTCAACGTGAGGAGGATGGAAAAGTACATGCTTACTGTAGCTCACTACCCCCTCCTCATGCTCATCACCAACTCTTTTGCATCTCTCTGGAGGTGTAAGACACTTAAAAAGCTATGATCCCAGCTGCTTACCGATGCGGATCACCTCGCTCACCAGCAGGTCAAAATCTGCCCGGCGGCTGCGGTGATTGGTGAGTGCGGCTCGCAGCACATATCTGCCGTTCAGCGTGGTTCCGGACAAAACCGCAATACCCGTTTCCTGCAGCTCAACCAGGATCTCTTTATTGAGTATATCCAGAGCTTTATCGTCCAGATCAGGTCTGGTGTAGCGGAAACAGACAACATTGAGCGGGACAGGAGCAGCGAGCATTAATTCCGGCGCTGCTTCGATCAAGCCTGCCAGGTAGCGAGCCTGGTCAATGTTCTGTTGGATCATGCGCCCGTACTTACGGGCGCCATGTTGCTTGAGCGACATCCATACCTTGAGCGAACGGAAGCCGCGTGATAGGTGGAAATCATAATCGGTATACCAGGGCAAATCACTCCCACCACTGATGCCGCGCCCTTGATCGGCGCGCGTTAAGTACTCCGGAGTCAGGCTGAAAGTCTTGTAGTGCAGGTCTGCGTGCCGCACCAGCACACAGCCGATTTCGTAGGGTATGTACATCCACTTGTGGAAATCGAAAGCCAGTGAATCGGCGCGGTCCATGCCCTTCACTAGATGACTGGCAGTGGGGGTTAGAGCTGCCCAAACGCCAAAAGCGCCATCGACATGCAGCCACAGATTTTCTCGCTCACAAATATCAGCCAGCGCCTCCAGATCGTCAATCGCGCCAGTGTTCACAGTCCCTGCTGCACCGACAATGCAGAACGGAAGCAGCCCTTCTTTACGATCTTTTGTGATAGCCATCTTTAGTGCGTCCAGGTCGATTTGGTAGTTTTGGTTAGTGGGGATATAACGAATCGAATCACTGCCCAGACCCAACAGCTCCACTGATTTTTGAATCGAACTGTGGATTTGCTGCGAGACATACAACACCATCCTGTGCGGCGCGCCCTGGTTCCCTTCTCGCCGCAGGTCGAAACCGCACTTGGCATTGCGGGCGACTGCCAGCCCGATCAGGTTAGCGACTGAACAGCCGCTGGTCAGCAAGCCGCTGGCTGAGGGGGGGAAGCCTAACATCTCTTTACACCAGTCGATCACCTGCTTCTCGACGTGAATGGCACTGTGGTGATCGAAATCTCCAGAGTTAGTGTTCATCGAGGCTGCCAGGAAATCGGCCAGTGCGCCGAAGGCGGTCCCAGTGCCGAAAACCCAGCCCCAGAAACGGGGGTGGATGTTTCCGATTGGATAGGGCAGTACATTCTCCAAGAAATCGTCGTAAACCTCTTCAGGTGTTTGTGGGTCGAGCGGAACAGGCTGGTTGAAGTGGGTTTTGACCTGGTCAGGAGCGGGCTGCCAGACCGGGCGCGCTCTGACATTTTCCAGGTATGCCAGCATATCATCGACCATACGATACCCGAGCTGTCTCAGCGGTTCCCAATCTTGCGGGTCGAGTGTTTCATCGGTGGGAAGTGCGTTCGGTTCAAGCATACTGCTCTTCTCCAATAAATCTTTAAAATGCAAATGATGAGTTCTGACTAAGAGGAATCGATCAGGTGCCTCTGAGCGGTCTCATCATGCTGATTTTACTTTTGTAGTCATTAAGTATTTGTGATTACATTGCCAGCTTTTGGCCAAGGTTGAAAGCTTTAGTCATTAGATCAGGTTGCTTCTCCGCCTCACCAAGCTGCCATGCTGTACCATAAACCATTCCAGCTATTTCCATGCCGATATAACGAGCGATGGACTCGAAGGTGTGAATGGCGTTGATGCCTCCGGAGGTATACAAGTCGGTATCTCCGTAAACCAGGACGATGCCAAGTTGTTTCCCTCGTAGTGAGCTTCCATCTTCATTTTCCAGGGCATACCATCGGTCAATGCACAACTTGGTCTGGGCGCTGATGGTGAACCAGTAGATTGGACTGGCGATCACAATCACATCTGCTGCGGTGATTTTCGGATATAGGGATTGCATATCATCTTCGATGATGCAGCCCTCGTATCCAGCCTGGCAGACATCGCAGGCATCGCAGGGCTGGATCTCCATTCCGTGTAGATAGATGCTCTCGACCTGGGCACCGGCTTCTTCAGCGCCAGCGAAGACCTGGTCAGCAAGTACAGCGCTGTTGCCCTTTTTTCGGGGACTTCCTTTGAGGATCAAAATGGATTTGCTCATCTGACAATCTCTCTATCGTTGGGATAATTCGTTGGATATTGGACGATCAGTACATATTGTATCTTATTAAGATTGTCATCTTATTGATTGTGATCTGCAAACATGAACTGATCAAAGATGTCTGCGGCAAAGTTCAGAATTCCTTGGCTTTCAGTCTCGGTCACAATGGCTGCGCCTTGCCCACTGAAGAGTAAGTAGATCGACTCTGGAAAATCATTTGATTCTGGTGTCTTGTGGATTTCGAAGGATTGATATTGGTCGTACCAGGAATAAAGCTGTTCCAATTGTTTTGGAGATAAACGGAGTCGTGCCGGTAGCGACTCCGCATCCTGCTCGCAGGTCCCAGCGAGGGCATATCCCATTGCAAATATAGTAAGATGATCACAATTGTTCCGTCTCCATGCAATTACATTACCCCAAGCAGCCCCACTGCGTCCTGCTATGGAAATCATTGTGGTCATATGTGACCATTCAGCGATCATCCTTTGCTCAGCGGAAGTTGCGATTGATTTTCCATTCCCTCTGAATACAATTTTTCCAATGGGTGTTTCAGTTGTAAATGGAGTGTAAGTTTCCCAGAAATAAATCAAATCATCAGGAGCACCAATTGCAGAAAATGGAGTGGTTATCATTGATGCTCCACATTCACCGAAAGATATATTTTCAAGATCCATTTTTGAGGTCAAACATACCTGTGTTGAGCTGGTCCATTGAATGATAATTTCATCGTTGAGTTCATTCGGTGCAGATACCAAATGGATCTGGTTACCCTGATCGGTATGATAGATATATTGTTCTCCGTGCACATCCAGACTGATGGAATATCCTGATACCGGTTTCGAATCACAGGATTGACCTTCAAGAGTAATTCCAAGACATGAATCGGGCCACACAACAGATTCCACGGACTGTATAGAGATTTCATCCGGAGGGACTTGCAGCTGTTGACTCAATAAGAACCTTGTATTGTGGACAACATCTGGGTATTTTTCATCAAGAATTTGCTGAGATACTGCAGATGGCATCGGGAGATCTTGCGACTGAGACAAGTTTGGTAAACCATTACATCCTGTCGTACTCAGGATACTAATCAAAATTACTGCCATCGAAAAATATTTGCTTGAAATCATCTTCTTCTACTGAATGATTTTGTTAAGAGTTACTAGGGTGGCTGTTTTGAATATGGTCAAGAAGGCGCCAAAAGGAGCCTTAAATCGAACACCTTATTTTTATACCTGTTATTACTCATGGGGGTTGAAAATCAGTATCTGAGCGGCTTTCATTTGTGCATCAGGCGATTCAGAAACTGGATCCGAGAACCAAACCTTCATCCAGTCTTTTTGATTTATGGATTCAAAATTAGATTCTAAGTATGATTTGTCGATGAGTTCCATGATGGTTGTATCTGATGTAACCGTTACTGAATATTTTGTGACCAGTTTGTCCGCATGAGATTCGATTGCCAGTATTCCAAGGACACCCTTTTTGCCCACTTTTTCTATTTGAGTTATAAATCCAACGAAATCCTCTCCATCTTGAAGATATCCATGACTTGGTTTTTCATTGGATGTATAACACCCAGTGAGAATGATTATGCAAAATAAATGTATCATCAAATGTTTCCTAGCTGGCCACATATTTATCATCCATTATCAAAATATTTCTGCGGTTAGCATTCTTATAACGTCAGCATATAAAATATTGTTCCTGATTAACAGCGTGAAATCTTATTATTTATCCGTTGAGCGCGTTGAATTTCGCGCAGCTGTCTAACCCGGTAATGTCTTTCTCCCGGCGAGGAACTGTCAGCTTGGCTAATAATTCATCTATGTGGGCAACACGAAAAAGAAATCATGAAGTTCGGGGGTTTTGGGATTCAGTGTGAAAATTTTGTTCATATATACACGGTGGTTGTCAATCTGCTTGAAGGTGGCGCCGAAGATATACCAGTTGGCTTCCGGAAAACCATAATTTTAGTAGGAATTAGGGTCTGAGAATATCATTGATTCAAACGGCAATGTTTTTATTCAGACAACCAGTTCCGAAGGATGTAACCCTCTTGCCCGACCCGCAACGTTAATCTGCCATCGTCAAATGGTATATCAACCTTTAGACTGTCATGCGGATGAAGTTTCCTCACCCGAAATTCCCTTGAGTCATGCAGTCCAGCACATGGTTTCATCTCAGCTGGGCAGCATCAAATGGTAGTTTTCCCAGGAACAACCATCCTCGATCGAGCAAATGGCCTTGATTTATGAGCGCTTGATCATGCCGCTTACCTGGCGTGCACTGACCCGAGAAGGTGATCTCTGAAGCTGGGGCTTTTGAGCTGGTGGTTGAAGTGGTCGCTTGAAGAATTTAGTTAGAAGGGCGTTACCCGTTCTCACCTGCCAGCCGTGCGATCTGCAGGACGCAACAGCGCACGATGTCTTGCTCCGCGGAGGGAAGTGCACTTTCCTCAATTTGCGCGATGCGTTCAATGTCGTTCATGGCCCGGATGATACTAACCGGTACCTCGATGTTCCCCTCGGTAAATGAACTCAGATACTCAATTGCGCCGATCAGGAAATGCCGCATTTCATCGTCGGCGCGAGCTGTGCGAATGAATTCAGCTAACGCTGGGGATAGTTTTGTCCCCCGAATACTGACAGATGGCGCCACAAATGTGCGGGTGGAGGAGAAGGAATATAATGCGGTTGCAAGTTCAGCAAAGCTCTGCACTCGTTGAAAGATTGATTCCCCCAGTACATCCCAGATGTTCGAGCGCCAGAAGTGAATCTGTCGCGGAACTTGAAACAACTCATCCACCTCTTCCCGCCAGGCGGCGGAAATTCTCCCCGAGACGTTCTCCAGCAAGCGATCGATGTCGGTGTTGAATAGATTATTCTGCAACAGGACCGCCAGATCTGGGCGCAAGGTGGGAAGGAGCTCTGGATTGAACACCTCGCCCATAAAGAAATCATTGACATTCACCCCATGACGCCGCAGTAGTTCACGCTGAAATAATGGTAAATAGCGATGCATGGCGTCGCTATCTTCCCGCAGCGCTACAAAGGCTGAATTGCCAGCCGGGAAGGCAGTTTCAATCCGTTTTAGAATTTCACCTTTCCAATCTTGGTAGATACGTAAAGTGTTGAGGATTTCGTAAACAGGCAGGTGCGGCAGCAGGTGTTCTGCAATCATCTGTTCCCGTTCTGCCTTGGCGGGCGCTTCTTGTGCAAAACGCTCCATGGCGCGGAACAATCCGGTTGTCAGTTGATTGATACCTAGAACGATTGTTTGCGCCTGATTGTGAACAATGGCTCGCAGCAAGCTGCCTTGTTCAGCCAGTGGGATGATTTCAGCGATATCAGCCAGGATCTCTTGCCCCCGTTCGGTACCTGTGCCATGCGTCCGCCGGGAAGTAGGGCGGTCTCTCAATTGGGGGATAG
>Ga0209536_100013810_pt1 | contig 11626 bp, 9 predicted proteins | sample DeeMarSeWOR28_12_FD_187461 | JGI IMG/M metagenome (GOLD analysis project Ga0209536, IMG submission 187461) | Marine sediment microbial communities from White Oak River estuary, North Carolina - WOR-2-8_12 (SPAdes) (version 2) | ecosystem: Environmental > Aquatic > Marine > Intertidal zone >... | reverse complement strand
TCGCATTCGAGTAGCGGTAATCGTCGTTGACCATCCGCGTGTCGCGGAAGACGTAGCGGAAGTCGCCCGTGTAAGTGAAGGTGGGCGGGTCGTCGTCGTTGTCGTTGTCGACCACCGTGTCGCCCAGCACGAGTTCCGGGATGACCTGCATCACCCGCCCCATCACGCTCAGTTCGAACGGGTTTTCGTCGCGGTCGTTCGTGTCGAGGAAGATCTTGCCGCCGATATCATCCTTGTCTATACGACTTTCAATCCTGCTGATGTCGTGATGATCAAGTCAATTCTGGATGCCGAAGAGATCGTCTACAATTTTCAGGGAGAGCCGGGCAAGGGTGTCGGAATATTCATCGCCCCGGCTATGCTCTATGTACCGAGGATCGACGCTGAACGAGTGCTGGAGATGCTCAGGGATCACGGGATGGAATAAAAGCCGTGATTGTGACTCGTTCCTGGTGATTGGTAAAAATCCAGGACACAGAATAAGAACAGATCCGGTCCAACCACTAACCAGGATCGGTTTCAGGAAGGTTTAACAGGGATAAAAGGGATACAGGGGATCAAAAGAGCTGGTATGGGTGTATGGGGTGTCGAAGTGTCGTGGAAAGAGCACCAACGAATGGACAGGGCTGCAATGTAAAGACTTTGGAATTTGGATATTGGACTGTTTATTTCTCTGCACACTGCACTTTGGACCCTGCCCTCATTATCCGATCCCTTTCATCCCCTTCATCCCTGTTAAAAAATTACAAGAGGTTCATGCCCCCAACATGAATGCTTTTTTTTAAGATCTGAGATTGGAGGACCCCCATGGATTTTTACGATCTCATCCGGAACCGCGAGAGCATCAGGAACTACGATCCCCATCGACCTCTGGACAGGGAGACCCTCCACAGGATCCTGGAAGCGGGACGGCTGGCGCCATCGGCCGTCAACTTTCAACCGTGGAAGTTCCTCGCGATCTCTTCCGCCGAGATGCTGGCGAAGGTCCGCCCCTGTTACGGGCGCGAGTGGTTCTCGGACGCGCCTCACATTCTCGTCGTCGTTGGTTACCGGGATCAAGCCTGGGTCAGGAAATACGACGGCTACAACTCGTTGGAAACAGACCTCACCATAGCCATGGACCACATGATCCTCGCCGCCGAGTACGAAGGCGTGGCGACCTGCTGGGTGGGGGCCTACGACCCCGATATGCTGCGGGAAGCACTGGCCCTTAAGGAGAACGAGATCGTCTACTCCATCACACCTCTGGGATATCCCAAAGCCGGGTTTGAGAAAAAGGGGAACAAGAAACGCAAAGAGTTCAGTGAGATCGTTCAATACCTCTAGATACGGTAATTTCGATGCGAAGGCCGCGGAGGAGATTCTGAATACAGTCAACCGGGGAAACACTATTTTGCATGAAAGCGGTAGTTTGAAGATCGGTTCCCATTTCAATGATTCCCTTTGAGTCCCTCAGGGTCCTCTGCGTTTAAAGATGTTTTGACCCAGGATCCTGGGTTGGAAAAACCGTGTCCAAACTGCTTTTCTGGATCATTCTGCTCAACGCCTTTGTCCTGATCAGCCGCAGGATGTTCCTGTCCACGCTGTATTGCGGTGGTCCTTGTGGTGTCCTCTGATCTTGCTGATGGCCTCGGGGATCAGCTTGAGGACACCCGGGATGCGCCTGATGCCATAAAGGGACAGGGTGCGGATGCTCCTGTGAAGAGGGATGGCGTTCTGGTAAAGGCCGGCAAACTGGGAATAAAACTCAGGCAGGGGAAGGCGCGTCGAAAGGGTCGTGTGGAGAAAATCATAAAGGTCCGGCTGGTAGGGCAGCATCCTGTCTTCCATGTCCTTGAAAAGTCCGGTCCCCGGCAGAGGTGTAAGGATCGAATAAGAGGCGTGCCTGAGCCTCAGCCGCCTGATATAGGCCCTTAGAGATGCAAAATCCTCCCTTGTGAAGTCGGGATCCACCATAAACGAGGCGTACATTATGATCCCGAGATCCTCGAGGATCCGGGCTGCCTTTTCCTGATCGTCGATAAGGAGCCTCTTGTCCATCCGGTCGAGTCGATCCTGGGAAAAGGTCTCCATTCCCACGAAAACCAGATGCAGTCCGATATCTTTCCACTTCGCGAAAACATCAGGGTGCCTCGTGATCGTGTCCCCCCGCGCGTAAAGAAAATAACGCTTGCGGATCCCTGCTTCCCTGATGCAGTCTGCCAGCCGGTCCATCCTCCTGATATCGCACATCGATTCGTCATCGCAGAAAAAGACGTTCTTTTCTTCGATGATCTTGAGCTCTTCGACAACACGTTCAGGCTCTCGGCGCAGATACCTGCCCCCCGTTATCTCCCATAGCGCGCAGAAGTTGCAGCGGGCTGTGCATCCGAGGGAGGTGCGTATGGAAGCGATGGGTTTGAGCCACTCACTGAAGTAGTGGTCCCTGTACTCCCTGGTCAGTGAGCGATCTGGAAAAGGCAGGTCGTCAAGGGGCGGGTAAGGCCTTTTTCCGGTCGTGCGCATCTCGGGGCCGGGTATGGCCAATCCCGGGATCTGGTCAAAACTGTTGCCTTCCTGGATCGCCCTGAGAACCTCCCGCAGGGTTGTCACCCCTTCGCCCGAAACGACAAGATCGATGGATCCCCGATTGAAGTCTTCAGGCCGAACCGTCGCGTGGTGCCCACCCACCACAACAAAGGTATCAGGCCTGAGTGTTTTGATCCTGTCAGCAAGGGAACAGATCACCGGCAGCTGGATGGTGTAACCTGTCAATCCGACGATGTCGGGGGCGAAGGAAGTGATGACGTTGTCCACATCCGGATCCAGGCGCGCATCGTGGAGTATGACCTCGTGACCATCCATCCTGATGCCGGCTCCCAGGTACTCGAGGGCCAGCGGTTCGTGTAGAAAAACCTTGTCGCTGAAAGGGGATCCACTCGGCGGCTGCAGGAGAAGCACTTTCACTTTCACCCCCTGGAGACGGGAATTTCAACTCGTGCACATACTCCTATGACGGTAACTTTTTAAAGTATAAGGGCAGATCTCTAAAATGGGAAAAATTTTATGTAATCATATACGCGACTATTAAAACATGAAAAGTCATCCTGAGGATCGGATCCGGTCGAACAGGAGGTCTCCATGAAGGTTCTCATCGTCTGCTAATCCATGTACGGTCACGTCCACCGCATGACCGGGGGGCGGCGGAAGGTGTCAGAGAGGTCGAAGGTGTTGAAGCGGTCCTGCGCCGTGTCCCGGAGACCCTGTCAGCGGAGGCGCTTGAGGTCATGGGAGCAGTCTGGGCCAAGGAGGGAATGCCTTCTGAGAACGAACTTGCTAAAGTCCGATTCCAGGGGAGGTATGTGGCGGCCAATACCGGAAAACGGATTGTTAATGGCCTTAATTCGTGACTCGTGACCCGGAAGGTATCAAACAAAAAGCCCGCCTCGCGGCGGGCTTTTTGTTTCAAGGGACCTGGATCAGGATTTGTGACAATCATTGCATTTCGTCGGTCCCTCTCCCTTCTCCTGGTGGCAGCCCCTGCATCGGATATGGAAAGGGTTCTCCTTGGCGCTGGAAACAGAAGGATCGGGTGCATTGGGATCCTTGCCGTGGCACTCGAAACAGGAGCTTCCATCCATAGCGCCCTTCTCGACATTGTGGTGGCAGACATTACAGTCGAAGCTGTCGCCGTGCTCCCTGTGGTTGAACGACACGGGTGGTTTTTTGGTCTGCGCCTTGTCAATGGTGAAGATCTCCGGAAGGGTCAGATGCATCGCCCAGGCCCCCGCTGTTGAGATTATTACGAGTGCAAAGAGTGTTAGAGTAATGATGGTTCGCCTTTTCATACAGGACCTCCTCCAGATCCCCTCCGTAAAAATCGCAAACCTGCATCCGTCTTTTTATTCTAGCATAAAAATCTTGGATCGCAGATTCAGGTGCGTCTTGATGAGATAGCCGGCTTCTTTCCTTGTGGTGTGAGCATCGTCACCGGGGACCTGGGAGAGGGAGCATGCCCGGGGAATTGATGTCGACCGGGTAAGGACAGTGAAAAATGACCGGTTTACAATGATCAGAGCGTACCCTGCCGCATTTTTCAGATCAATTTTCTCAGATATTTAGAAGAACATGAAAAGCCCGCCGTGAGGCGGGCTTTGTCTCTTAAATTCAGGCAGGATCAGTGTCAACCTTTGTGACAGTCACTGCACTTGGTCGGGCCTTTGCCCTTTTCCTGATGGCAGCTTTTACACAGATTATGAAAAGGGTTGTCCTTGGCGCTGGAGCTCGAGGGATCCGGCGCGTTGGGGTCCTTGCCGTGGCACTCGAAACAACTCCCGGCGTCATCCTTTCCCTTGGCATTATGGTGACAGACAGTGCAGTCGTTGGCATCCGCATGGACCTTGTGCGGAAACACAACGGGCGGTTTCTTGGCCTGAGCCTTGTCGATGGTGATAACGTCAGGGGCATCTCCCTGGGCCAAAGTGACCATCGCTGCCGAACAGATGACCATGGTAAAAAAAGTGAGAATGATTACTGTTTTTCTACCCATGTCTGAACCTCCATGAAATTCCCCCCGTGTTAAGTGGAGTGGTTATTTTAATCACCAGGTTATATTCTATCATACCGGGACAAAATATATGAAAAAACAGGACAGCCGGGTTTTTGAGTTCTCCAAACCTCAAAGGACAACTCCCTTTCCCTTTTCGGTGGACTTGAGGTTATAATTATTCGAAGTTTGATATTTTGATCGTAAGCCAGAAACCTGAAGCCTGAAACCCGGAACCTGGAACCTGGAACTTAAAACCCATGTATCTCGGCCATTACGCAGTCGCACTGGCGGCCAAAAAAGCATCCCCGTACACATCCCTGGGGACGCTCATCGCCGCGTCCCAGCTCATCGACATCATCTGGCCCCTCCTTGTCCTGACGGGTCTCGAGAAAGTCGTTGTTGCTCCGGGCAGGACGGTCGTGACCCCCCTCGATTTTACAAAGTATCCTTATACGCACAGTCTCCTGAGTGTCCTGATCTGGGCTTCCCTCTTCTCCGCTTTTTACTGGTTGTTGACGAAAAACCAGGTGGGAACGATGGTCGTGTGGCTGGCCGTCCTGAGCCATTGGGTGCTTGATTTCATGACTCATGTCCCGGACCTCCCCCTTTATCCCGGCAGCGACAGGACTGTGGGATTGGGGCTCTGGAATTCCCTTTCGGGCACCCTGGCGGTGGAACTGGGGCTGTTTTTCCTCGGATTGATCTTTTACCTGAACGTCACGCGGCCAGCCAACCAGTTAGGCAGGTATTCCCTTTCAGCCCTCGTGCTTTTTCTCCTTATGACCTATTTTATGAACGTTCTGGGGCCTCCTCCCCCCGACTACAGAACTGTCGCCTATGCAGCCATGCTGCTTTGGCTTCTGGTCCCGTGGGGATACTGGATCGATCGAAACCGGCACGTCACGGTGGGGCCTGGTTCCCGCACGACCAGGCTCAAGTACAGGGGACGGAGATTGTGAACCCAAATTACGGATTACGGATTGCGTTTTGAGGATTGTCAACATGAGCGAACGCTGTGAAGTCCAGATTTTAGATCCTCTACACTGAAACCTTAATTCTCAATTCGATGTCAGGCCCATGAGCACGAAAACCACAAGCCGTTACAGCCCCGTTGAAGAGATCGCCAACAGCGTCACGCACGCTTTCGGTGTCGTGTTGAGCGTCACGGCCCTCGTTTCTCTGGCAGTCCTGGCTGGACGATCGGGGGATGCCTGGCGTACGGTGAGCCTGGTCATCTACGGCTTGACCCTCGTCATCTTATATACTTCGTCCGTCCTCTATCACAGCTTTCAGGGCCCGAGGGCCAAAAGGGTCTTCAGATACCTGGACCATGCGGCGATCTATCTGCTCATTGCCGGGACCTACACGCCATTTACACTGGTCACACTCAGGGGAGGATGGGGGTGGACCCTTTTTGGCCTTGTCTGGGGGTCTGCAACTCTCGGGCTTATCATGACCGTTTCCGGGTTCGCGCGGTCCAGGGTCCTGGCAAGCCTCATCTACATAGGCATGGGGTGGCTCGTGGTTGTTGCCATAAGACCCCTTCTTGAGGCCATCCCGTCAGGCGGGATGGCCTGGCTTGTGGCAGGCGGTCTTTTCTACACATCCGGTGTGCTCTTTTACGTCTGGAAAGGACTGCCCTTCCATCACGCCATATGGCACCTGTTCGTCCTGGCCGGCAGCGTCTGCCATTTTCTGGTCATTTACAGGTATGTCCTGCCGGTGTAGGTAAATTTACAGCTACCTCATCACTTGAATTTAACTCTCGATCCCTTCGTTCCCGTTTACCCTGAACCGACCCATTTCTTCCTGGAGCAGCCGGCTGTGTTCTGTTAAAGATGCCACCATCTCGCCGAGTTGAGCAAAGACCTCCATGTTGCCGCTGGTGGCAGCGCTGACTGCTTCAATGGATTTTAAGATGAGTTCACTTCCGCGGGCTTCTTCCCGGGTGGCTTCGGTAATGGTTTTAGCCATTTTCATGGACTCACTGCTGGCATGACTGATGTACTTTGTTCCTGAAGCCTGCTCAACGGTAGCTCTCTTGACCTGAACGGCCAGCTCTTTCATCTGGTTCGCCGACTCCATGATCTGTTCGCAGCTTTCAGCCTGATAGCGAGTGGCCTCGGCGATCTCTTTAGACATGACAGAAATATTCTGTTCCAGCTGGGAGGCTTGGAGGATCCCGCTGGCCTGTTCGCTCGTCGCGTCCATGATCAGGTCGGATGCCTCGGCTGATCTTCGGGCGGCGTCTGAGACTTCTGCGATGGCTTGCTGTACTTCCATGATCAGTTTTACTCCTTCATCCACCTTTTCCGTGCCCCTCAGGATGGCGCGGGTTACCTTTTCCACCTCCACGGGAATGCTCGACAGCAGGTTCGTGATCTCCTGTGTGGAGGAACTGGTCCTTTCAGAGAGAGCTCTTATTTCCTCGGCGATCACAGAAAAAGCTTTTCCCTCTGCCCCTGATTGGGCCGCCAGGATCGCGGCGTTGAGGGATAAGAGGCGTGTCTGATCTGAGACTTCATCGATCACGTGAAGGATGTTTCCGATGTTGCTCGAACGCTCACCCAGATCCCGGATCACTGTGGCGGCATCCGTTACGATCTCCCTGACCTCCAGGATGGATTCTGAAGTCTTTTTGACTGCTGTTTCACCCTTCTGCTTGAGTTTTTCTGTAACGAAAGACGCCATATGGCTCGATTCCCTTGCGCTTTCGGCTACCATGCCCACGGATGTATTTATCTGCATGAGTGCTGAGGAGGACATCTCCAACTGCTCAGACAGGCCACTTGAATGCTGGGCCACCTCCCGAATAGAGACGGTCAAGTCGTCAAGCAGTCCAGTGGTTTTTTCGACGATACCGGTGAGCGTTTCGGAATTGTGAGCCACCTCCTCAATGGATGCCGTCATCTCGAGGAGGGAAGTATTACTCTCCTCGGTCGATTCGTAATACCCTTTCACGTTTTGGGCCACGTTCTTGATGGTGGTATTCATCGCCTCAATAGAGGCGGTCACCTCGTCAACGGAACGGGCCTGCTGATCCGAACCCTGCCTCAGGTCCTCAGAGAGGGCAAGGAGGTTTTTCGAAACGGACATGACCTCATCCGATGCCCGGCTGACGATCCGGATCAGGGTTACAAGTCCGGCAACCATATTATTAAAGGCTTCTCCTATGGCGGAGAACTCGTTTCCAGTAGCTCTTTTATAGACACGGCAGGCCTCACACGCTTTTTCATCCCCGGCCGTCATCTCTCCTAAGTCATCATCGCTATGAGTCCCCGCGATCTGCCAGCAGCGTAGATCATTTAAACCGTAGGCTGGGCATTCCGGTTTGTCACACCCCAGTTCCTCCCAGCACCGCACAAGCTCATGGTTTGAATAACGGGCGGAAAGATCGCCCTGTTCCGCTTCCTTCATGAGGTTGACCAGGTTCGTGATGGGTCTCATGATAGACAAGCTGAGAATCGTCAAGACCAGGATGCTCAGAACGATGGCGACTGTTGCAAGGATAATGGTGAGTTTCCTGCTCCCGGAGCTTCGCTGGATGATGTCGTCGATGGCACCTTCCAGCTTAATTACCCCGCTTTCCTTCAGGCCGGTGACCTGTAGAAGAAGGTTCTCCTCTACCAGGGCAAGACGCCCCATCAAATCAGTAACCTTGTCCAGCTCCTGGTGGGTTTTTGCTTTATGCAGTTCCATCCCGATGTCAAAGAGTTCCTTGATGCCGTCGTCAATTCCTTGGAGGGCTGCCATTGCTTGCGGATCTCGCTCCATGAGGAACATGAGGTTTCCGATAGGCAGGCTAAGTGCGTCCCGGACTTTCCGAGCCTTGTCAAGGCCGGAGGGAGTCGGCGATTCCACGGCTGCTTTAATCTCCAGGACCATGCTGTGGATCGAGCGTTCAACCTCGATGCCTGCTAGTGCAAGGGGAAAGGCTTCATCCTGGATCAGCTTCACGCTGCTGGTCGTTCCACCCAGAATGAGAGTGGTGGAAAGGACAATAGCAGCCACAAAAAGGATGTTGATACCGAACCCTAGAAGGAGTTTCTGACGAAGAGACAGGTTAAACGTGAAAAGTTGCTTCATTTTCGCTGCCTCACTGGAAAAAAGCGGGAGTTCCCTTTGTTTGGTATATTATTCTCCGATAGCGTTCGCTGCTTTCTGCCGGCCATTAATCAATCCGTTGAAACAGCCATTAAACAAACCAACACAGCTCATCAACCTGTGTAAAAATACAGATAAAAACCATAACCGGGTCGTCTGGATACACTAATGTAACAAGGTGGTGATTGTCAATAATCTTTACTATTTTGTAGTGAAATGCTTGTTGGAACCATTTGAATTGCTTCTGTCGGGGGGTGTTTTTAACATTAAGGATAAATCCAAAATAACAGCAATGGTAATTAAAAGGGTAAACAAGAGAGAAGGGGGAAGTTGATCGTCACAAACTGGAAATCCCGATTCCTCTTCTGTTATAATTCACTGTGAAGATCGGCAGCGACAGCAAAAAAGAAGATTTGTCCGTACTTCCGCCTGGAACCCGGAGGAGAAAATGGCTGACGGAAAGATCGGGATAAACCTCACCCGCCACATCTATGAAAAACAGCTGGAGCACCCGGAAGCGACGGGTGTGCTCACCGGCATTCTAAACCAGATCGCCTTTGCAGCCAAGATCGTGTCGCGGGAGGTCAACAAGGCCGGTCTGGTGGAGATCCTGGGGCTTACCGGGGAAGAGAATGTCCAGGGCGAAGAAGTCCAGAAACTGGATGAATTCGCCAACGAGGTGTTCCTCAACATCCTGGGCAAATCGGGGCACTTTTGCGTCATGGCCACCGAGGAGGAGGCTGAGGTGATCCCCGTCCCGGAGGGTTACAAAAAGGGCAACTACGCCATCGCTCTCGACCCTCTGGACGGCTCATCCAATATCGATGTGAACGTCAACATCGGTACCATCTTTTCCGTCCATCGCAGGATCACGTCGGGCAATGGAGGCTGCGAAAAGGATCTGATGCAGCCGGGCCGAAAGATCATTGCCGCCGGGTATGTGGTCTACGGCAGCAGCACCATGCTCGTCATGAGCACCGGGAACGGCGTGCACGGTTTTACCCTTGACCCTTCGGTGGGAGAGTTCCTGGAATCACACGCGGACATTCGCATCCCGGAAAAGGGGAGGACCTACTCCATCAACGAAGGCAACTATCCCTACTGGACGACAGGAGTGCGCAAGTACATCGATTTTCTCAAGGAAAAAGATAAGGAAAGCGGACGGCCGTACAGCGGGCGATACATCGGCTCCATGGTAGCAGACATGCACCGCACTCTCCTCAAGGGCGGTATCTTCATGTACCCGGCAGACAAGAAGGACCCGAAAAAACCCGAAGGCAAACTCAGGCTCCTCTACGAATGTGCCCCCTTCGCCTTCCTCGTGGAACATGCGGGAGGAGCGGCCAGCACAGGGACCCGGCCTGTGCTGGACATTGTGCCCGAGGATCTGCATCAGAGGGTCCCCTTCTTCGCTGGTTCTAAATACGATGTCGATCAGGTGGAGGGATTCGTGCGCAAGTATGATGAAGAGCCGGGATAAGGCAGGATCCAGCGTCTGCCTGAACAAGGCCCTCCTGAACGGAGGGCTGTTTTTTTAGCAGGGAACGCAGTGCGCAGTAAAGAGGATGGAAGATTCACTGATATATGGTTTCTAAAAGCTGATTGCTTGTGGATCTTGGATTTTGGATCCTGGATTGGACCATTAAGTCGCAAGAATCGGGTCGCTGTATCTGTCGAGTAGTGTTAATTTCCGGACATCCAGACACGCACCATGGGAAAGGGGCACCTTAAAGTGGATTCCGGTTATAGAAGAGTGGAAAGGGCGATACGCTTCATAGAGGATCATGCCAGGGAGCAGCCGAGCCTGGAGGAGATCTCGGAACACGCAGGTTTGAGCCCCAGCCATTTTCAGCGGGTCTTCAAAAGGTGGACCGGGGTGAGCCCCAAGCGTTACCTCCAGTTCCTGACAGTTGAAGATGCCAAGGATCTCCTTCGCCGGTCCGCATCTGTGCTGGAAACCGCTTATGATGTCGGCCTGAGCGGGCCCGGTCGCCTTCACGACCTTTTCGTGTCGGTGGAAACGGTGACGCCCGGTCAGTACAAATCCGGGGGCACCGGAGTCAGGATCAATTACGGCTTCCATCAGACCCCCTTTGGTAAAGCCATGGTAGCACGGACACAGGGCGGCCTTTCCGATCTGATGTTTGTGGACGGTGAGAGCGAAGGGGAAGCTTTCCTGACGCTCCGCAGGAGATGGCCTGCCGCCGAGATCAACGAGGGCCCGGAGGCAACGGAAGAGATCGTCGCCCGGATATTTGGAAGGGCTTCAGGCTGGACCGGGAGCGATGGTATTCATCTTATGCTGCGCGGTACGAATTTTCAGATCAAGGTGTGGCAGGCATTGCTCAGGATCCCGGAGGGGGCCGTTGTCTCCTATTCGGATGTCGCAAAAAGCATAGGGCGTCCGGATGCGGTCCGGGCCGTGGCCGGTGCTGTGGGAAGCAACCCCGTTGCCTGGCTCATCCCCTGCCACAGGGTCCTGAGAAGCACCGGAGAGATCGGCGGTTACCGCTGGGGGATCGCGCGTAAGAGAATGATGCTGGCACGCGAAATTGGCGGAGGGGAAGATCTTTGATCTCAGATCTCATCCACCTTCGCCAACGCCATTCGACCGGCTATGGCGGGCAGGAATCTCAGATATCAAGTATACGTAGTGACTGGTTTTTCCATTTACCACTCACCATTCACCATTCATCATTCTCTACCTGCGTCCTGCGTGCTGTGTCCTGCGTCTTCAGTCCGAGGAGACCAGATTGAATTTGCGTCAATTAGGACTTCTACTTCTCCTCGGACTGATCTGGGGCGCCTCCTTCATGTTCATCAAGGTGGCTCTGCCCACAGTTCCTCCCTTTACCATTGTTTTTGTGAGAACAGGCCTTGCCGGACTGGTCCTCTACGTCGTGGTCCGCCGACGCGGCCGACGGATGCCGCGGCCCGGTGCTGTCTGGGGATCGTTCCTCATCATGGGACTGCTCAACGGCGCTATCCCCTATT
>Ga0209536_100013809_pt1 | contig 11626 bp, 10 predicted proteins | sample DeeMarSeWOR28_12_FD_187461 | JGI IMG/M metagenome (GOLD analysis project Ga0209536, IMG submission 187461) | Marine sediment microbial communities from White Oak River estuary, North Carolina - WOR-2-8_12 (SPAdes) (version 2) | ecosystem: Environmental > Aquatic > Marine > Intertidal zone >... | reverse complement strand
GCCAAGAGCCGGATCCTGCGGGCGCTGGTCGGCGATGAGCTGGCCGAGGGTGGCCAGGGCCTTGTCCTGGTTGCCGGCCAGGTGGTGGGCGCGGCCCAGCAGGAGCAGGACGTTGCCGAGGCCTCGGTGATAGTCGCCGGCGGGCGCGGCCTGAAGGAGGCGGAGAATTTCGCGCTGGTGACACACGCGAGACGTTGAAGCAAGTCACAGCATTCAAGGAGTCTCCTGCCATGTCGCACGTTTCCCGCCGATCGTTCCTGGCTTCTTCTGCCGCGGCTGCCGCCACCGCACCGCGCCATGCCGGACGCCGCCATGCATAGGACCACTTCAGTTTGGAGGCGATGCGGTCCCATACTGAAACGCCGACTCGTTCTTTGCCGACCGTTTCGCGCTTAATCGCTTCCCACACTCCCGGTGATGGGGAGACTCCTGCCGCAACTTCACTGTATGCCTGGCGAAGCTTGGATTCGGCTGCGGCAAGAGCCTCCATCTCCATCGCACATGCGGTGCAACCGGAAAGGTGGTCGGAAACAAGCATGCTCTCATCGTCGCTTATCTCATCATTCAGATAATCGATCAATAACTCTCTTACATTTTCACAATCAATAGTTTTACTCATTTTTATGTCAACCTCTGGCGCAGGTTCCTGATAGCAATACTGATTCTCGACTTGACCGTCCCCAGCGGTATATTCAGCGCTTTGGCGATCTCGTCATACGAAAGCTCTTCATAATATCTCAGCGACAATACAGAGCGGTGCTTCTCATCCATCGATTTGATCAGGTTCCATATCTGCCTGCTCTGCTCGCTCTTCATTGACAGTTCCTCGGGCTGCTCTTCGGCGAGGTCGACCAGCTCGACGCCGCGCTCCTCCATACGGTTACTGGAATATTCGGCTACGCGCTTCTTGCGCTTCTGCGATATACAGTGGTTGACCGTTATGCGGTGCAGCCAGGTTCCCATACTACCTTTGCCGGGATCGTAGCTGTCCGTCGACTTGTATACTTTTATGAATACTTCCTGCAAGATATCCTCGGCCTCCGCAGTATTTCCAACTATCAGATAAGCGGTTTTGAACACTTTATCCTTGTACTGCTGAAATACCTTTTCAAAGTCTTTGGGCTCAAATCGCTTCGCCAAGCCTGACTCCCTGGTTTTTCCCTCCGCTAATATATACGCGGAAGAGGTAAAAAAAGTTCATTTCCCTTTTTAAGTCTTTTTGGCCAATATAAGTAACTGCTGCGAGCGGTGTCAACAAACTTCTACTTATAGAACGGCAGCAAAAAGTTATATAATCAAAAACAAACTACTCTAAGGTATTACATGAAACTGAGGCCGCACCACATATACTGCTTTCACATACTTGGTCTTACCGATGCGGACAGGGGTAAGGATTACATGAACGTTCGGTCTGAAATAGCACGGCGTTTTATTGACGAAGAGGGCGAGATCGAGGTGAACGAGGGCCCCGACATGCTGTGCACGCCGTGCACCTACTATGACGGCACGGGGTGTACCCATCCCAGGGGGGACGAAACGCAGGTGAGAAAGTGGGACGCACGTATTTTACAGGGGCTCGGCATCGAATACGGGCAGACCATCGGAATTGGCGATATGAAGAGGCTTATGAAGAACAGAATGCCGCTTGATTTCTGCTTGAGCCGCTGTCCGTACAGCAAAACCAGAACCTGCGACCCCTGCAAGCTGCCCGGTTATTTTCAGATGTAGCGACGAGATTTACTCTGTCCGCGCCTGTCTGCGCCGCTCCCTCCACCTGTCAACGATCACTACCAGCGACGGCAGCACCAGTATGGTCACCGCCAGCGCGAAGAACACGTTTATCATGGTGATGACACCGAAATCCTGCAATATGACGAAGTCGAAGGCAAACAGCAGCGCGGCAAAACCGCCTATTGTGGTCAGCGCCGATGCGGCGATGGCACGGCCTATCCTGGTCATGGCCGTGGTCATTGCCAGTATCGGGTCCTCGCCCTTGCCGCGCTCCTCGTAATAGCGGCTCATCAGAAGTATGGTGAACTCAACCCCGATGGCGATGACCAGCGCGCCCAGCGCGGCGGTGAGCGGGGTGTATTTCATCCCCAGCGCATACATGCATAGCGCCGACCAGCCGATGATAAGCACCACCGGCAGCGTGGCAACTATGGCTTTGATAAGATCGAACTTGAACAACAGAAACAGGCCCGCAAGTATGAAGCCTATGCTTATAAGCGTTATCTTTGAACGGCTGCTGGTCATGGCGTTCTTTACTTCCGACTGAAGTATCAAGCCACCGGTTAGGGCAGTATCCACGCCTTCAGGTGCATCGGCCAAATAAACGTCCATCTTGTCCCTAATGCCCTGCACAATGTCTATATCCCACTCCGTTGCAGTGATGATTATATTAGCTCTTGGATAGCTAACACCGCCATCGCTCGATACCACCAGATTATTCTTTTGAGCAGCGGGAATGGCAGCCAGAACAGTCTTGATGCCGTCAGCGGTGTCGGGTATATCCCCACCATTTGCCTGCATAACAGTATCAGCTATCGTATTGAAGTCGCTGATGTATTTAACGTCGGCAACTTCGGCATCCCTGTCAGCTATGACCTCCTGCTTCAATTCCTTCATCCACTCCAAAATTACTGGATCGGCAAGGTCTTCACCCTCAACCAGCACGTTGAACGTAGCCAGTCCCTCGCTGACCTCTGTTAGCTTGCGCACCTTCTGCATAACCGGGGAGTTCTCGGAAACCCACTTGGTTTCATCAAACTCAATGTCAATGTAAAAGTCGGCAACAACGCCGCACACAGTTAGAATCAGCGCTATTGGCAATATCATCTTCGGAGACTTGATCACCCATGGCGCAATGCGGTGCAGACCTCTTTCCAGAAAGCCTCTGTCCTCCTGCTTTTCTCCAAACTCAACGACAGCCTTATCGCCATTATTATTGTCACCGTTTTTACCCTCGCGCCTGTGCTGGAAGTACAAAATCACCGGCAACGGGAATATGGCTACAACGTAGCTGCACAGCATGCCAATGATCAGCATCAAGGAAAAATCCCTCACCATCGGCACCGGAGAGAAGAACATGCCGCACAGCCCCAGACAGGAGGCTATCAACGCTATGCCAACCACCGGCCCCATGCTGGTAATGGTCTCGATGATGGCCCTGGCGGCGGACTTGTTGGTGCCCTCCTCGTTGTAGCGGTTGTGCACCTGAATACCATAGTCAATGCCAAGCCCCAGCAATACCGGGAACACCGCCATGGAAACCATCGTCAGCGGCACGCTCAGGTACCCCATAACGCCAAATGTGTATATGGTTCCGATGACCACCACACCCAGCGGCAGCCAGCGCCAGGCAAAGAAACCGCGCACCTTGAATATGAGCGCGATTATCAGAAACAGCAGAGCAACCGCCAGCCCCATCATCACGCTCATGGTGCCCACCATCATGCCCTGCACTTCCTGCATTATCATCGGGCCGCCGGTAACGGTCACCTCTATGTTCTCGCCGAAAGTAACTGCGTTGACTGCGCCCGTAACCGCGGTGGTGACCGGCTCAAGGTTGTCACTCATCAGGTTGCCCTTGGCCGCAACGATGATGAAGGCATGAGCCTTCTCCGACCTCACTGGCGGCGAGGTATTATCAAAAATCATCTGGCCGAACTGCTCGGCAAGCAGCGGAATGGCCATAATAGCCTTGGCATCATCCGACGTTGCCGGCAGTATGCCGCCGTTTGCTTGCTTAAACAACAGCGCCGGACTCAGGGCAGTAACCCCCTCCAGCGCCGCATTGCTGTTGACATCGGCCTCAATGGCATCCATGGCCACCAGGTTCTCGTTGGCAAGCAGCTCATCCAGCGTATCCGCCGTTACCAGAATTATGATCGATTCACCGCCAAAGTCCTTGGAAAATCTGTCATAATCCATCATTACTTGGTTGTCCGCCGGCAGAATGGTGCCCATGCCGGACTCCAGCCTTATGCGGCTGGCTCCATAAAACGCTCCGCCCGCAAGCAGTGCGGCTATGATGATAACCAGCGTATATTTGCTCTCTATTATCTCTGCTAAACGCCTGAAGAAACGACTCATCATCTCCCTTTCTTGAATAAAGAACTCCCTATTTTATTTCCTTATCGGTAATGTTCTTCCCATTTTTTCTACTAAGCCTCATAATTATCTTACTTAAAAAGGCATCAGCTTGACAAATAATACCAATATGATATGCTTTTGTTAGTACCTTTTGAAGTGAAAATATCATCCAAAGGCTGTGAACGAGAGTAGTAGGCCTCAAGGCGGAGCAATAGAGAGCCGGGTAAGGTGTGAGCCGGTGCTTGACGCGGAGGTTGAATGGACTCGGGAGCCGCGGTCCGAACGGACGAGCACCAAGTAGGCGCCGACGGAGGGGCACCGTTATCAGAGCCCAGGGTATCGATCAGGATTAACCTTTTCCGTACCTGATTAAGAGGGCCAGTCAGAAAGCTGGCCAAGAAGGGTGGCACCGCGGATTGTATAACCCGTCCCTTTAGTGGACGGGTTTTTTATTTATGTGAGGTAGAGTATCATGTACTATCCAACTCTTATAGAAGCTAAAAAACTGGCAAAACAGGGCAACCTGCTGCCGGTCTACCGCGAGATACGGGCCGACCTGGAGACGCCGGTATCGGCCTATCTCAAGGTGGCGCGCGGCGACCACTCCTTCCTGCTGGAAAGCGTGGAGGGAGGCGAGCGCCTGGGCAGGTACAGCGTCATCGGCACAGACCCGTCGCTGGTGCTGACAACAGGGGCTGATAATCCGGTGGACCCGCTCAAGCTGCTGGAGCAGCAGTTCGCCGAACTCAAGCTGATTCCCATCCCCGAGCTTCCCCGCTTCCACGGCGGCATGGTGGGGTACCTCAGCTACGAGGTAGCGCGATACTACGAGGCATTGCCCGCTCCCGATCCCGACCCGCAGGGCGTTCCCCAGTCGGTGCTGATGATGGCCGATACCATACTCATCTTCGATCACATCGCCCACCGCATAAAGGTGATATCCCACGCTAAAATCAACGGAGACGTTGAGACCGCGTACAGCATCGCAACCGACAAGATCGATGAGATAGTGAAGAGGCTTCAGTACCCGATGGCCTTCTCTGAAACCCTGCCGGAGCCGGTCACAACAAAAGGCGAAGTGCAGTCCAATATGACACAGAAACAGTTCGAAAGCATGGTCAAGCGCGGTAAGGAATACATCTACGCCGGCGACATCATACAGGTGGTGCTGTCGCAGCGCCTGTCCAAGAAAACCGGCGCTGAGCCCTTTGCTATATACCGGGCGCTGCGGTCGATAAACCCGTCACCCTACATGTACTTCCTCAACCTGGGCGACTTTCAGATCGTCGGTTCATCTCCCGAGCTGCTGGTGCGGCTGGAGGACGGCATCGTGTCAAACCACCCCATCGCCGGCACCAGGCCCAGGGGGAAAGACGAAGCGGAAGACAAGGCTCTCGAAGCTGAGCTGCGCGACGACGAGAAGGAGCAGGCGGAACACATCATGCTGGTCGACCTGGCGCGCAACGACGTGGGGCGGGTGAGCCGGCCGGCCACTGTCGAGGTAACGCAGTTGATGGACGTTGAGCGCTACTCGCACGTGATGCACCTGGTATCGCACGTGCAGGGCAGACTTGAGGACAGTATGTCTGCTTTCGACGCGTTTCGCGCATGTTTGCCTGCGGGCACCGTATCCGGCGCGCCAAAGATAAGGGCCATGGAGATCATCGCCGAGCTTGAGCCGGACAGGCGCGGTCCCTACGCAGGTGCTGTGGGATACTTCTCGTTTTCCGGCAATATGGATACGGCCATCACCATACGCACCATCATCATCAAGGACGGCACGGCATACATCCAGGCCGGAGGCGGCATCGTCGCCGACAGCATACCGGAGATGGAATACAAAGAAAGTATGAATAAAGCTAAGGCGCTCATTCGCGCTATAGAGCAGGCGGAGGCGGATCATGTTGCTGCTGATTGATAACTACGATAGCTTCACCTACAATCTGTACCAGTACCTGTGCGAACTGGGACAGGACGTTGTTGTGATAAGGAACGACAAAACGACTGTCGATGACATCGGGAAGATGGCCCCGGAGCGCATCGTCATCTCGCCCGGGCCGGGCAGGCCGGAAAACGCCGGTATATCCAACGAGGTTGTACGTCACTTCGCAGGCGTAATGCCCATACTGGGCGTCTGCCTGGGCCACCAGTGCGTGGGGCAGACCTTTGGCGCTACCGTAGACCGTGCCGGTGAGATAAAACACGGCAAGTCATCGCTGGTGCACCACGACGGCAAAGGGGTACTCGCCGGATTGCCCAATCCGTTCTCGGCGATAAGGTATCACTCGCTGGCGGTGATGGAGGACGGTCTGCCGGACTGCCTTGAGATAAGCGCACGGACCGAAAACGGTATTATAATGGGGCTGCGGCACAAGCGATATCAAATCGAGGGAGTGCAGTTCCACCCGGAATCGATCATGACGAAGCAAGGCAAGGAACTGCTGCAGAACTTCTTATCTATGGGAGCAGCGAAATGATAACGGATGCAATCGATATCCTGGTTTCAAATAAATCGCTCAGCTTCGAGCAGGCGAAAAGCACTATGGAGGAAATAATGAGCGGCGGTGCAACTCCGGCCCAGTTCGGCGCATTCGTCACCGCGCTGAGAATGAAGGGCGAGACGGCAGACGAGATCGCCGGAATGGCCAGCGTAATGCGGGACAAGGCGACTCCGGTGAGCGTGAGCGGCCCCGTCGTCGACACCTGCGGCACCGGAGGGGACAACTCGTGCAGCTTCAATATCTCCACGGCAGCGGCATTCGTCGCCGCGGGCGCTGGGCTCAAGGTGGCCAAGCACGGCAACCGCGCCATGAGCAGCAAGTGCGGCAGCGCCGACGTGCTGGAGGCGCTGGGAGTGAAGATAGACCTTGGTGCGGATGCGGTGGCCCGTTGCATCGAGGAAGCTGGCATCGGATTTATGTTCGCCCCCATGTTCCACCCGGCGATGAAGTACGCCGCGGCTCCCCGCAGGGAGATAGGGATACGCACCGTGTTCAACATTTTAGGTCCCCTAACCAATCCGGCCAGAGCTGCGTCACAGGTCATCGGCGTTGCGGACAGGGAGATCGGCGACAAGATGGCACGTGTGCTGCATCGACTGGGAACAAAGCACTCGCTTGTGGTTCACGGCACCGACGGCATGGACGAGATATCAATCGGCGGCATATCACTGGTGTGGAACATCACCGAAAAAGGTGTGGACAAGCTGTACGAGGTCTCACCGGCATACTTCGGCTACGAAGCGGCAGATCTCGATGAGATAAAAGGCGAAACTCCCGCGGAGAACGCTGCCATAATCAAGCGCATTCTTAACGGAGAAAGGGGAGCGCACCGCAACGTGGTGGCAATGAATTCTGCAGCGGCGCTGGTCGCATCGGACAAAGCGGCCGATTTAAAAGAGGGCGCAGAACTGGCTGAAGCAACTATCGACAGCGGAAAAGCGCGCCAGAAACTGGAAAAACTTATCGAATTGAGTCAGAGCATTGCATAGCATACTGAGCCAGATTGTTGCGGACAAGAGAGCGGAGGTTGAGCGGCTGAAGAGGGAGCGGCCGCTGGCCGAACTGGAGCGGATTATTGCCGAGCGGAAACCGGCTCTCGATTTTGCGCGCGCGCTTGCTGGCAATAAAACTCGAATAATTGCCGAGGTGAAGAGAGCATCACCATCCAAAGGTGATATCAATCCCGACCTCGATCCGGTCGAAACGGCCATAATCTATGAGCGAGCCGGAGCCGCCGCCATATCGGTACTCACCGAGAGCCGCTACTTCAAAGGCAGCATCGATTACCTGGCGCAGATCAGAGATGCGGTAGCTGTCCCCCTCTTAAGAAAGGACTTCATCTTCGATCCGTATCAGGTATACGAGGCCAGATCATATGGTGCAGACTCACTGCTGCTGATCGCGGCCATATTGAATCAGGATGACCTGTCTGTTCTGCTTAAGCTCTCTGCAAGCCTCGGTATGGACTGCCTGGTCGAGGTTCACGACGAACGGGAGATGGAAAGAGCCATCAGGGCAAAGCCCGCCATAATCGGCATCAACAATCGCGATCTCAAAGACTTCAGCGTGAATATAAACACCACCGGCCGCCTGCTGCCGATGCTTCCGCAGGGAACTATCTGCGTCAGCGAAAGCGGCATAAAAAATCGAAACGATATCGAGATGCTGAACGAATGGCAGGTGAACGCAGCTCTAATCGGCGAGTCACTGGTCGCTGCCGTTGATATAGAGGCAAAGATGAAGGAATTCGTACTATGACAAAGGTAAAGATCTGCGGAATCAGCGACGTAAAACACGCCGTCGCCGCGGCTGAAGCCGGGGCCGACTTCATCGGCATGGTATTTGCCGAGAGCAGGCGGAGAGTGACGCAGCAGCAGGCCAAAGCAATCGTTGATGCAGTGAAGAGGGCAAACGGTACTGTAAAAACGGTCGGCGTATTCGTAAATACACCGGCGCAAGAGGTGAACCGCATAGCCGGGCAGTGCGGGCTGGACATGGTTCAGCTTAGCGGAGACGAGCCGTGGGAGTACTGCATAGATATAGAAAGGCCGGTGATAAAGGCCATACATATGAGTTCCGAAAGCGATAGCGAAAGCCATGAAGCTGTTTTCGGGGTGGAACATATAGCCGATAACGACAATGTCTACATTATCCTGCTTGATACCAGGATAGAGGGACGGTATGGCGGCACCGGCGAAACGTTCGACTGGGAGCTTGCCAGATCAGTATCGCGCAGGTACCCTGTAATAGTTGCGGGAGGGCTTACGCCGGACAACGTAAAGACAGCTATCGAAAAAATAAAGCCCTGGGGTGTGGACGTATCCTCCGGGATAGAGACAGACGGCGTAAAAGACATAAACAAGATAAAAAAATTCATAGATGAGGCGAAGAGATGAAACAATCCGAAAGGTTCAACGGCTATTTCGGCGATTACGGCGGTAAGTACGTGCCGGAAACACTGATGCCGGCGCTGGACGAACTGGAAAAGGCATACTATGAGGCCACAAGCGACCCCGATTTCATCAGCGACCTTGAATCCATGTCTCGATACTACTCGGGACGGCCCACCTCCCTTTACTATGCCAGACGCCTGAGCGAGCAGTGCGGCGGAGCGAAGATACTGCTCAAGCGCGAGGACATGGCCCACACCGGCGCACATAAGATAAACAACGCCCTGGGGCAGGGGCTGCTGGCCAAGCGCATGGGCAAACAGCGCATCGTGGCCGAAACAGGCGCCGGGCAGCACGGAGTGGCCTCGGCTTGCGTGTGCGCCATGCTGGGACTGGACTGCATCGTGTATATGGGCACCGAAGACGTGCACAGACAGGCGCTCAACGTGTTCAGAATGGAACTGGCCGGAGCAGAAGTTATCCCGGTAGATGCGGGAAGTAAAACACTCAAAGATGCCATAAACGAGGCCATACGCGACTGGGTTACAAATGTGGCAACCACCCACTATCTCATCGGAAGCGCGGTGGGTCCTCATCCCTACCCCCTAATGGTACGAAATTTTCAGGCGGTCATCGGCAGAGAAGCGCGACAGCAGATGCTTGATGATTATAAACAGCTGCCGGACTATGTGGTCGCCTGCGTCGGCGGCGGCTCGAACGCCATCGGCATATTCTATCCCTTTGTCGACGATGCTGACGTCAAGCTCATCGGCGTCGAGGCCGGAGGACGCGGGCTGGATACCACGCAGCACGCCGCGCCGCTGGCCGCGGGTTCGCCGGGCGTACTGCACGGAGCCAAATCGTACCTGCTGCAGGATAAAGACGGGCAGGTGATGGAAACCCACAGCGTCTCGGCGGGGCTGGACTACCCCGGCGTGGGTCCGGAGCACAGTTACTACAAAGACACCGGCCGAGCCACTTACCTGGCAGTTGACGACGGGCAGGCACTTGAGGGTTTCAAGATGCTGTGCAAGACCGAGGGCATAGTTCCGGCACTGGAATCGGCCCATGCCGTATACCACGCCGCCGAGCTTGCCAGAACGCTAGATAAGGATAAGATCATACTGGTAAACTTGAGCGGGCGCGGTGATAAGGACATGGACATAGTGATGAACGCATTGGGGGAGACAGCATGAGCAGAATAGAGGCAGTTTTTAAAAGAGAGGATCACAAGGCCTTCATCGCCTACGTAACCGTGGGCTATCCCAGCATGTGGGCCACGATGCAGGCGGTTCCGCTGCTGGCAGAGTGCGGGTGCGATATCATCGAACTGGGCATACCCTTTTCCGATCCGCTGGCCGACGGCACCACCATCCAGAAGGCCAGCTTCGATGCGCTGCAGAACGGAGTAACCCCTAAAACCTGCCTGGAGACAGCGCGGAAGCTGAGGAGCAAGACGGATATACCGCTGGTGTTCATGAGCTATTACAACCCCATCTTTCACTACGGCGTAGAGCAGTTCTGCTTCGAATGCGAGAAGGTAGGAGTCGATGGCCTGATAATACCGGACCTCCCCCCCGAAGAGGGTGCCGAACTGGGAGACGCCGCAGAGAAGCACGGGCTCAACCTTATCTACCTGCTGGCGCCTACCAGCACCGGCGAGCGGACGAAGCTGGTGGCCGACAAATCCAGCGGATTTATCTACCTTGTCTCGGTTACAGGCGTTACCGGCGCCAGGTCAGAGCTGCCGCCAGAGCTGAGTTCTTTTGTATCGCGAGTCAGGCAGTCCACGGATAAGCCGCTGTGCGTCGGCTTCGGCATATCAACGCCCGAGCAGGCCAGACAAGTTGCAGGGATAGCGGACGGTGTGATCGTGGGCAGCCGCATCATCCAGTTGCTTGAATCGGGATATTCCCTGGACCCGCTGCGTACCTTCGCCAGCAGCATCAGGGCTGCACTGGACTGATTGCAAAAGCCCCCGATTGGCTGTGAAGTCAGGTGCCGGAATACGCTTCTTTTACACTTGTAAAACCGCCTCAAAAGAAGTAAAATTTTCACAGTGTTAAACCATCGTTTCAAAGCTGGATCTGCCCGCTTCCTTCAAGATAGCTATGCCTTAAGGAGATGAGTATGGATACTATCGGCACCGTAAAACCGATCAACATCGAAGATGAGATGCGCAATTCGTACCTTGATTACGCCATGAGCGTAATAGTATCGCGCGCTCTGCCCGATGTGCGTGACGGTCTCAAACCGGTGCAGCGCCGCATCATGTACGCCATGAACGAGATGGGGCTGTCCAGCACCAGCTCCTATAAAAAAAGCGCCAGGATAGTGGGCGAGGTCTTAGGTAAATATCACCCCCACGGCGACCAGTCGGTTTACGATGCCATGGTGAGACTGGCTCAGGATTTCTCCATGAGATATACCCTGGTCGACGGCCAGGGCAACTTCGGCAGCATGGACAACGACCCGGCAGCAGCAATGAGATACACCGAGGCAAGGCTCGACGCCATAGCCGGCGAGATGCTGGTGGATATAGAAAAGGACACCGTCGATTTTGCATCAAACTTCGACGACTCCTTAAGCGAGCCGACGGTCCTGCCGGCAAGATTGCCCAACCTGCTGCTCAACGGCGGC
>Ga0209536_100013808_pt1 | contig 11626 bp, 12 predicted proteins | sample DeeMarSeWOR28_12_FD_187461 | JGI IMG/M metagenome (GOLD analysis project Ga0209536, IMG submission 187461) | Marine sediment microbial communities from White Oak River estuary, North Carolina - WOR-2-8_12 (SPAdes) (version 2) | ecosystem: Environmental > Aquatic > Marine > Intertidal zone >... | reverse complement strand
CGGCGTCACGGCGAGCCACAATCCCGCGGAGTGGAACGCGCTCAAGCTCGTCTCCAGCGAGGGGATTTTCCTCGACCAGGAGCGCTCGGCCGCCTTCCGGTCATACCTGGCGGAGGTCGACCCGCCTCGTGCCTCGTGGGACGCGCTCGGGTCCGTCACGGAGGACGGGGGCGCATGGGCCCGCCACCTCGAGCGGATCCTCGAGCTCCCCCAGATCGACGTGGAGGCGATCCGGGCGGCCGGATTGACCGTCGCCGTCGACTGCGTGCACGGGGCCGGCGGGCCGGTCGTCTCGGAGCTGCTCGGCCTTCTGGGATGCGAAGTCGTCGGTATGGGGATGGAGCCCGACGGGTGGTTTCCCCGGGATCCGGAGCCGACGGCGGCCAACCTGGCGGGCCTGGGCGAGCTCGTGGCGAAGAGCGGGGCGGCGATCGGTCTGGCGATCGATCCGGACGCCGACCGTCTCTCGCTCGTGGACGAGACAGGACGCCCGATGGGTGAGGACCTCACGCTCGCGCTCGCGGCCGCCGCGGTCCTTCCGACTTCGTCCGGCCCGGTGGTGACGAACCTCTCCACCAGCCGGGTGGTGGAGGACGTCGCGACGCATTTCGGCGTACCGCTCGTCCGGGCTCCCGTCGGTGAGGTGAACGTGGCCCGGCGCATGCAGCACGAGGGTGCCGTGATCGGGGGCGAGGGCAATGGCGGCGTGATCCTCCCGGCGCTTCACCACACGCGTGACGCGCCGCTGGCATGCGCGCTCATACTTCAGCACCTTGCAAGTGAGGGCCTCACTCCGTCAGAAGCGGCGGGCCGATGGCCTTCGTACGAGATCGTGAAGGAAAAGGTCGCGTTCCCGCGTGAGGCGCTCGCCGACGGGTACGCCGCCCTGGAAACCGATCTCGCGGCCGAGTCCCGCGACACGTCGGACGGACTGCGTCTGGAGTGGCCGGGCCGTCGGGCCTGGCTTCACGTGCGGCCCTCGGGAACGGAGCCGGTCGTACGCCTCATCGCCGAGGCGCCGGACGTCGATCAGGCACGGAGCCTGGTGCGGCGGGCCGGTGAGCTTCTGGCCGGGGTAGCATAGAGAACACCTGAGCGTCTGGAACGGAGGAGAAACCGCCCATGTGCGGCATCGTCGGATACGTGGGGTCGAAGCAGGCGACCCCGATCTTGCTGGCCGGGCTGAAAAGGCTCGAGTACCGCGGCTACGATTCCGCGGGCGTCGCGCTGCTCAACGGCAAGGGCGTGAAGGTCCTCAAGAAGCCCGGAAAGATCCGGGTGCTAGAGGAGGCGATCGAGTTGTCGCCGCACGAGGCGACGTGCGGAATCGCTCACACGCGGTGGGCGACCCACGGCTCCCCGAACGAGCCGAACGCTCACCCGCACACCTCGGCCGGTGGTGACATCGCGCTGGTGCACAACGGGATCATCGAGAACGCCGACGTCCTCAAGGCGCAGCTGACGGCCGAGGGCTACGTGTTCACGTCCGAGACCGACACGGAGGTCGTGGTCCACCTGATCGATTTCCTCTGGAAGGAGGGACCCCTCGAGGAGGCGGTGGCTGCCGCCCTGCGGCAGGTCGACGGTGCCTACGGCATCGCCGTCGTCTCGTCCCGGGACCCCGGCAAGATCGTCGTGGCCCGCAACGGAAGCCCGCTCCTCATCGGCGTCGGACGGAACGGCGAGATGCTCGCGGGCTCGGACGCCGCTGCGGTGATCGAGCTCACCCGTGACGTCGTCTACCTCGACGACGGCGACTACGCCGTCCTGACACCCGACGGGTACCGCACGTATCACCTCGAGGGGCACGAGGTCGACCGCGGCGTCCACGAGGTCACGTGGGACCTCGAGTCGATCGAGAAGGGCGGGTATCCGCACTTCATGCTCAAGGAGATCTTCGAGCAGCCGTCCAGCCTCGCGGACGTGATGAGAGGGAGGCTCCTGCCCGACGAAGGCGACGCCCGACTGGGCGGGATCGTGGACCATCAGTTCGATCTGGGCCGGATTCAGCGGATCGTCATCACCGCCTGCGGCACGAGCTGGCATGCCGGCCTGGTCGGAGAATACATGCTCGAGGAGTTGGCCGGGATTCCGGTCAGTGTCGAGTACGCATCCGAGTTCCGGTATCGCAGCCCCGTTCTCGAGGACGGCACGCTCACGCTCGCCATCAGCCAGTCGGGCGAGACGGCCGACACGCTCGCGGCCCTAAAGGAGTCCGAGCAGCGAGGCCTCAAGACGATGGGCATCGTCAACGCCGTGGGGTCCACGATCGCCCGCCAGACGGACTTCGGCATCTATCTGCACGCGGGCCCGGAGATCGGGGTCGCTTCGACCAAGGCGTTTACGAGCCAGCTCGTCGCGCTCTCACTCTTCACGCTCTTCCTCGCGCGCCGGCGCGAGATGGGCGCCATGGAGGGCGTGCAGATCGTCCAGCACCTCGAGGTCCTCCCCAGCCAGGTGGAAGAGGTCCTGAGGCTCAACGACGAGATCAGGGACCTCGCCTCGCAGTACAAGGACGCCAGCAACTTCCTCTATCTCGGGCGAGGCTATCAGTTCCCGGTCGCGCTCGAGGGAGCGCTCAAGCTCAAGGAGGTCAGCTACATCCACGCGGAGGGGTATCCCGCGGCGGAGATGAAGCATGGCCCGATCGCGCTGATCGACGAGGAGATGCCCGTCGTCGTGCTGGCGCCGCGCGATCCGATCTACGGAAAGGTCGTCTCGAACATCGAAGAGGTGAAGGCGCGCCACGGGCGCATCATCGCGGTGGTGAGCGACGACGCGCCCGAGCTGCAGGGCAAGGTCGACCACATGATCAAGGTCCCGCAGACTCTTCCGCACCTCCTGCCGGTCCTCACGACGATTCCGCTGCAGCTTCTCGCGTACCACATCGCGGTCATGCGCGGCGCGGACGTGGATCAGCCGAGGAACCTGGCGAAGTCCGTCACGGTCGAGTGAGCTCGCAAGACGGGTGACGAGGGAGTCGGGAGCCCTGTGAGGGTCGTCCTGCAGCGAGTCTCCGGCGCCGAAGTGCGGGTGAGCGGGCAGGTGGTCGGCAGCATCGAGCGCGGCCATGTGCTCCTGGTGGGATTCACCGGGGAAGACGGGCCCGACGCCGTGGAATGGATGGCCGACAAGATCGTCGGCCTTCGCGTCTTCCCCGACGAGGACGGGAAGATGAACCGCTCGCTGGAGGACATCGACGGTGGCCTCCTCGTGGTGAGCCAGTTCACCCTGTACGGTGACGTCAGGAAGGGTCGGCGGCCGAGCTTCGTGGCCGCCGCGCGGCCCGAGACGGCGGTTCCGCTCTACGAGGCGTTCATCGATGCGCTTCGTCGACGCGGGGTGAGCCGCGTCGAGAGCGGCGAGTTCGGGGCGGCCATGGAGGTCGAGCTGGTCAACGACGGCCCGGTCACCCTGGTGCTGGAGCGGTGACGCCGCCGCCTCGCCTCCTGCTCGCGTCGGCCTCCCCGCGGCGCGCCGACGTCCTGCGCCAGATCGGCCTGGATCCGGAGGTGCACCCCATGGACGTGGACGAGTCGTATCTCCCGGGCGAACGACCCGCGGAGCACGTCGAGCGGCTGGCGAGGGCGAAGGCCGAGGCGCTCGCCGAGCTCGAGCCGGAGGCCCTGGTGGTCGGGGGTGACACGGTCGTGGTCGACGCCGGCCGGGTGCTCGTGAAGCCGGTGGACGAGGCCGATGCCCGGGCGATGCTCGAAGGGCTCTCCGGAGGCTCTCACGAGGTCCTAAGCGGCATCGCGCTCGCCGGACCGCACGGGATCGTGAGCACGGTGGCTCGCACACGGGTCCACATGCGGGACTACGACCCGGAGACGGTCGCCGCGTACGTGCGAACCGGAGAGCCGATGGACAAGGCGGGGGCGTACGGCATCCAGGGGATGGGAGCCGCGTTGGTCGCCCGGATCGACGGTGACTACTATTCGGTGGTCGGCTTTCCGGTCGGGGCGTTCCTGGACCTTCTCGAGCGCGCGGGCTGGCGTTCGGCGTTCGGGACGCTGACCCCGGTCGAGCACGACTGACGAGGTCCACGGCGGCCCCGGGCGACGCCCACGAGCTAGAGCGGGGACGGGTACCCGCCGGGCGATTCCCCCGTTGACGGAAGATCCGTATGGCGACTCCAGCGGTACTGGCGATCGATCAGGGGACGACGGGCACCACGTGCCTCGTGGTCTCAGACGATCACCGCCTCCTCGGTCACGCGTACTCGGAGTTCACCCAGCACTTTCCAAGACCGGGGTGGGTGGAGCACGATGCGGAGGAGATCTGGCAGGTCACGCGCCGGGTGGCGAAGGAGGCGCTCGCGGAAGCCGCCGGGGCCGACGTTCGCGGGATCGGCATCACGAACCAGAGGGAAACCGTGGTGCTGTGGGACCGCGAGACCCTGGAGCCGGTGCACAACGCAATCGTGTGGCAGGACCGCCGAACGGCTTCGCTGTGCCGCTCGCTCCGCGAGGCCGGGCACCTCGACGAGGTACGCGCACGCACCGGGCTCGTGCTCGACCCCTACTTCTCGGGGACCAAGATCACGTGGTTGCTCGAGCAGGATGCGGAGCTCCGATCGCGAGCGGAGGCCGGCGCGCTGGCCGTGGGCACCATCGACAGCTGGCTCGTCGCGAGGCTCACGTCCGGCGGGTCCCACGTCACGGATCCGACCAACGCTTCTCGCACGCTTCTCTACAACCTCCACGACGCGTCGTGGGACGACCGGATGCTCGACCTTCTGGGCGTGCCGGACCCCCTCCTGCCGCGGGTGGTGCCGAGCTCCGGTGACTTCGGTCTGGCCCGGGGTGATCACCTCGGGATCGAGGTGCCCATCGGGGGCGTGGCCGGGGATCAGCAGGCGGCGCTCTTCGGACAGGGGTGCTGGTCGCCGGGCCTGGCCAAGAACACCTACGGCACGGGGAGCTTCCTGCTTCTCCACACGGGCCGCGAGGCCGTCGGGTCGAAGCACGGCCTCCTGACGACCGCTGCGTGCGACGCGGAGGGTGGACTCGCGTATGCGCTCGAGGGCTCCGTGTTCATCGCCGGCGCCGCCATCCAGTGGCTTCGGGACGGCCTCGGCCTTCTCGAATCGGCTGCGGAGTCGGAGGAGATGGCGCGTCGGCTCGAGGACAGCGCCGGCGTCGTCTTCGTTCCCGCATTCGTCGGGCTGGGCGCGCCACACTGGGAGCCCGAGGCCCGCGGCGCGATCTACGGACTGACGAGGGGTACGGAGCGGGCCCACCTGGTGCGCGCGGCGCTGGAGGCCATGGCGTACGGCACGGTCGAGGTGCTCGAGGCCATGGAGGCCGACTCGGGCGTCCAGACGAAGGAGCTCCGCGTCGACGGAGGGGCCTCGCTCAACGACTGGCTCATGAGCTTCCAGGCCGACGCCATCGGCATCCCGGTGCGTCGGCCGAGGCACGTGGAGACGACCGCCCTCGGCGCGGCAGGGCTGGTCGGCCTCTCCACGGGTGTCTGGGGCTCCGCGGACGAGTTCCTGGCCGCGCAGGGCGAAGGGACCCGATTCGAGCCCACCGTGTCTGCCGAGATCCGCGCGTCACGGATGGAGGCCTGGCGACGGGCCGTTCGGGCGACGGTCGGATGGGCCAGGGATCAGGCCCGCGCGTGAGCCAGGGGAGCGCGCGCGAGCGCTCGTTCCGGGTCGCGGTGGTCGGCGCGGCGGAAGCGGACGACGCGACGTACGAGGTGGCGCGGAAGCTCGGGCGGTGCCTCGCGGACGCCGGAGCGGTCGTGGTATGTGGCGGCAGGTCGGGTGTGATGGAAGGTGTGGCCCGCGGGGCCCGGGAGCACGGGGGGCGGACGGTGGGGATCCTGCCCGGGACCGATGGCGAAGCGGCGAACCCATGGATCGAGATCCCCGTCGCTACGGGCCTCGGGGAAGCCCGTAACGCCGTCGTCGCGCGCTGCGCGGAGGCCGTGGTCGGGGTCGGGGGAGGCTGGGGTACCCTGTCCGAGCTGGCGCTCGCTGCCAAGATGGGCGTGCCCGTGGCCACCGTGGGCCCCGGACCCTGTGGGCTGCGCGACGTGCCCATGCACCCCGATCCGGGCAGCGCGGCGAGGTGGGCCGTGCAGGCCGCCTCGGGGTACCGAAGTGGGCGACAGTAGGGAGTTTACCGGACTTTTCCGCGCGAGCCGAGTCGGGCTAGATTGCCCTCACCTTCAGGGACTCTCTGAGGAGCAGAGCATGAAGAACAATGGACGATTCATGGTGGGCCTCGTCGGCGTGGCCGCCGTGGTTACCTATCTGATCTGGACCGGCGTCAGCGAGACGATGGTGTACTACGTGACACCGGTCGAGCTCATGGAGAAGGTCGAAGCGGACCCGACCTTCCACGATGTCGGCGTGAAGGTCGGCGGCAGGGTCGTACCCGGATCGTACGCTCGCGTCGAGGGTGAGCTGCTGCACGTCTTCACCGTGCACGACCTCGTGGACGAGTCGGCCACGTTCCGCGTCGAATACCGGGACGCGCTTCCGGACACCTTCACCGACGAGGTCGAAGTGGTGCTCGAGGGGAGGCTCCGAGAGGACGGTGTCTTCGAGGCCACGACGCTGCTGACCAAGTGCGGCTCGCGGTACGAAGCGGCTCCGGAAGATCTCGCCGGAGCGGGCGCCGAGCACCCCAGCGGCTACTGACGCCATGACAATACTCGGGGAGTTCGCCCTGTGGATCTCCCTGCCGGTCGCGGCCTGGGGCATGATCCTCGGGTACGCCGGCGGCCGCACGCAGCGCGGCGATCTGGTTCTGAGTGCCGAGCGCAGCATTTATGCGGTGTTCGGCCTTCTGTTGCTCGCGTCGGCCGGTGTCAGTGCCGCCTTCCTCGGGGACCGGTTCGAGTACTGGTACGTCGCCAGCTACTCGAACGCGAACCTCGAGCTATTCTACAAGGTCACGGGGCTGTGGGCGGGCCAGCGGGGCTCTCTGCTCTTCTGGGCCCTTCTCCTCGGCTTCTTCGCGTCTATCACGGTCTTCACGAACCGTCAGAAGAACCGCGAGTTCATGCCGTACGTGGCGGGCGTGCTCCAGTCGATCCTCCTCTTCTTCATCGTCGTGCTGCTGTTCGCGGACGTGAATCCGTTCGAGCGACTGGACTTCACGCCCGCGGACGGGCAGGGGCTGAACCCGCAGCTCCAGAATTACTGGATGACGATCCACCCGCCCACGCTCTACCTGGGCTTCACGTCGTTCACGATCCCCTTCGCCTTCGCCATCGCCGCGCTTCTCAACGGCAGGCTGGATGCGCGGTGGATTCAGCTGACCAGGCGCTGGATCCTCACGAGCTGGTTCTTCCTGTCGGTGGGCATCGTTTTCGGAATGCGGTGGGCGTACGAGGAGCTGGGATGGGGCGGCTACTGGTTCTGGGATCCGGTCGAGAACGCGTCGTTGCTGCCCTGGCTCACGGCGACGGCGTTCCTGCACTCGATCCAGATCCAGGAAAACCGGGGCATGCTGAAGGTCTGGAACATGTCCCTCGTGCTCATGACCTTCCTGCTCACGATCTTCGCGACCTTCCTGACGCGCTCGGGCCTGATCGAGTCGGTGCACTCCTTCGCCCAGGAGCTGAAGATCGCCTACATCTTCCTGAGCTTCATGGGAGGGGTGCTCGCGACGTGCGTGATTCTGATCGTGTACCGGCTCCCGCAGCTCCGGAGTGAGAACCAGATCGAGTCGTTCCTCTCGCGGGAATCCGCGTTCCTCTTCAACAACCTCCTCCTGCTCGGAGCGGCCTTTTCCGTGATGTGGGGGACGATGTTCCCCCTTATCTCGGAGGGCGTGACGGGGCAGGAGATCAGCGTGGGGCCTCCGTTCTTCGAGAAGGTCAATCTCCCCATCGGGATCGTGCTCCTCGCACTCGTGGGGATCGGCCCGGTCATCGCGTGGCGCCGGGCGACGAAGCGCAATCTCCAGCGGAACTTCGCGACGCCGGTGATCGTGGGCCTCGTGACCGCTGCGGGGTTGTGGATCGGCGGGGCGCGCCATGAGCTCGCGCTGGTGACGTGGAGCGTCTCCGCGTTCGTGCTCACGATCATCTTCACGGAATTCTGGAAGGGGACGAGGGCACGGGCCCGTATCGAGGGCGAAGGGTACGCCCTGGCCTTCTTCCACCTCGTGAGCCGCAATCGCCGGCGCTGGGGCGGCTACATCGTGCACGTCGGCTTCGTCATGATGTGCATCGCGTTCGCCGGGGCCGCCTACAACACCGACAACCGCTTCAACGTCCAGCCGGGCGACGTGGTCGAGGTCACCTCTCCGTTCGGCCACACCTACCAGCTGACGTACGAGGGCCTCTCGGTGTCGATCGGGCGCGGGCAGCGGAACCTGCTCTGGCAGGCGATCGCGACCGTGTCGGTGGCTCAGAACGGAGATCCGAAGGGGATCCTCACGACCGAGAAGCGACAGTACACCAACCGCAACACGCAGCCCATGACCGAGGTGGGCATCCGGTCGATTCTCAGGGAGGACCTGTACCTGATTCTTTCTGCGCTCAACGACACCAACGGCGCACTGAACAATCAGCCGGGCGCGCAGGGGATCGACCTGCAGGTTCTCATCAAGCCGCTCGTGAACTGGATCTGGATCGGCTGTTTCATGCTCGCCATCGGGACCGTGATCGCCCTCTGGCCCAGCGTCGACCGTCGGCGGCTGCCGGGGGGCGAAAAGACGTCGGAGCGCGAGGCGGCCCTGGCCGGGGCCGACTGATCGTGCGGCGCGAGCAGCTCGGATGACGCTCTACCTGGGCGTAGCCCTCGTCGCCGCCGCCGTGGTCCTCTTCATCATCCAGCCGGTGGCGAAGGGGATTCATGCCTCGCTCGAGCGCGAGGACGACGAGATGACCGACACGGAGGCTCGGAAGCGGGTGGCACTCCTCGCCCTTCGGGACGTGGAGTACGACTTTCTCGCCGGCAAGCTCGACGAGGAGGACTATCGGTCTCTCAAGAGCGAGCTGACCGCGGAGGCCCTGGCCGCGCTCGAGGCGGACGACGCGGCGAAGTCCGCCGAAGGGGCGGCACCGGCGGACTTCGACGTCGATCTCGAAGCGGAGATCGCGGCCATCCGTCAGGGGCTCAGAGACGGCGCGGCCTGCCCCGACTGCTCGTACACGAACGAGGCCGGGAGCCGATTCTGCTCCGCGTGCGGCCGGGCCCTGGGCGAGCTCGCAGCGCGTTGAGCGCACCGGCTGCCGCGGCTGTGTCGGCCGGGACGCACGGCGGGAGCGTGGAGGCGGTCCTCGAGGCGCGCGGCCTCGGGCGTGACTACGGCCCGGTGGTCGCGGTCCGTTCCGTCGATCTCACCCTCGGGGAGGGAGAGTTTCTCACGGTCTTCGGCCCCAACGGGGCGGGGAAGACGTCCCTGCTGGGGATGCTGGGCGGGGCCATGCGTCCGACACGGGGCTCCGTCTCGATACGGGGTGAGACGGTTTCGCTCAGCGACGGAGCCTGGCGACGCCGGGTGGGGATGCTGTCACATCGGGGCTTCCTCTATGCGCGGCTCACGGCGGTCGAGAACCTCCGCTTCTACGGGCGTCTGTTCGGCCTCGAGGACCTCGAGCGGCGGATTCCGGAGCGCCTTGCGCGGGTCGGGCTCGCGGATCGCTCCCACTTCCAGGTCCGGCAGCTTTCGAACGGCATGCGTCAGCGGCTGGCCCTCGCGCGAGCCCTCCTGCACGACCCGGATGTCGTCCTGCTCGACGAGCCGTATACGGGCCTCGATCCGCGAGCCGCGAGCGTGCTCCGAGGCGTGCTCACGGAGCTTCGCGACGGCCGGCGTACGGTGGTCATGGTGACGCACAACCTCAAGGAGGGGCTCGAGCTCGCCACGCGGGTCGCGATCCAGGTGTCCGGGCGCTTCGCGTGGGAGGGTGTCGCCGACGCCGTGGACCGGGAGGACTTCGAGCGGCACTACCATCAGGTGGTGGAGGACCCCTCCTGATGGAGTACTTCGTCCAGCTGTCCGCGATCGTGTGGAAGGACCTGCTGCTCGAGGTGCGCTCCCGGGAGCGCATCGCGGCCATGGGCGCGTTCGCCGTGCTCGCGGGTGTCCTCTTCAACTTCTCCATCGATACGACCGCGGTGCGTCCCCAGGACGTCGCGGCCGGGCTGATCTGGATGACACTCGTGTTCGGCGGGCTGCTCGGCGTGGGTCGGACGTTCCACATCGAGAGCCAGGATGGGGCGATGCAGGGGATCCTGATGTCGCCGGCGCCGAAGGACGCCGTCTTTCTCGCGAAGGTGATCGCGAACTTCGTGCTGCTGTACGCGATCTCCCTCCTGGTTCTCGGCGTCTTCGCCCTGTTCTTCGGCGTGGACGTGCGCAACAACCTCGGCTGGGTGTCCCTGATTCTCGGGCTCGGTTCCCTCGGCTTCGTCGCGGTGGCTACGCTGTTCGCCGCGATCTCCACCGGCACCAGCATGGCCGAGACCCTGCTGCCGATTCTCGTCTTCCCGCTCCTGGTCCCGATGGTCGTGTTCGGGGCGGGCGCCACGGGGAGGCTGATGGCGGGACGCCCCTTCTCCGAGGTGGAGGGGAACGTCAGAATGCTGGGAGCGTTCGCATTCGCGGCGGTAGCGGCCGGCGCGGTGCTCTTTCGTTACGTAGTGGAGGAGTGATGACCACGGTGGGTGTGCGACGCGGTGCCACGGGACTCACGCTGCTCGGCCTGGCGGGGCTGGTCGGCCTCTACTGGCTCTCCTTCTTCTGGGTCTCGACGGAGGCCACGCAGGGAGTGGTCCAGCGGATCTTCTACGTCCATGTGCCCGCAGCGTGGACGGCCTTCCTCGCCATCGGGATCTCGGCCCTGTGCAGCGCCGTGTATCTATGGCTCCGTGACGATCGCCTCGACCGGGCGGCGATGTGCGCGGCCGAGGGTGGCATCGTCTTTGCGACGATCGTGCTGACGACCGGACCGCTCTGGGGCAGGATCGCCTGGGGCACCTACTGGACGTGGGAGCCCCGCCTGACGCTCACGCTCCTCCTCTGGTTCATCTTCGCGGGATACTTCATGGTGCGAAGCGCAACCGACGATCCCGACAAGGGCAAGCGGTACGCCGCGGTGGTGGCGATCGTGGGTGCGCTCGACATTCCCTTCATCCACCTCAGCGTCATCTGGTTCCGCTCGCTCCATCCGCAGCCGGTGGTGGCGAAGCCGGAGGGCCCGACGCTCCCCGGCGACATGCTCACCACGCTCATGTTCGGGCTGGGCACGTTCACGATACTCTTCTTCGGGTTCTTCCTCTTCCGCTACGCGCTCGAGGGGCTTCGTGCCGAGGCCGACCTCCGGGCGCGCCGCTCCGCCGCGTGACATCATGAAGCTTCGATCTCCCTACGGGCGCCTCGACCGGCCCACGGGCGCACCTCGCGCCCTGCAGCTGGTGAGGGTCCTTCCGGTCCTGATTCTGCTCGCCCTGGCTCTGCTCGCGGGCCCGGACGCCCTTTCCGCCCAGCAGACCGAGCTGCCGGGGAGCCGCGTCGGCGAGCAGAGCCTGCGCGCCTACTGGCACGTGTTCGCCGCGTACACGATCGTGATCCTGCTCATCGGGGGATGGGCGGTCTCGATCGCGCGGCGTCTCCGGGACGTCGAAGACCGCCTCGTAGATTGAGGCGGCCCG
>Ga0209536_100013807_pt1 | contig 11626 bp, 6 predicted proteins | sample DeeMarSeWOR28_12_FD_187461 | JGI IMG/M metagenome (GOLD analysis project Ga0209536, IMG submission 187461) | Marine sediment microbial communities from White Oak River estuary, North Carolina - WOR-2-8_12 (SPAdes) (version 2) | ecosystem: Environmental > Aquatic > Marine > Intertidal zone >... | reverse complement strand
AGACCATAGGCGACGTCTGCGACAAGGCGGAAGGGCCGTTTGAAGTCATTGCAATATATGACGGTTCGCCGCCTGACATATATTCTTTATGTAAAAACGTCAAGGTAGTCCACAACCAGACAGCCATAGGCCAGCGTCAGGCGATTAACCAGGGCGCGGAGCTTGCACAGTTTGACTATATCCTGAAATGTGACGGCCATACCATGTTCGATGAGGGTTTTGACCGCAAGCTGATAGCAGACATGGAGCCGAACTGGACGGTCATACCAAGAATGTATAATCTGGACGGCGAAAGATGGGAACCGAAATGGCATAAGAAAACGGAATATATGTTCTTTCGCAGCCCCTTCGTCAAGGACAAGCCTTTGCGAATCCAATATTGGGACGGCCCTACGGCAAGAGAATACAGGGAGGAATACAAAGCCTTCAAACAGGCAGGCTATCGCAAGGGTAAAGTTACCGAAGTAATGAACGGGCAGGGGGCCTGTTTTTTTATGCACAGAGACTGGTTCTTCGAGCTTGGCGGTATGGACATCGCGCATGGACACTGGGGGCAAATGGGCGTTGAGGTTGCCTGTAAGACGTGGCTGCACGGCGGCAGGCACATGGTCAATAAAAATACCTGGTTCGCCCACCAGTTCAGGAGTGCCTTTCCATGGCCAGCCTCCGGTCGCCAGCAGGAAAGGGCAAGGAAATACTCGATTGACCTGTGGAGCAATAACAAGTGGGAAGGCCAGATCCGGCCCCTGTCCTGGATCGTCTTCCCTAGATCCTGCAGAATTAGCATTTCAGATATCCAGTTCTCTCACTTCCAGGGCGTTGTTCTGAATGAACTCCCTTCTCGGTTCCACCTTGTCTCCCATAAGGATGGTAAAAATCTTATCCGCCTCAACCGCATCCTCCACAGTCACCTGCAGCAGGGTACGCTTCTGAGGGCTCATGGTGGTCTCCCACAGTTGTTCCGGATTCATTTCACCCAACCCTTTGTAACGCTGGATGCCCAAACCCTTTTTGCCTTGCTCGCGCAAGTAGGCCAATAAATCTCGTTTGGATTGGATGACTACCTCCTTTTCACCTTCAATTACCCTGTAGGGCGGTTCCTCCAGGTCAAGAAGTTGACGCCTTTTTTCAAGTGCCCGGCGGAAATCAACCATATTGAACAGTTGCCTGCCCACCGTTGTCCAACCCCAGCCGTTCTCTTTGGCCCGCACCTGAAGTTCAAAAGTGCGGTACTCCTTGTTTTCCCGGAGGTCACCGACCTCGAACTTCGCCTTCTCCAACTCCTCCCCTATCTTAGCCATGCTGACACGGTCCGCTTGAAGTTGCTGCTCCAGGGAGAGTCTTAAAAGAACCTTCATGAGATCGGGATCGTAGCCGCGCTTCTGCAGACCAGCCAACACATCAAAATAGCCAACCATTTTCTCCAGCAACTGCAGCAGTTCATCTCCGCCAAACATCCTGTTGCTCTTTTCCACGAGCAGTTTGCGATTCTCGGTGGCTCGCTCCAAAAGAAAACGCTGGAATGCAGCCTCATCTCTGATGTAGGTCTCCTGCTTCCCCCGGCTGACCCGCAGAAGAGGGGGCTGGGCAATGTAGAGGTGTCCGTTGGTGATCAGTTCTTCCATCTCTCGATAGAAGAAGGTGAGCAGCAAGGTGCGGATGTGAGAGCCGTCCACGTCAGCATCGGTCATGATGATCACTCGGTGGTAGCGAAGTTTGGATAGATCGAAATCATCCTTGCCCACCCCTGTGCCGAGCGCGGTGATCATCGTGCAGATTTCCTGATTTTCCAGCATCTTGTCGAAGCGCGCCTTCTCCACATTGAGGATTTTGCCGCGCAAAGGTAGGATAGCCTGAAATTTGCGATCGCGGCCCTGCTTCGCCGAGCCTCCCGCAGAATCACCTTCGACGATGAACAACTCGCTCAGAGCCGGATCTCTTTCCTGACAGTCTGCCAGTTTGCCCGGCAAGGAGTGTTCTCCCAACACGCCTTTTCTGCGCGTGAGCTCTTTGACTCTGCGGGCCGCCTCCCGCACCCTGGCAGCTTCCACTACCTTGGTGAGAATGGCACGGCCGACTTGCGGGTTCTCCTCAAAAAAGTTGCTGAGATGCTCATAGAGCAACGTCTCAACCAAACCTTTGATCTCGCTGTTGCCCAGTTTGCTTTTGGTTTGCCCCTCAAACTGGGGCTTGGCCAATTTAACGCTGATGACTGCTGCCAACCCCTCACGAACGTCGTCACCCTCGAGTCTTATTTTCAGGTTTTTAGGGATCGTGTCGCCCGCAGCATATTGATTGATTGTGCGGGTCAGCCCCGCCTTGAAGCCGCTGAGGTGACTTCCACCCTCTCGGGTGTTGATGTTGTTGGCAAAAGAGAATATTTTCTCGCTGTAGGTATCGTTGTACTGCAAGGAGATCTCGACAGTAGTACCATCCCGGGTGCCTGAGAGATAGATCACTTCAGGGTGTACGGGGTTCTTGTTTTCATTGAGATGTTGGACAAATGAGATGATCCCGCCTTCGTAGTAGAACTGCTGTCTTCGGTTTGTGCGCTCATCCTCAAGGGTTATCTGCACACCTTTGTTGAGAAAGGCTAATTCGCGCAGCCGATTTAACAGAATCTCGAAACTGAAGTTAATGTCTTTGAAAATTGACGGGTCTGCTCTAAAGGTTACCCGGGTTCCTCTCCTCTGGGTGGTGCCAATAATCTCCAACGGCGTAACGGTCTTGCCGCGTTCATAACGCTGCCTGTATACCTTTCCTCCCTTGCGAATCTCCACTTCCAGGAATTCGCTCAGGGCATTGACCACGGACACCCCCACACCGTGAAGTCCTCCGGAGACCTTGTAGGACTGATTGTCGAATTTACCGCCAGCGTGGAGTTTGGTCATCACCACTTCAAGCGCCGGCAAGCCTTCCTTTTCGTGAAGGTCTACGGGAATACCTCGGCCGTTATCTTCGACGGTAATGGTATTGTCCGCCTGGATGTGGACGACGATCTGATCACAAAAACCGGCAAGTGCCTCGTCGATACTGTTATCGACGACTTCGTAGACGAGATGGTGAAGACCTTCGGTGGAAAGATTGCCGATATACATGGAAGGGCGCTTGCGAACCGCTGCTAAGCCCTCTAGTACCTTGATCTTACTGGCGTCGTAAATCTTCTGGGAAGAATCCTCTTTTTGATCCAATTTTTCCATAAACTCCATGGGGGTTCATAGGAATTTTTTTGACCTTTAATTATACCCGTTTACTGTTTATAAACCTAGAATTTTTTTGCACATTCTCTCGGCTAATCTTGCTATTGACAGGGAGATTTGCTTGGGTCCCCACTTCCCCGGCGCCGGGCTTTTTCAAACCTATGATTCAGCGCCTGGGGAATGTGTTTGAGCCGGCAGTGCTCTGTCACCGTGAGGTCAAGATGAAAGTGATTAGAAAGAGTCTTTTCTCTAACCTACAGACGCATTGGCATTACCACCGAAAAGAATCCCTGGTCTTCTTCACCGGAGATGATGCAGGCACTGGTTTCATCGATCATGCTGGCCGATATCACTGCACTTTTCATAACTGCCAGGGCTTCCATGAAATAGCGTGGATTAAACGCTATGGTCATTTCCTCGCCCTTGTAGGTTACCGAAATCTCTTCCCTGGCATCCCCGATCTCCGGATTGTTGGAAATGATTTCCATACGGTCTGAACGAATTTTGCACCGTATTCCTCTGTATCGATCGGTTGAAATAATGGACATGCGTCTCAGCATATCCATGAACATTGAACGATCAACCTCCAGCGCTCGATTGCAGTCCTTGGGTATCACCGTATTGTAGTCCGGGAAGTCACCATCGATGAGTCTCATTATCAGGGTCGATTCGCCTTTTTTGAATACGGCACTATTTTCTTGAAAGGCCACCTGCACCTTCTGGTTTTCTTCGAGAAGGCGGCTAAGTTCCTGCATGCCCTTTCTGGGAATGATGATTCCCTTCTCAAAGTCGAATTTGCTCACTTCTGGCAGGGGTTTCTGGATTAAGGAGAGTCGATGCCCGTCAGTAGCCACTAACTTGAGAGCGATCGGATCTTCGCTTTCCACCTTTTCAAAATAGATGCCCGAGAGATTGTATCGAGTCTCCTCGGTGGAAACTGCAAAGATTGTTTTGTCTATCATTTCCTTGAACAGAGCCGCATCCATGTCAACCCAATGTACATTGTCAAACTTCATGACTTGAGGAAAATCCTCCGCTGGAAGGCCCACAAGATTATACTCGGTGCTGCCACTCGATATATTGACCCACTGGTTTTCCTTTTCGGTGATGTGTACTTTCGGAGACGGTAGTTCCTTGACGATCTCGTAGAATTTGCGCGCTTGGATCGTTATAGCTCCCTCCTTGACAACGCTGGCCTCGTAGCTTCCTGTAAAACTGACTTCCAGATTGGTTGCGGTGAGATGCAGTTGCTGATCTTTCGCTTCCAGAAGCACATTGGAAAGCACTGGCATGGAGCTGCGCTTTTCGGCAACGCTCTGGGATTTCTGTAATCCTCTGAGAAGGTCGTCTCGCTGAATGGTTAATTCCATTATTCCTCCTTCTGTTCGCAGGCTCTAATTTATACTGCTGTTACTTTTAGATATAAATATATTTATTGTTTTAACAATTAAGGTTTGTATATTTGTAGACAACCGAGTCAAGTGTCAAATTTAACGGGATATTTCTTTTCAAAAACTCCCAAGAGTTTCTTTTCAATTTCAACAATACGGTCAGCGAACGTACGGTTTCTTCTCATTTCTGCGCGTACCTTGCGGCAGGCATAGATGACCGTGGAATGGTCCCGCCCGCCAAAGGCCTCACCAACGGCAGAGTAGGTGGATTCCGTCAGCTTTCTGCTGAGGTACATGCCGACCTGGCGAGCAATCACCAGGGGTCGCGATTTTCTTGCCCCGGCCATTGCTTCCGGAGATACTGCGAAAGCAGTACACACTTCCTGTTGGATAGCTTGCATAGAGAGTCTTTGCGGTCTTGGCGCGGCATGTTCCCGAAGGACCAGAGGTGTGTCTTCGACGTTAGGAATATACCCTTCCTTTTCAACAATATCTTGCAGTTTTTCGACATAGTCTCTGACCTCGTGGAAATTAAGAGAACCTTGTCCTGCAAGATATTGACAAACATCTCGAGGAACCTCCATTTTAGTATGGCCAAGGAAGGTCTGGATCACTTGATAACGACCCTTGAAGTCGGGTTCGCGAATCCGCGCGATCAAACCCCGGCCAAGGCGGGAGCGAAGACCCGTTGGCAGCTCCGCGATTTGACGTGGAAGACGGTTGGCAGTAAAAACCATTTGGGTGTCTGAATCATAACACAAATCAAAAATTTCTCTCAGATGTTGGTGCAAATCACGCTCGCTCGGCAGTAGATGAACGTCGTCCACCAGTACGATTCTCTCACTGCCAAGGGATTCTAACATGGTCTCGGGTGAAACCATCGTCACTGAACCGCCATAGAGTGGGAACTCCCTGCAGTTCAAATAGGCTGGCGTGCCAGCACTATGGGCGAGCCACGCATTACCGATCGCTTGGAGAAGATGGGTTTTGCCAACTCCAGGCGGCCCTTCAATAAACAGAGGGTTGAATTTCGGAGTACCGTCCTGACAGACATCCCGAGCTGCAGCGAAGGCAAAGCGGTTGAATGGGGCAACTATGTAAGTATCAAATGTTTGTGAAGCCTGAAAATTAGTAGCCAGCCGTACTTTTCCCACGTAAGCGCGAGGGCATCCGGAATATTTGCACCGGCCTTCAACCAGCTTGAGCAGAACTCGGGTGCGATGATCTATTCTGTGGCAGCATGACTGGATGAGTGAAAGATACTGCTCTTTAACCCAGTTGTAGTGAAATCGAGTGGGAGCTTCCAGCATCAGGTCGCCGCTTGGGAGTGCTTTACTCTTCAAGGGCTCAATCCACTGCGAGTATTGGTCTGTGTTCAGAGTCTGTTTCAAAACCCTGCGCACCTGAAGCCACAGGGAGGCCATGGACAAACCTCGTACACGTGCGGGCTTCGCCTCGGTTGGCGGAGGCTACCCTGGGAGATGGCTGGCAATATCAGGACTCTCTGAGGGGAGCTGGAGCCCTATAAAATCATTGATTTCTCTACGGGAATCTCGTTGCTACTATAGAGAAAAACCCTTAAAATTTCAACGAGTTTTTTGCCGTCGACAAGGACGGTTACGGTGAGCAATTCATTTTTGTCTTGACAAAAAGTTTAAGGTGACATAAACGTTTGATAAAACAATGTGAAAAAATGTATTTTCTCATGGTAGCCTCGCTACCATTCCTCCTAAAAGCGTTCTTTGGATTTCGTTCGCACCACTTTAAGTTTATCAGCGACAATCCAATGGTTTGAAACCTGTCTGTGTCATGATTTGCTATGACCGTTTTTCACAGGCAGGATGCCATAACTATGTAAAGGCGAAATTTTTCATTGGTGTACTCCAGGAGTTCTACCATTCGCCTTTCCGCTTCTCAGAACGCCCATGAGTTGCGGATCGAGGTGCTAGGAAATAGAATCATTCGGAGAAAATATAGTCCGAAGGAGGTGATGACGGCAGCGAACGGGTGATCACAGCATATCACCAGCAAGAACATTCATATCAACCGAGCAGCTAAGGAGGTTCCAAATGGCTTATGACGCAGTAAAAATGGCAGACTGGCAGATTTCGGAAGCGGCTGAAGCTAACATGCCTACCCCCGATGAGTGGCGTGAAAAGCTGGCTTTGGAAAAGGATGAAGTTATCCCTATGGGAAGACTGTGCCGACTGGACTTCATGAAGATCATCGATCGGCTCAAGGACAAGCCGGATGGGAAATACATCGAGGTGACCGCCATTACACCCACACCCCTGGGCGAGGGAAAAAGCACCACTTCCTGCGGACTGATGGAAGGTCTGGGAAAGCGCGGTGTCAATGTCGGCGGCTGTCTGCGACAGCCCTCGGGCGGTCCCACCATGAATATCAAGGGGACCGCGGCCGGCGGCGGCAATTCGCTGCTTATTCCCATGACCGAGTTCTCCATGGGTCTCACCGGCGACATCAACGACATCATGAACGCCCACAACCTGGCCATGACCGCCCTGACCGCCAGGATGCAGCATGAACGCAACTACAATGACGAGCAGCTTCAACGTCTCACCCGCATGCGCCGATTGGACATCGACCCCACCCGGGTGGAGATGGGCTGGATTCTAGATTTCTGCGCCCAGTCCCTGAGAAATATCATTATCGGCTTGGGCGGCAGGATGGACGGCTTCATGATGCAGTCCAGGTTCGGCATTGCGGTGAGCTCCGAGCTTATGGCCATCCTGTCCATCGTGCGCGATCTGCCCGACCTGCGCGAGAAGCTGAACAACATCACCCTGGCTTTTGACAAACGGGGCAAAGTGGTGACCACCGGCGACCTGGAGGTGGGTAACGCCATGACCGCCTGGATGAGGAACACCATCAACCCCACCCTGATGTGTACCGCCGAATACCAGCCCTGCATGGTCCACGCCGGGCCGTTTGCCAACATCGCCGTGGGCCAGAGTTCCATTATTGCCGACCGTGTTGGTCTCAAGGTTTTCGACTATCACGTGACCGAGTCCGGCTTCGGCGCCGATATCGGCTTCGAGAAGTTCTGGAACGTCAAGTGCCGCTACAGCGGCCTGAAACCCCACGTGTCCGTGCTCACCTCCACCATCCGCGCCCTGAAGATGCACGGCGGCGGTCCCAAGGTGGTGGCCGGTCTGCCCCTGCCCGCTGAGTACAAGAAGGAGGACCTGAGCTTGCTGGAAAAGGGTGTCCAGAACATGGTGCACCACATCAACACCATCCGGATGTCCGGGATCAACCCGGTGGTCTGCATCAACTGCTTCCACACCGACACCAAGGACGAGATCGCCATGGTCAGAAAGTATGCTGAGGAGGCCGGGGCCCGCTGCGCGGTTTCCACCCACTGGGCCGACGGCGGCGACGGCGCCCTGGAGTTCGCCGATGCGGTCATCGACGCCTGCAAGGAAGAGCCCGACTTCAAGTTCCTCTACCCCATAGAGATGAAGCTGCGTGACCGGGTTGAAACCATCGCCAAGAACGTCTACGGCGCCGACGGCGTGGCCTGGACCCCCGAGGCCGAGGCCAAGGCCAAGATGCTCGAGGCTGACGCCAAGTACGACGACTACACCACCATGATGGTGAAGACCCACCTCTCCCTCACCCACGATCCGGCGGTGAAGGGTACGCCCAAGGGCTGGACTCTCCCCGTTCGCGACGTGTTGATCTTCTCCGGCGCCAAGTTCCTCTGCCCCTGCTGCGGCACCATCAGCCTGATGCCCGGAACCAGCTCCGATCCGGCCTACCGCAGGGTGGATGTGGATGTGGACACCGGCAAGGTCACCGGACTGTTCTAGGGGTAATAGCCTGAGCAGGCCGTCCCTCAGGGAAGAGCGGTCCCGAAGTTAGTCAAACACGGGCCAAGAACTGGAGGATATAGCCAGTTCAAAGCTTTATAGCAAATGGCAGGCAGGGCGGCAGCGCCCTGCCTTGCCTGTTTTTGAAGGAGGAGTTATGGCTGCAAAACTGCTGAAAGGCGCAGAGGTCGCCAAGGAGATTCGCGCGGAACTCAAACGTGAAGTGGATATGTTGAAGGAGAAACACCACGTTACTCCCGGCTTGGTTACCATCCTGGTGGGTGAAGATCCTGCTTCCCAGAGTTACGTCCGTGCCAAGCAGAAAACCGCTCATGAACTCGGTTTTCATTCCATTCAGGACAATCAGCCCGTCGACCTGAGTGAGGAGGCGTTGCTGGGTCTCATCGACAAGTACAACAAAGACCCCGAGATTCACGGCATCCTGGTGCAGCTTCCCCTGCCCAAACACATTAACGATCAGAAGGTCCTGTTGTCCATCGACCCGGACAAGGACGTGGATGGCTTCCACCCCACCAACGTCGGAAAACTTTTGATCGGCAACCCTTACTACAGCCCCTGCACTCCTTTCGGCATTCAGGAGTTGCTCGCTCGCTCTGGCGCTCCGGTTGAGGGCGCCGAGGTGGTGGTGGTGGGTCGTTCCAACATCGTGGGCAAGCCCATTGCCGCTATGCTCATGCAGAAGGGACCCGCTGCCAACGCCACCGTCACGGTGGTGCACACCCGCACCAAGGACGTGGCTTTCCACACCAAGCGCGCGGATATTCTGATTGCCGCCGCCGGTGTGCCGGAATACATCAAAGGCGACATGATAAAGCCCGGTGCGGTGGTGATCGACGTGGGCGTCAACGAGGTGGGTCGGACAGCAGAAGGCAAGCGCATCCTCAAAGGTGACGTCGCCTTTGATGAGGCGGTTGAGGTGGCCTCGGCCATTACCCCGGTGCCAGGCGGCGTAGGGCCCATGACCATCACCATGCTGATGAAGAACACCGTGCACGCATGCAAGGTTCACAACAAGATCCCCTAGTGCTATTGAGCATCGTCAACAACATCAAAGACTAAACCCTAACTCTGCAAACCTGCACCGAGGAAGGACGCGTCAAGGTGCGTCAGATGTGGCCTCGCGCAGTCTCTCGTGCAGGTCGAAGCGTACTTGACCGCACGTGAGATCCTGCCCCTCGCAAGGGCGCAGATGGCTCTCTGGTGCGAGTTGAGCGGTTTTGGCCGGTTCAGGTTTGCACCGTTGTGGTAAATTACCCCCAGCCATTTTCTCCGCCGGTATGGGGAGGCGGGCAGGGGGCGGGGACCCAAAGCGCGTGATTTCCCTCGCTCCCGTTCTCTGCCTGGGAACGGGTGTCGTGAGGCTCGGCCTCGAGCCTTGGTCTTATTATGAAGAATGGCCCATGATAACATCCACTCTTGCCGGCATTCGTCGGGGCTTTACGCTTGACAGGCCAACGGGAATTATCCTATATATAACCGGTCATTCTCCCCAGGGCCGCAAGACGAGTTCTTTGCATTCCAACGCAGCATCAGACTTACCTTCTTAATTTCTAGGTAACTTTCATATGTGCTTTCCTTCACGTGAGGTTTGGGTTATAATGGGAAGCCTTTTCAATGATACTCCGGTGTAGTTTGGATAACACCTTGATATTCATACCCAATAATTCTCAGCCAAGATTAAGCCTTTACAGGAGTGTGGCAGATGTGCGCTGAAAAAGCCCGTTCAGGAAACGGTGTGGTAGGCTCGGTATTGGTGGCGGGTGGCGGTATCGCCGGGATACAGGCAGCTCTGGACCTGGCAAATTCCGGCTACTACGTCCACCTGCTGGAAAAATCTCCAGCCATCGGTGGGATCATGGCACAGTTGGACAAAACCTTCCCCACCAACGACTGCTCCATGTGCATCATATCACCCAAACTGGTGGAATGTGGGCAGCATCCCAATGTCAACTTGCTTACCTGTGCCGAATTGGAAAGTGTTACCGGTGAAGAAGGAAACTTGCAGGCCACAGTCAGGCAGGGACCCCGGTACATCAATCTAGACAAGTGCACCGGTTGTGGTGATTGCGCCGAGGTTTGCCCGGTGACCATGCCCAGCGAGTTCGATGAGGGTATCGGCGCCAGGAAGGCCACCTATAAGCCTTACGCCCAGGCCATACCCGGGGGATACATGATCGACAAGCGCGATCAATCTCCCTGCACCCATGGTTGTCCCAACCATGTCAACGCCCATGCTTACGTGGCGCTTATCGCCCAGGGCAAATACCGTGAAGCCATGGAGGTGATTCTTCGGACCCTGCCCTTTCCCGGGGTCATCGGCCGCATCTGCCCCCATCCTTGTGAGACCGCCTGCCGTCGGGGCGAGGTGGATGCCCCGATTTCAATTTGTGCGCTGAAGCGGTTTGTGGCCGACCAGGTGGATGTTGAACAGCTGCCTGTGCCCGAGATTGAAATGCGGGATGAGAAGGTGGCCATCATTGGCTCCGGGCCAGCGGGGCTTACTGCCGCTCACTTTCTTGCTTTGGAGGGGTATCAGTGCACCGTATTTGAGGCCCAGTCCGCAGCCGGCGGCATGCTGCGGGTTGGCATCCCGGACTACCGGTTGCCGCCTGAGGTGCTGAACAAAGAGATCCGGGCCATCACCCGACTGGGGGTCGAGATCAAACTCAACACTGCTCTGGGTCGGGACGTGACCATGGATGGGCTCTTCTCAGACGGCTACAAGGCGGTCTATCTTGCCATCGGCGCTCACAACAATCTGCAACTCAACATCCCGGGCGAAGACGCCAAGGGAGTGTTTTCCGGCGTTGAATTTCTGCGCAAGGCAAACCTGGGCGATCTCACCAAGCTGGACGGAAGAACGGTGATCGTAGGCGGCGGCGATGTGGCCATTGATGCGTCCCGCGTTGCTTTGCGTCTGGGCGCCGAGAAGGTCACCATCTTGTATCGCCGCACTCGGGCGGAGATGCCTGCGCGGGAAAACGAGATTGAAGATGCCTTGGCCGAGGGCATCGAAATCCAGTATCTTACCGCTCCCCAGCAGATACTCACCAGCGATAACGAGGTGGTGGGGATTCAGTGTATCAAGATGGAGCTGGGAGAGCCGGATTCCTCCGGCAGACGAAGGCCGGTGCCGGTACCGGGCAGCGAGTTTATCGTGGAGACCGAGTGGGTGTTGCCT
>Ga0209536_100013806_pt1 | contig 11627 bp, 10 predicted proteins | sample DeeMarSeWOR28_12_FD_187461 | JGI IMG/M metagenome (GOLD analysis project Ga0209536, IMG submission 187461) | Marine sediment microbial communities from White Oak River estuary, North Carolina - WOR-2-8_12 (SPAdes) (version 2) | ecosystem: Environmental > Aquatic > Marine > Intertidal zone >... | reverse complement strand
CGGGTCAAAATATCGGTAATTGAAGATTTGGTATGGTAATTACCCTTTTACAATATACCTGATAAGAGTTCCGAATTTAGGACGTTTACCCTGGAGAATTATAGTTGACCTGAATATACGCGCACCAGCCCACACACAAAAGAATGTAAACAATTCTTTAGAGAGTTTCAGAAAAAAAGAGATCTAATGAAGTATATAATTTATTTGGTTTGATGGTGCCCACATGTATTTTTTGGATGAATTACTGGGCCATTGCGAATTATTATTAGGAATGATCTAAATGAGAAACTTCTGGCGTGGGATGGTGTCGCGATTAGGTGTTGCAGGGGAGCTATTGGAATTATTGTGGGCTCACAAGAAGTGGTGGTTGATCCCCATGGTTCTCTTACTTCTGGTTTTGGGGCTAGCCTTAGTCTTTGCTTCAGCGTCTGCAGTAGGCCCATTCATTTATACGTTGTTCTAACATAATCTTTTATGTGTTCGTACCAGGAAACCTTGTCTAGCCAATCACACAAATAGATCAAATTGTTTTTTCCTGTATTTATTATCATGTGCCTGATCGGAATCGTTGAGCATATTCTGGCATCAGTTCGATTTAATTCAAAGGAGAGGGTGTTATTATGAATTTTTTAAGTACCCTGGCATTAATTCTACTAACGCTGGTTGGTTATTCGGGTGGACGCGTCTCGGCGCGTTATAATTATAAAGTCGCTCCAGGTGTGCTCGACATCATCATTACTACTGTTTTGTGGTTTGGCGCATTATGGACCCGTGATGGTCTTGGCAAATGGTGGGCAATCTTGGTCTGGCCCCCTGCCCCACCAGCGGCTCACAGGCCGCGGGGGTGCGATTCCACACGGTAACGGGATAGCCGGCCTTCAGCAAATTGGCAGCCATCCCCTGTCCCATAATACCTAGACCAAGATAAGCGATTTTCTCCATCAAAGTACACCTCTTTTTGAGTAAAATGAATTAAATGAATTGTTATGATAGTTATTCGTTCGATTGCCTTGAACCCGTTTGCCGGCTCCGCCGTTTTTCGGTGTAGTAATTGAGCACCATCACCCCCAGGAGCAACCCGCCCCAGGCAAACTGGCGGAAGAAAATAGCTGCGCTGGAGGGGAACCATTCCAGCATCAGCATGTTTAATCCTGTAGAGAGGAATTGAATACTGAGGACAGCCAGCACCAATCCCGAGACCGTGCCAAAACCACCGGTATAACTAACGCCTCCCAGGATGGCAATCAGCACCGTTAGCAAAATGAAGGACGCCCCAAAGTCCGGTTTGGCTGAATTTGTGCGAGCCAGGAAGATAATGCCGGCAATACCAGCGATTAAGCCGGCCAGCCAATAGGTCCGCAGCAAGACACTATCGCTATTGATGCCGGAGAAAAGCGCAGCCGTGGGATTCGTCCCCAACATATAAATATTGAAACCAAATACGGTTCGATTTAGGAGAATGACAAAAGCAATGGTCACCAAAATGAACACGATAACGGGTATCGGCAAGCCCAGTATCGAGCCATTGCCGATGAACGCCAACTGAGTGGTGGTAATGGCAGGCCCCCCTGTAATCACAAAAGAAAGCCCGGTATAAATAGCGCCTGTACCCAGCGTGGCCAGAATAGGGGTGATGCCGATGCGCGACACCAAAAACCCGTTGAACACACCGCAGATCGACCCCGTCAGCAGCGCTCCCAACATCGACAGGGGCATTACGACTACGAGTGGCATACCAGCGCCTTCAGGCCCTGTCAGCCGGGTCAGAATCAAGGCCGCGACAATCGCCGAGAGATTGGCCGCCCCAACGATGGAAAGATCGATGCCCCCGGTCAGCATCGTAATCAAGATGGCAAAGGCCAAAAGGCCAAACTCCGGGAATTGAACGGCCATCGACTGCATATTGCGCACGGTAAAGAATTTATCGGGCAACAACAAACTAAACCCAATGAAGATTGCCAGGGCAATGCCGAATAAGCGTAGCGTGTAAAAATCAAAAGGCAGGCGTATGGGTGCTGATTTTGGTGATACAGTTTGGTCCATAATAAACAGTCTGACCTATTCTGATTAAATTTTGAATAGTTGTGTGGGCCTGGCCAGAAACAAACGCCCTACCCCCCGGCCAACCCCAGGGACCGCTTTTGGGCCCGCCGTTCCTGAATGGCGGGAATGCCGGTACCGATCAGGATGATAACGCCAATCACCACCCGCTGCCAGACGGTTGGCACCCCGATTAAGATCAGGCTATTGTTAGCGATGACCACCAGGATGACTCCCAGCAGCGTGCCGATGACCGTCCCCCGGCCGCCGGTCAAATAGGCTCCGCCAAGCACGACCGCGGCGATAACGTTCAGCTCCATCCCCACGATATCCTGTGGGTTGGCCTGCCGGGCCAGGGAGCCAAAGGTCATCCCGGCAATGCCGGACATCAACCCGACAAAACCATAAATAAAGTATTGGATGCGGGTCACATTGAAACCGGCCCGTTCGGCAGCTTCGGGCGCGCCGCCCAGAGCATAGATACCGCGTCCCAACATTGTATATTTGAGCAACAACCAGACGATAATGGCCACCGCAACCATCAGAAACACCGCCGGATGGAGATTCGCCGTGCCTCGGGCCTGCGGGATCTGGAGCACGGCCGCCCGGGCAAACTCGGTCAGAGCCGGGGGAACATCCCGGATAATCTGGTTGCCAATAGCAAAGAGCAAAAAGCCGTGGAACATGCTCAACGTACCCAGAGTGACAATTAACGTCGGCAGCTTGAACCGGGCAATAAAAAAGGCATTGATCAAGCCCAGGCCCAGCCCAATGATGGCTGCGATCAAGAATCCCACCCAGATTGGGGCGTTTGGGGCATAAGCGAGCATCAGCTTGACTGTCGAGTACAGGGCAAAAACACCAATGGCGGTGAAGGAAACGTCGATACCACCCGAAATAATCACGATGAGCACACCCATCGCGAAGATACCGGTGACAATACTGGTCCGCAGCAAAGTAAAGACATTACCCAGGGTAAAGAAGGTTGGGTTGTTCACACCAATAATCAGAATCAGGCCGACCAGGGTCACGGCCACGAGAGTTTCGTTACGACGCAGAAGACGTTTCACTTTTTCAGGCCTCGATTAGCTTGGAGGAGAGTTCATCCTCATTGATATCTTTTGATCTGATTTCCTCGACAATACGCCCGTGGCGCATAAGTAATATTCGATTGCAGGTTTGCAGTAATTCTGGGATATCATCGGAGATGACCAACAATCCCATCCCCTCGCCGGCCAAATTCTTGATGGTGTTGTGGAGTTCCTCTTTGGAGCCTACGTCCACGCCGACGGTGGGACCGTTCAAGATCAAAATTTTAGGCTTACTGGCCAGCCACTTGGCCAGAACCACCCGTTGCTGGTTTCCCCCAGACAACGTATTGACCGGCAAAGCCGGATCCGAGGTCTTAATCCTGAGCGCATCGACCCACTGGTTGACCTGTCCGTTGACTTTGCCGGGCACGGTCAACCCCAGGGCATTACGCAAGCCATCGATGGTGCGGACAACAACATTCCGGGCTATTGACTGTTCCAAAAACAGGCCTTCAGTCAGTCGATCTTCCGGCACGTAGCCAATACCATAAGCAATGGCGTCTCGATTGGAACGAATTACAATGGGCTTATTGTCGATAGAGATCCGGCCGGACTCAATCGGCAGCATCCCGTAAAGGGCCAGGGCCAATTCCGTCCGCCCAGATCCCAGAAGACCGGTCACCCCCACAATCTCACCAGCTCTTAATTCCAGATTGATGTCCACCAGCACCGAGTCGGCATTCAAATTCTCCACTTTGAATAGGGGCGGCTGACTCAAGTCCGGCTCAAAATCATAGACTTTTTCGGTGATGGAATGTCCGGTCATTTCATAAATCAGACGGGCGTTGTCATATTCGCTGCGCTCACCCACGCTGACTGTCTTGCCGTTGCGGATGACGATGGTAGTCTCGGAAATCTCCAAAACTTCGTTCAGTTTGTGACTGACAAAGAGAAAGGCAATCCCCTGCCGCTCCTGCAACTTTCGAATGACCGAAAACAGCACCCGAATTTCCCGTTCGGTCAAGGCGCTGGTCGGTTCGTCCATGATGATGAGCCGGGCTCGCTGCCGTAAGGCTTTGGCAATGGCGATGAGTTGCTTATTCGCCACCGACACCTCGCCAACCGTGGCATCTAGGGGGATATTCACCTCAATTTGAGCCAGAGCATCGGCCGCAATGTTGTGGACGTGGCCCCAGTTTACTAAGCGCCGACCATCGGCCAGCTCTTTGTTCAAGGCAATATTCTCAGCCACGGTGAGGTTGGGAAACAGAGAAAAATCCTGATAAATAACCTGGATCCCCTCACGGATGGCATCGATGGGCCGAAAACGGCCGAATTCCTTCCCGTTGATAACCACAGAGCCGCGGTCACGTTCATACACCCCAGCAATAATTTTGATTAGAGTCGATTTGCCACTACCATTTTCCCCAACCAAACAGTGAATCCGGCCCCGTTCAATGGTCAGATCGACATTCCGCAGGGCCTGGACGCCGGCAAAAGATTTGGAAATCCCCGTTAAACGTAAGAATTCATCAGTCATAGAGAAAATACTTTACCAGATAAGTCGAACCAAGATAAATCACCGGAAGGGGCCTCTCCCCGGACGGTTCAATGTCCGGGGAGAAGCAAGCGGTCACGCGTCTAGAAAGGATACTGGTCTGCGTTCGTATCGTCAACGTACACTGCGGCGTCGCCGTAGAGAACGTTGCCCTCGCCAATCAACTCGTTATAACCATCGATACCCAGGTCTGAACCCACGCCAACCTCTTCGCCCTTGATCTGCATCAGGGCGATCTGGTTGCAGGCCGCGCCGGCCACCGCCGGATCCCAGAAGCCAATGGCATCGATCGCGCCGCTGTAGAGCAAATCACCGGCAATAGAGGGCAGGCTGGTGCCCACAACGGCCACTTCATCCTGCAAACCGGCTTCCTCGATGGCCCGGCCAATGCCGGCCACGTCGGTGGAGGCGCTTCCCTGGAAGCCCTTGATGTTGGGATAGGCGGCCAGGATCTCCTTGGCTTTCTGGTAGGCAATCTCGGCATCGTCGAAGCTTTCGTTCTTGTCGCCGACCATAGTCATGTTGGGATAAGCCTCTTGCTGGCGAGCGATGCCGCCGTCTACCCATTCGTTGTGGGTTTTGGATCCCAGGCTGCCTACAAAGACGGCGTATTCACCCTCTTCACCCATTTCGGCCGCCAGGCGATCCATCAGCCCGGCGCCAAAGGCTACGTTATCGAAGGCCTCGATATCATAATCCATGCTCTCCTGGTTTGAAGCCTCGTGGGTGATGACCGTGATCCCGGCATCCATTGCTTTTTTCAGCACCGGGTCAAGCTGGGTCGGATCCATCGGGATGATGCAGAGCGCGTCCACATTCTGCGCAATCAGATCCTCGATGATTGGAATCTGCTGGGCGGCATCGGCTTCGGCCGGCCCGACCAGGGTGGCATTAACGCCGTCTGTCTCATCACTCCAGGCGAGAACGCCTTCTTCCATGCGGTTGAACCAGTTGATCCCGGCAATTTTTACCACGGTCACAAAGGTGAGGTCCTCTGCGGCCATCTCTTCCTCAGCCGGCACCTCGGTGGCCTCAGCTTCTTCAGCCATCTCTTCTTCGGCAGCTGGTTCTTCGGCCATCTCCTCTTCGGCGGCCATTTCTTCCTCAGCAGCAGCCTCTTCAGCCGGCGCTTCTGCGGCGGCAGGTTGTTCCTCGGCCGGTTGTTGAGCCGGGGCCACAGGTTGACACGCAGCAGTCACCATGACAAACACTAAGGCCAAAACAACAATGATCGATAGTCGCTTCATAATGTTACGCTCCTCCTATGCTATAGTTAAAATAGTAATGGACTTAATTGATTATCGCAGAATTTTTGGATCAATGATCGTTCGCAGATGCACCTCCTTCTAATATTGAGCCTTCTCAGAAACTCTTTTACTGGCGTACCGCGTTTCACACCCAACATTCGTGATGGGCGATACGGGTAAAACTTAGCACTCGAATGATTTTCCAAGAGAACTCATGACTGATGGATTTGATTAAGCAGGTTATGGCGTTGCAGGTTCAACGATTGTCGAGAGCACGATCACAAAAGCAACACAACCCGGATCCAGTTTACCCTCGGTTCGTTCACCCACCCAGCTTGCTCGTCCAATTTGGCTTCGCAAGGGTGTGACCCGGTCCCGCCCTTCCTCGGCCGCCCGCACGGCTCGCAGGCCGGCCTCCTTCAGGCTGACTCCTTCAGCCACCGCCTCGTCAAAGGCAAGGCTGGCGGGATGGATGGCATCGACAATGGTTTTGTCACCTAACTGAGCCTTACCCCGCTGCTGGATCCCCTCGTCGGCACCGTTGAACATCGCTACCAGATCTTGCGCCGATAGTTCAGTCTGGCCCTTGACTTCTTTACCGGCCCGCATCAGGGCCGTGGCCAACAGCGTCCCCAGCGTGGAGGGCGCGGCCTTATTGGCCGCCATACCGGCTTTGGCCAGGTAGTTGCCAATATCGTCCGGGCTGTTGGCCTCCACATAATCGATAAGCGCCGTGGCGATTTTGCCCAACGTGATGCCGGTATCGCCATCGCCCAGAGCCTGGTCCAGCTCGGTCAGATAGGCGCTGTTTTCATTGAGGGCGTTGCTAGCCCGCAACAGGGCATCGGCGACAGCCCGGCCTTGAATGGTATCTGCCATTATTTTTCTCCCGGACTATACCTGCACAAAGAACGGCGTTTGAGCCGGATGATCGAGCAGTTCGATGAGTTCATCATCGAGTCGGAAAAAGGTAAATGAGGCGCCGGCCATTTCCATCGAGGTGGCATATTCACCCACGTAGGCCCGATAGATCTCCAGACCCTGCCCGGTAAGCAGTTGATGAACTTTGCGATACATTACGTATAGCTCCTCCGGCGGGGTAGCCCCCAGACCGTTGACCATCACCGCCAGTCGATCTCCGGACTGCGGTTGCAGGTCCGCGAGAATAGCCTGGGTCATGCGTTCGGAAATCTCGTCGGCGCTCTGTAGATTTTCCCGCTTCATGCCAGGCTCACCGTGGATGCCCATCCCAATCTCCATCTCGTCATCGCCGATGGTAAAGGTGGGTTTGCCGGCCAGGGGCACGGTGCAGGGCGATAGGGCCACGCCCATCGTGCGGATGTTGGCCAGCGCTTTCTCTGTAACCGCAACAACCTCGTCCAGGGAGCCTCCCTTATCGGCCTTGGCCCCGGCAATCTTGAAGGCGAAGACCATTCCGGCCACGCCTCGGCGGCGGTCTGCATTTTCGGGCGGGGCCGAGGCGACGTCATCTTTGACCAGCACGGTGCGGACCTCAATATCTTCCATCTCGGCCATTTCACCGGCCATGTCAAAATTCATGACGTCGCCGCCGTAGTTGCCGTATATGTATACCACCCCTTTGCCGCCGTGGATCCGTTTGGTCACTTCAAACATCTGGTCGGCGCTGGGCGAGGCGAAAACATCGCCCACGGCGCAGCCATCGAGCATCCCCTTACCAACATAGCCCAAAAACACGGGCAAGTGGCCGGAGCCGCCGCCCGTCGCCAGAGCCACTTTTCCCTCAACAGGGGAATCGGCCCGTACAATGCTGTGAAGTTCTTCGGCATACGACAACTGGTCAGGATGGGCCTTCAGCAAGCCATCCAGCATTTCCGGGACAAAATCTGCTGCTTTATTGATAATTTTTTTCATCAGATCCCTCCTTTTTAAGAGTCGGTTTATCTTTATATAGAAACCCCTTTGGTTTCTTCTAAAACGATACCGGTCAGGTCATCGATGCTCGAGATCGATTTGCGTTCTAACACCCATCGCTTGCCAATTTGAATAGCCAGCCGCTCGGCCACGGCTCGCTTTTCCAGGTCTTCGATGCTGGACAGATCCCAGACGCTGACAATCCCCATCATCCGCCGCAGAAATTTTACCCCACCATGTCCGGCCGTCTCCTGCAAAAGGCGGTGAATATAAGAACGTCGATATTCGGCAAAAGCCTCCTGACCGCCCGGGAAGTCCCAATATTTTTCAGGAACCAACTCACCCCGATTGTTGTTGGCCCACGTTTCGTCGAATTTTCGGGCAAATTCATTCCAGATGTCCCGAACCAGCTCCAGCAGATAAACCTGATAGGCTTCCCGTTCTGCCCGATCCGCGGTGTGCCCGTAATGGGACAGATAATTCAGGATGAGGTTTTGCAGCACCGCGCCGATGTCGTAAGCCATGGGGCCAAAAAAGGCAAACTCAGGATCGATGACGCGCGTATCACCGCCGTTTAACATGATGGAGCCGGTGTGAAGGTCGGCATGAATCAGGGCCTCGCCATGGGTCATGTAGGCTTCCTTCATCTCGGCGATAGCGATTTTCAAGGCCCCATCTGCCCGGACTGCCTGCACCAATTCATCGATCAAAGGATTCCAGTTGTTTTCCTCCGATTCCATGTAGGGATTGGAGTAAACAAAATCTTCCTGTAACTTGCGTAAATGCTCATTGACAAAGGTGGCCTGGAGCTGCTTTTTTTCCGGGCCGGTCAAAAAAAGGTCGGAGGTAAAGAACAGAACATTGACCAAAAAGGTTGAAATGTGGTCGGCAAAGAAGGGGTATCGTTTGCGGGCGACCAACCCTTTCCGCATAATCTCGTGGGTTCTGAGATGCTCCATAATCACCAGAGACATCTCCTGGTCGAAATCATATACCGTCGGGGCCAGTCCGGGTGCCAACTCATTGTGTTTGAGCAAAGCCTGGGTTTCGTACCGCATACGCTCCCGGGTCAACGGCCAGGAGTCGCCGGCTACCCGCAAAAAGGGCAGCGCCTGCTTCAGAATAACCGACTCCGCCGGATTGACTTCATTCTGAACGATAAAAACTAGATTGAGATTTCCATCACCGACCTCGCTTACCGAGAGCCGGTCAAGGCTGGAAAAGACTTTTGCCATTGGCGGACGTTGTTTTACGTAGGAAACAACCGTAGATTCGTCTAAGGGACGGTAAGCCATAAACTCATTTCCTATTTGTTTGTTCGATGTTCAGGAAAAAGGCCGAGGACGCCCTCTTCGGTCGCCGGGCAAATCCCCCGTTCGGTGATCAGCCCGGTCACCAGCCGGGCCGGAGTCACGTCAAAGGCATAATTGGCGGCAGGGCTGTCGACCGGAGTCAACAGGACCTGGACGATTTCGTCATTATACAATCCCTGGATATATTTAACCTCGGCGTCACCCCGCTGTTCGATGGGTATCTCTCGGACCCCATCCCGTTTTTCCCAATCGAAGGTGGATGAGGGCAACGCCACGTAGAAAGGAATGTCATTATCATAGGCCGCCAGCGCCTTGAGATAGGTGCCGATTTTGTTGGCTACATCGCCGGTGTATAAGGTCCGGTCGGTGCCGACAATGACCAGATCCACCAGACCATGCTGCATCAGATGACCCCCCGCATTATCGGCAACGACGGTGTGGGGCACGCCATGCTGGCCCAACTCCCAGGCCGTCAGTCGGGATCCCTGATTCCGGGGGCGGGTTTCATCGACCCAAACGTGGACGGCAGTCCCTTCATCGTGCGCGGCGTAGACGGGCGCCGTCGCCGACCCATAATCTACAAAGGCGAGCCAGCCGGCATTGCAGTGGGTGAGCACATTCACCGGCTCCCCATCTTTTTGGGCGCTGATCTCCTGAATAATCGCTTTGCCATGTTCCCCCAGCCGCCGGCAGTAATCTGCATCCTCGTCGGCGATCGTCCGGGCCGTTTGCAGGGCCGCATCGATCATCGCTTCAACATCCGGGCCGGCCTGCTCGATAGCAGCTAACTGCCGTTTTACCGCCCATTCCAGATTGACGGCGGTGGGCCGCGTGGCGCGCAACCGGTCGCCCGAATGCTCTAAATCGGCCATAAACGCTTCCATTGATGTCCGGGAAGCAGTCAGGGCTGCCACATACATCCCAAAGCCGGCGGTGGCTCCGATCAAACCGGCCCCCCGCACGTGCATATCCTTGATTGCCACCGCCACCTCCTCAACGGTGGTCAGATCTTCGATAATGAATTGGTGGGGTAGGTGGCGTTGATCGATGATTTGGACGATAGTCGGGTCGCTGGGGTGCAACCAGATAGTACGATAATGTTTGCCGTGAACCTTCATTTCACCCTCACCTCAGAGCATCTTGGGCAACAATGCATCCCAAATCAATTTTTCATTCTGGACAGCCATATCGATATTATTAAGGGCAACGATCACATAGAGCGCATCGGCAATGCTCATCTGGGCCAGCCGGGAAGCAATGGCTTCAATCCGGGCTTCACGGGCGACGCTCAATAAGGTGATGTCGGCATACTTGGTGATAGGAGATTCGGCATTGCCGGTAATACAGATGGTGGAGGTGCCATTGGCCTTGGCTTGCTGTAAGGTGTAAACCGGGTCTTTGGAGCTGCCGGATTGGGAAATCCCCACCACTACATCATCCGGTCCCAGCAGGGCCACTTCCATCAATTGCAAATAGGAGTCGGTCTGGGCTTTGCAATTGAGGCCCAAACGCATCAGCATATTATACATACCGTGGACGATGGGGATCGAGGTACCGACGCCCACTATTAGAATCTGCCTGGCATTTTGTAAAAGGGTAATGGTCTGCACCAGGGCCTGTTCGTCCAACACCTCGAGGGTATCGTACATCGCCTGGATATTGGACATGAAAACCTTGCGAGCAATGACTGCCGGCGGATCATCCCCGGCAATATCATCGTGGATTACCTGGGTGGGGCTGGTGAGGTCACGAGCAATCGATAATTTGAGGTCCGTATAACCCTGGAAGCCGGTGTTGCGACAAAAGCGGAGCACCGTGGTGTCGCTCACTCCGCAGGCTTGAGCTACCTGAGCCATCGACAGGCTTATGATTTTTTCCGGCTGCTGCATCACCCAGTTAGCCACGCGGGCTTCCGCAGCCGCCAGAGCGGGTAACTTGGTCCGGATGCGGGTGAGGGAATTGATAGAGATGGCCGATGAACCGTCAGTAGACTGCACGCATCACTCCCCTTGTGGTGGTACAACGTCAACCTGAATTACGGTGTAATATTACAACGTCGCCATTGTAGTACATCCCCCCAACGTTGTCAAATTGAGGGTGCAGTTCAGTTTGAGGAGCGGGTTTTAGCCACAAATCATGGTCGGCCGTCTACTGCTGCGGAGCACCTCATCGACGGCGCTGCCCAGAACAAGCTCCACCACCGGACTGTAGCCGTAACCGCCCATAATGATCAGGCTGCTGTCATTTTCCTCAGCGGTGGCCAGGATTGCCTCCGCTACGGCGCCGGTCTGCTTAACCAAGGTGGCTTCAACCCGGTGGGAGTGTAGATAATCCTGGGCACGCTTTGCAGTTGCCTCGGTCACACCCCCGTTGAGCACTGTCACGACGACCAGGGGAATCTGCCACTGGCTGGCCAGATAGGTGGCGATGTAGAGCGCCTCCTGGGCCTTGGGGCTGCCGTCGTAGGCCAGCAGGACCCGGCTCATGGGAGTAGCCGCTCCTGGCACGGCCAGCACCGGCCGGGGGCAGCGCCGGATGATGGTGC
>Ga0209536_100013805_pt1 | contig 11627 bp, 11 predicted proteins | sample DeeMarSeWOR28_12_FD_187461 | JGI IMG/M metagenome (GOLD analysis project Ga0209536, IMG submission 187461) | Marine sediment microbial communities from White Oak River estuary, North Carolina - WOR-2-8_12 (SPAdes) (version 2) | ecosystem: Environmental > Aquatic > Marine > Intertidal zone >... | reverse complement strand
CCAGGCCGACCTAACAAACTACTCACCCGCCTCAACTTCATAGGGAACTACATTTTCTTGCTCGTTAGGATCATTGCGCACCACGATGGCTCGTGCCGGTTTGTCACGGCTCAAATTGGTCGGCTGATGCGGCAAATCCGGCGGAATGAAGATAAAATCCCCCGGGCCGTTGACCACCGAGTGCCGTAAACCCTCGCCATAGAGGGTCTCCACTTCGCCTTCCAACACATAAATTCCGGTTTCAAAGTCCTTGTGGTAATGAGCTTGCGCCGTCGCTCCGGGAGGAATCACCACCAAATTCATGGAGATATTCTTAGCACCAGCAGTGTGCTTTGAGATTCCGATAAAGTAAGGAATTTTTTGTTTGGTGGTAATTTCCTGCGGGGATTTTACCGTCACGATTTTCAAATCTTTCGCTGACATAACCGGCCTCCGTTTGCAGCAAAACAGTAAATGGTGCGTTGTGCGCGGATTAGAGTTTTAAGGTCGCGCCCAGCGAACGCTGCCTGAAAATTAAGTTTTGCGCTCGCCTGCCGCTATTGCAAATACCACCCGGCATTTTGCAAAGATTGACACGGACATACGCCAGGCGCTTGATAGTTATGCAATCCTCAATAAATTATAGTGTGGCTCAGTTGATCGCCATCCTGGTGAGCGCCGCGGCACTCCTCACACAACCTCACCTGGCACAACTCGTTGTGCTTTTCATCAGCTTCTCCATGGCGTTTTCCATGGGGTGCGCCTTATCGGTAGGCTATTATTACAGCTCCCGAGGCATAGAGAAAATATCTCGTGACCACGCTTGCCTGCTGGGCACCCAGTTTGGCGGCATCTTGTGTTATCTCATCATGATCTGTAAAGCGTTTGAGCATATTCGCTAACGATCTTTGTCTTTAGCCACTAATTACTTCCGTTACTGCTTGCAGCTTCACAGCTAATGCACCTGAGTTCGTTTGTTGTTATTTAAAATTTAAATACCTACAAAGTATTTCTTATTTTAACGTTTACTAATATTCAAATAAACCCATGCTTTTTTTGCTTGTAAATTTGGTTTAACTGTGTCTAAATGACGCTGATTTAGTCAAAATGATAAACACTCAATAGTAGAACCGCATTTGCGGCCATTATAACCAACCATACAGTTAACCAAAGGGGGGTTGTTGTTATGGTCTATACCAAAAAATCACCAGCACTTTTTATCATCGGGATCATTATGCTTGCCATCTGGTATGGCGCCGATTCGGGCATTTTGAGTCCTTACATCGAGCACTTAGGCGGTAAAAAATATAAATACATGGGAGAATTGACCAGCTTACCGTTGTACTTCGGGATCATCGCAGCAGTGATAGGCCTATGGCAATGGTTTGGTAAACACACGGAAGGGCATTGGGATTATTATTCGTCAACCGTTGCCGGTGGCATGTTTATCTTGTTAATCGCTATGTTAGTACGTTGGTTTGTCGCACCGGAAGTCGAAGTCGCCAGTAAAGCCATGGGCGAGGTAGGGAATACCGGTTCCCATATCCACAAATTATTAGGCCTCAACTATGTAGTTATCGGCATTTTGATGGGCATTCTCATCGTCAACGTCTTTAAAGTACCGGCCTGGGCGGAAAACGGAGTTCGTTTATCCCGCTTGGGATTGAAAACCGGGGTAATTCTATTGGGTACCTTATACAGTGCCGCTGAGCTGAAAAATCTGGGTGGATTGTCAATTGTGATGATCGGCTTTTTTGTATTAGGTTCTGTTGGCATGGTTTTATGGCTAGGGGCAAAACGCAATATTCCCAACTCCATGGGTGGCGTACTGTCTGCTGGGCTGGGTGTGTGCGGGGTATCGGCCACGGTTGCCGCAGCCCCCGTAGTGCAAGCCAAATCGGTGGAAATCGCCTATACCATCGGTACCATATTGCTCTGGGGTGTGGGTTGTATGTTCGCTTTCCCCATCATCGGCAACCTTTTGGGCATGAGCCATGTTCAATTCGGTGCCTGGGCCGGAACCGGTATCTTGAACTCCGCGCAAGTGGCCGGTGCCGCGTTGGCCTACCAGCCGGACGGTATCGAAACCTTGAAAGTGGCGGAAATTTTCAATATTACCCGCGTACTGGTACTGCCTATCATCGTTCTGTGGTTAGCCGTATGGTATGTAAGACGCGAAGAAAGCGTTACCCAGAGCGTTAACGTGGGTCGAGTTATATTCGAAAAATTCCCCGTATTCGTACTGGGTTTCATCTTGCTGTTTGCCTTGTCCACAACCGGTATCTTTGCCCCAGCTAACCATTACAAAGGCAAGTACTTCGGTAATACAAAAGAACAAGGCTTTAAGGAAGAAAAATTGTTAAAAGCCGACCAAATCGCGCTGTTGCAATCCGAAGCATCTAAAGTGGAGCGCGCCGACCGCCAAGGAGCTTTGCAACGTTTGATCGAAAACGGCAAGGTAATGTCCATAGACGACGACGATGTCCTGCGCGGCTTGGTGAATTCCAAAGTCCTTTCCAAGGACGCTAATTCCATACTCAAAGACGCCCACAAGGCGGTCCGTCATACCGCCAAGAAAATCAAGGCCTTTCGCAATTGGATTGTGTGGTTGTTCGCTTTTGGTTTAGTGGGATTGGGTATGCAAATTACTATGAGCTCCATGCGCCAAGCGGGCGGCCAACCGGCGATTATCGGTGGCGTGGTGGGTTTTACCAAAGCCATACTGTCGCTCATCGTGGTGATGATGTTGGTATCCGATAAGGTGTAAAAGGTTTGAGATAATCTCACTCAGTAAATCGTTCCAGAGGAGTTAAGAACATGGCAACCAAAGAAGAGAAAAAATTCGATAGAGGTTCCGCCCTATCGATATTCGGCAGCGACCGTAAAGAAGATTTTATGGCGCTGGTTTTCGCCTTAGTCATTGCTTTTGGAGTATATCTCGCTTACTAAAAGCAATTCTTGAAATAACAGGTGCGCCAATATGCTATATTGGCGCACCACCTCACAAGCAGTACATCAGCCGTTAACATCCTATGAACAGTTGTAACAAGCTATTATTGGCCAGTCATGGCACCCTAGGCGCGGACGCTGCAGTATCGCATGCACTGGATTTGTGCCAAGCCGGCGCTTCATTGCATCACTTAGTTGTCGTTCCCGAATTTTGGAAGGGCATGATGGGTGATGATTGGTTAAATAACGGTATATCTCGAGACCGTTATGCCCGTTATCTGGAATCTGAGCTAGGCAAGGAAATTGATCAACATATACAAAAAGTCCGCGAACAAGCCGAGTCGGCTAATATTAGTTATAGCCATGAGATCCGGATGGGTGAACCACACGCATGCTTACTCACAGCCAGCACCGAGCAAACATTTGACTTGGTTGTCATTGGTTCGCGACGGCCCAAAAGTGTGCCTGGGCTAAATTCTAAAATGGCTTTGGACAAACTTAGCGGGCATCTAAAAACACCGCTTCTAATCGTTCCTTTTCCAACACAGTGAATACTGAAGTTCTACCACTACCTGCCGAAGACGCTGCATGGGCCAGTTTTAAAACGCCATTAAGCGAAACAGAACTACGAACCTTTTGTGGGGATGTGGAGCGGTTATTTCGCATTAATCCTTATCTGGAGTTTTCTCAATGGCAGGAAACCGGACCACAACAATTCCACTTCAGTGGTAAAAACATCAGTCAAGAACCGGCGTTTGAATTCTCCGTGGACTTAACCGTCGAGCACTTGGATGATGGAATCCGTGTGCATTACGCGCAAGGATTAAAATCCAGCACAACGTTCAAAATTGAGTCTGCGTCTACAGGATCCCAACTCACCATTGTCGAAGACTATAGCCAGCTTTCTGAAGAGGAACGCCAAGCGCGTTTAAACGAAGTGGACCGCAGTCTGGTGAAATGGGCTAATGACATCCAGGCTTATTTAGTGTACTGGCACCAGTGGTCACGCTTTAGCCTGTGGCGCTGGTATATGCGCCGCATATGGCAGCCATTGAAACCGACGGCACGGCGAATTGTATACATCATGTTGTGGATTACCGTCGTAGAAATCGCGCTGATTTTGTTGGGTGCGGCGATTTTCTGGTTCGAATATACCTAAACAGACTCACCCCTATCCGCATTCTCATACCAAACTTGCGGCCAACTGCCAGCACCTGAAGACCTTGCGTTAAAGTTTGCTTTTTTCACGTCGATGAGAGTGTTAGCACTTTCACTCATATACCGGAATCGTTGCATTCTGGACCATCGACGAGGCTACAATGAAAGAAAAAATTCGTGAATTACTGAAAAACGATGTGTTGCAGATGATGTTATTTGGGGTATTTTCTTATATGTGTTTCATTTCGGTGATTTTAACCACTTTGGAACTTCCACCCCAGGCAATTTTGGACAGCGGTTTACAAGAAATCATCTTAGTGTTCGAAGGTTAAAAACAGCAGTCATTCCACAGTTGCATCGCGCTTTTGCGCTTCCCTAGCCAGGGAAACCGATGTGGCGTCTCCGCGGCGCTTTTCGTAGTATAATCCATGGTTCTACTAACTATAAAAACTGTAAGTCCATGGATATACTCAATATTGCCGCGATACTCATTACCATTTCCGCTATTTTCAGTTACATCAACTATCGATTTATCAAATTACCCACCACCATCGGCTTGATGTTGATTGGTTTGGTGTTTTCGTTGTTTTTGCTCGGCCTGAATCATCTGGGTTTTAGTGCTATCGAACAATATGCCGAAAGCATTCTTAAGCAAATCGATTTTAATGAAACCTTGATGCAAGGCATGTTGAGCTTTTTGCTGTTTGCAGGCGCTTTACATGTCAATCTTAACGATCTCGCCAAACAGAAATGGGTAATCTCCAGTCTGGCCACCTTTGGCATGTTACTCTCCACGTTCATTATTGGTGGACTCACGTATTTCCTCTTGCAATGGCTGAATATCGCTTTATCGTTTATTTATTGCTTGTTGTTTGGTGCACTGATTTCACCCACCGACCCTATTGCTGTGCTGGGGATATTGAAAACGGCTCATGCACCCAAAAGCTTGGAAACTAAAATCGCTGGCGAATCTCTGTTTAACGATGGTGTTGCCGTCGTAGTATTTATTGTGTTATTCGGCATTGCTACCGGCGGTCAGGAGGTTAGCGCCGGATACGTCGCTTTGTTGTTCCTCGAAGAAGCCGTGGGAGGTGTGTTATACGGCCTGGCAATAGGCGGGGTGACTTATTACATGTTAAAAGGCATCGATAACTACTCGGTGGAGGTACTGATAACCCTGGCGCTTGTGATGGGGGGTTACGCATTAGCGACAGTGATTCATGTCTCCGGCCCAATCGCTATCGTGGTCGCCGGCTTGATGATCGGCAACCACGGCCGCTTATTTGCCATGTCAGAGCATACCCGGGAGCATTTGGATACGTTTTGGGAACTCATTGATGAAATCCTCAATGCGGTGTTATTCGTATTGATCGGATTGGAGTTGTTGCTGATTTCTTTTACTAATCAATATTTAATTGCGGCCCTGACACTCATTCCTATTGTGTTGTTGGCCCGTTTTATCAGCGTTGGCTTGCCCATAGGCATATTGCGTGTGAAACAGCAATTTACCCCTGGCGTGGTAAAAGTATTGACCTGGGGCGGTTTGCGTGGCGGCATCTCAGTGGCGCTGGCGTTATCGCTGCCCGCTGGGCCGGAAAGAAACTTAATTTTAACAGTGACTTATTTAGTGGTGGTATTTTCTATAGTGGTGCAAGGACTAAGCATTGGTAGATTGGTAAAAACGGTAACCGTTGCCGTTGAAAAATAACGCAATGCTGAAATACAACCGGTGTACATATCCAATCACGAGCTTCTGAGACGCGCCCTCCTCCAAAGAGCTCCATCCTATTGAATTACATGCATTTTTTATATTTTATGTAGTAGTTGCCATATTTCCCTTTAAGTTATTATTGATTTTCTAAATGATAATGATTATCATTTAGACTTTATTAATTTTACGTTTGCAAAGGTTATGTGTATGGGAAAAAAAATAATCGGTTTTCTGACTTTGATGTTTGTGTTCAACACCAGCATGGCGGCCGACGGTCTAGTCATTTATTCAGGCCGTAGTGATAAATTTGTAAAACCGGTGTTGGAAGCATTCACGCGCGAAACAGGTATTGAGGTGGTTTTACACGCGGGCAAATCCACGGCGTTGCTCAATAAATTGCAGTTAGAGGGCGATCGCACTTCGGCTGATATTTTTTTCAGCAATGACGCCGGCACCCTGCAAAAAGGCAGCGAATTGGGCTTGTTTGCCACGATTCCCGCAGAGTTTACCGAGCCGGTGCCGACCAATTATCGCGCCAAAGATAATACTTGGATTGGCCTGTCCGCCAGAGCTCGGGTGTTGGTGGTGAATACCGAGAGTGACAAAGCCAAGTTCGTCCGCTCAGTGTTCGATTTGGCGGATCCTAAATTAAAAGGCCAAATTGCTATCACCAATAGCACCAACGAGAGTTATATTGCCGGGGTGACCGTGTACATGGTGGCGACGGACAAAGAAAAAGTGAAATCCTGGCTGGAAGGCTTGAAAAACAACGCTGAGGGTAAGGTGTTCGATAAACACAGTAAAATAGTCAGCGATGTCGCTTCCGGCAAACACGCCGTCGGCTTGGTAAACCATTATTATATCTACCGACATCTGGCCAAAGAGCCCAAAGCGCCAATTTCCATTCTTATTCCCGACCAAGAAAAAGACGCCATGGGTGTAGCATGGAACGTAGCGGGAGTGGCTATCTCCAAACACAGCAAAAAACAGCAACAAGCCCAAAAGCTCATTGAATTTCTGGTCTCTCCCACAGGGCAAAAACAATTCGCCGAAGTCAACCATGAATACCCAACCCGCACCGGCGTGCCCGCCAGTGCCGAAGTGCCTCCGCTGGATGATTTCCGGGTAGCTAACGTTCCCATGTTTCAACTGGGCACTAAACGCAATGAAACTATTGATTTGATTGAGGCGGTAGGCATGCCATAGGTTTTGTATCATCCACAGAGGCTTTAAGAGCATCAACATAAACGCTCTACTCTCCAGGCCTCTGTGGATTCATTTAATTGGCCGCTATAATATTCACGCCCATCAATAAACTATGGTAATTATTTACAACTGTCGCAAACAGAGCGTGTAAGATGTATCTATGACATTAAAGAAAGTTAACACGCTGGGTAGTATCGCATTTGTCGTTGTACTCATTGCCGCCATTCCTCTGATTTTCGTTTTATACAGCAGCCTGCAACTTGCCGCCGACCAATGGTCCAACCTATGGAGTAACCGGCTCCCGGGTTTATTGTGGAACACGTTTTCATTGGCACTTTTTGTGGCAATCGGTAGTTTCGTGTTGGGCGTCAGTTCCGCCTGGTGGATCGCCCGGCGCAGCTTCCCCGGCAGGAGTATCGCGGTTTGGCTGATGATTCTCCCGCTCACGATTCCCACCTATGTGTTTGCACACATTTACACTTCCCTATTGGAAGAAAATGGTTGGCTAGGAGAAACCTGGATAACGTTATTTGGCGACGCCATTGCCATCCCGGATATTTATAATGTTTTTGGCGCCACGCTGGTGTTGTCCTTGGCGGGTTTTTCCTATGTATTCTTGCTAGCGCGCTCTGCCTTGTCGGTATCAACGCGCAGCCTGGAAGAAGCAGCCACCATTCAAGGAGCCAATAGGCTTGAAGTGTTTTTCAAAGTCAATCTACCGTTGTTGCGGCCCGCCATTGCCGCCGGCCTGGCGTTGGTCGTGCTGCATGTATTATCGGATTTTGGCGCCGTCAGCATGCTGCAATACCAGACGTTTACTTTGAGCATATATTTGCAAATGAGTGGACGGTTTGACTATCAAGCTGCGGCTGGGCTGTCGTTGGTGTTGGTCTTGTTGAGCTTGATGTTTCTGGTGATGGAACGTTTTTTCCGCACCCGGCAACGTTATTACTCCACAAGACAAGCTCGGGCACATACGCCTAAACCAGCTAGCCACTTTGAAATTGCCGCTATTTGGTTGTGGCTCGGCTTAATAACCCTGTTTGCTTTTGCCCTGCCATTGGCATGGATGCTTGCGTGGAGCTGGGATGCCTGGATGAAGGATATGATTTCCAGTGAATTCTGGGGCTATGCGTTTAATTCTCTTATAGTCGCCACCATGGCGGCCAGCGTGGCCGTAATATTTGCGTTTCCCATTGCGTTTTATCATACACGCCGCCGTACATTGTTAAGCAGCGTCTATTTACAATCATCGAGCATCGGCTTTGTATTGCCAGGTCCAGTAGTAGCATTGGGCATCATCAGTTTCATGTTGGCGATGTTGCCTTGGCTGTATGGCGGCTTTATCGCGCTTTTGTTAGCGCTGGTCATCCGGTTTCTACCCTTGGCGGTGCAGTCTCAAGACGCCACATTACAACAACTGACTCCTTCCATTGAGCTAGCAGGCCGCAATTTGGGCGCAGGTCCATTGGAGAATCTCTGGCTGGTTATTTTGCCGATGATACGCAACGGCATGGCCAGCGCGTGGGTATTGGTGTTTATCGACACTTTGAAAGAGTTGCCCGCCACCCTGATATTGCGACCCACGGGATTCGATACGTTACCGGTGCGTATTTGGATTGAAGCCAGCGAGGAAATGCTTGAGCTGGCAGCGCCTGCGGCTTTGATGCTGGTGGTGGGCACGCTGCCCATCATTTGGATAATGATGAAAAGTGAGAAAAAAATATCTTAAACAATATTTTTATATCAGGCACGCAGGGATTAAGTTAATTAAACAGGAAAGCACCAAATAACGGCGCCTCAGCTCTACTGGCCCAATTGGTTTTCCTGGTAAAACTGCACTTGGCGTTTTAACACATCCCTATCCACCGGCGACATCACTTCCTCCACCATGGTATTCAATTTCACCGGCTTGGTATCCATTTCGGTTTTTTTCCATGGCACAATGTATAAAACTTTAGGCAATTCACTGGCGCCTTGAACTTTGGTTTCATCCAGTTCGATTCTGGTTTCCGCTAACGCCATGGTGGTCCAGGCCGAAAACAGGATTATTAGCACATTCAAGCATATTTTCATCTCGCGCCACCTCTTCGTATGAATACCATATGGCATCATCTAGTTTATGATTTGGGAGAACAATTCGCCACGTTCATTTTTTGCATAGCGAATGGGCTGCAGCTTTTTCAAAGCGTTGAAGCTCTTTTGCACCCATTCATCGTATACACCTTCGTACGCCCGGTTGGCATTGGTTTCGTGAATATCGATGGCTTTTTCTTCAAACGGAAACGCTTGCTCTTCCAACAACAAGTCGTATTGTTCCAACTCTTCCGGCGACAATCCCTTGGGGCGCTCCGAATTGAACAAACCTTTGCTGAAGTCCCTATAGATTTCCGCAATACGATAAGTGGAAGCTGTGGTCACTTCCGCGACTCCGTAGTTCGCCGCCCTCGTATACACCGCTATGCTTTGCTCCATTAGTTCTTTTTTCTTTTTCAAATTGGGTTTCAACGGCAATACCAACTGTACTTGTTGGTATTGCTGAAAAACCGGTTCGGCCAGTTCCAACGAGGCTTTCGCCGCCAAATATTGAGTGCGTTCCGTTGAGGGCCCCGCGGCATCAGCTTTGATGATTTCATTCAGCCATTGGTGGCGTAAACTGATTTGGTTTTGTGCTTGATAATAATCGGCGATTCGAATCCTGGCTTCGACGGCTTGCTCCACCGGCTGGGGATATAGCTGTACATATTGTTGATAGACATCAATAGCACTTTTCTGGTTGTTGGCCTTTTCATACGTTTCAGCGGTTTGCCACACCAAGGCACGCTTTTTCTCCGGATCGGTTTCGCGATTGTAAATCTCCACATAAGTGGCCGCTGCATTAGTCAGTTTGCCGGTGCTTTCGTATCCCACAGCCAGGGTTTCCACGGCGTTTTTACTGTACTTATGGTTAGGATACAGTTGGATAAAACGATTTAACACCGGGATGGCTTTATCCCACAGCTGCGCCTGAGCCAACACCACGGCAGCGTCATATTCGGCGGTGACACGAATGGTTGAGGTGGGCGCCAGATTAGCGATACGCAAAAAGTGATCCGCGGCGGCTTCCACGTTCCCCGCCTCTTTTGCGGCTTCACCTTGTTTATAAATAGCCGCCGCTAAACGTTCCACGTGGGCGGTCCTGTCCGGATCATTGTTGGGATCGGCCGATCGCAAACGCTGTATAGACGCTTCTTCCGCCGCTTTATAGTTACCCAGTTCAAACTCGGCATTGGCGACAATAGCCCAGGCCGTGATTTGCATCTTGGCAAGATTCGGGTCCTGCAATTGAGTTAAGCGGCGAGCCACTGTGGAGGCGTCTTGATATTGTTTTAAATCCACAAACTCCTCGGACACTTTAAGCAATACCGGGGGAACCCGCGGGTCTTCGGGAAAATTATCCGCAAAACTCAACGAACTGGTGATTGCTTCGCGTCGCTTGTCGATTAGCTCCTGGTCTTTTAGCGCGGCCATTTGGCGTTGATGAGCCAATATGGCGGCATAGCCCGCTTCGGCACTCTTTTCATGCGGCGGATAGTTATACGCAGTGTTTTCAAACTCTGTGGCCGCCGAAGCAAAATCGCCGCTTTCCAGTAACACTTCAGCCAGTAAAAAATTCATATTGGCCGAGTCAGCTTCTTTGGGAAAAGACCGCACGTATTCGGAATACCAATACGCGGCGGTTTGATAGTCTTGGGTCTTTTTGGTTTTCTGACCAATCGCGTGATAGTGCGCTGCCAAGTCTTTCAAGTTGCTTTTCAGGTGGGGCGTCAACTTGGTCAGTAATTCTTGCGAATCTTGCGGTTGATTTTCCCAATAACTTTTACCGACACCATAGCGCGTCACAAACTCCGACTTGGCCTCGGTCAATAACGTTGGGAAACCGCCTTTGGCGTAAATAGTGATGACTTTGAGATAAAATTCTGGAGATTGTCCGGAGTTGGGGTAGCGATTGACATAAGCCATGTAGGTTTTGGCAGCGTCTTCGTTTCTTTCCTGATTTAGATACAGCTGTGCCAATTGTTCGTATATAAGAAATTCATAAGGGCGCTGACCATGGGTTTCGGAAAACTCGGCTATGGATTTCGCGCCGGCACCATAGGAGTGGGTCAAACTGATGACCCGAAAGGTATCGTCCATCAACTCTTTTTCACTGCGGGAGAAATCCTCATATCGCTTGCCCGACTCGAAATGGTAATCCAACAAATCATAAAAGGATTTCAGCGCCGTATCGAAATTGTTGGATTTAAACAACGACCAGCCGTGTTTGTACAATGCCCGCTCGTAGAACTCCGATTTACGGTTGTTTAACACCACGCGGTAGGCGGCCACGGCTTTACTGTAAGATTTTTTTGCGAACAGTATCTCGCCGCGGCGAAATTGCGACTCTTCGATTTTTTTGCTATCCGGAAATTCCTTGACCAATCGCGTCAGAATCAGTAGCGCTTTATCCATTTCACCGGCTAAATCGTAAGCTCTGGCCAACTGGTACAAAATACGCTCGTTGTCTTTGCTGTCAGGATAACGCTTTAACAACGCCTCATATTGCGCGGCCACTTGCATGTAATCGCCCGCAGTGTCGAAATCC
>Ga0209536_100013804_pt1 | contig 11628 bp, 4 predicted proteins | sample DeeMarSeWOR28_12_FD_187461 | JGI IMG/M metagenome (GOLD analysis project Ga0209536, IMG submission 187461) | Marine sediment microbial communities from White Oak River estuary, North Carolina - WOR-2-8_12 (SPAdes) (version 2) | ecosystem: Environmental > Aquatic > Marine > Intertidal zone >... | reverse complement strand
GCGATAACGATCCATCCTCTGCCGGCGGTCATACCTTCGATCCATGATTTGCTGTAAGAGGTGGAAAGATGTGCTCCGGCCATACCGGAGAACGCGCCACCGATGATGACACACCAGTAGCGCACCCGGTAAACGTTAATGCCCTGGGTTTCGGTTGCCCTTGGGTTTTCGCCGGCTGAACGGATGGTAATTCCGATCCGGGTATATTCCAGTGTAAACCAGGCGAGGACTGCCAGACCGATCGCCAGATAAAAAAAGGGGCTGTGGTCAAATAATATCGGGCCCAGGATCGGAATATCCGCTAAAACCGGTATCGCCCAATTCTGCATCTTAATGGAGAGGGGCTTGCCGATATAGGGTTTGCCCACAATTCCCGATATACCCAGGCCCAGCATGGTCAGCGCCAGGCCCGATACCACCTGGCTGGCCTGCAGCGTAATCGAGGCAAACGCGTGAATGACCGAAATCAGAGAAGCCGCGATTACGGCCGCCGCCATTCCGAACCACGGGTTACCGGTGACAAAAGTTAAGATAAAAGCGGTAACGGCACCGATGGACATGACGCCTTCGACCCCCAGATTCAGGATTCCCGACCGCTCGCAGATGACTTCACCAATGGTACCCAAAAGCAGGGGCGTGCCGGCAACGAAGAAGAAATCATCCGTCCAGACGTTGTTGGCCTCGCTGTCTTCTGCGACTTCGTCCCAGATATCGATCACAAATCCGATTTGATGAGTCCCTGACCCAAGGATCAAGGGATGGTCTTCGATCGCCACATAACTTCCCAGGGGGAGACCACCGGAAATAATCCAGGTGTCCACCGCTGCGCCGTTGACCTGTAGGGAAAACCGGAAATCTTCCACGGCCGACTGGAGGCCACTGTTGGTGAAAGCGAAACTGACGTAGACCGGTGTGTCTGCAGCCAACGGACTATTTTCCCGCTCGCCCGGGACCATATTGATCACCAGCGCCGCTTCCCATTCTGGCGGGAGGAATGGTGCCAAATCGGGCAAAGTGATCCGCTCGCTGGTGTAGACATTCAAACCTCCGCTGGTGAAGTCACGCCGGTCAATCCAGGCGGCATGGAGCTTGGCACCCGCAGCTCCTGCCGCGGAGTGGAAGGTAGGCTCGACATAATGCTGATCCGAGATCGTCTCCTGTAAGCGCCAGGCTCCGGGATGACCGTCCATGGCGGCCTGACGCCCTACCAATTGAAACTCGTCCTCGTGAGGATCGGCTTCCAGCCAGAGGCAACCCACGCGACCTCCCTCGGTGTAAATCGCGGGGCCGACACTCTCGGCGGTGGTGGCAACCAGTTCGTAAGGACCAAAGACATTCTGCAAGCCGTCCCAGGAAAAGCAGTAAATGATATCCCCATCCACCTGACCCAGACCATCCTCGAAGTCGAGTTGATAGGCGCAGTAAACCTTGTCACCGTCGGCCACGAGGCTGGGGAAACCACAGTTCATGTCGGTCCAGGCAGTCAAAGAGACCGGATAGGCAAATCCGCCACTGATGGCGTCGGCAGCCAGGAGGATCTCGACATACCCGCTGGTGAAGTCCTGCTCACCATTGACCAGATAGGCGGTTGCTCCAGCCAAAGCCACATCGGGCCACAAGTCTTGATAGCCATCGGGGATGAGGTAATCGTAGGTGACCGTCTCACCACCGTTGGTGCTGTACAGCCACAGCAAGGTCCACTCGTACTGCAATAGATCCCAATTGATGGTCTGCCAGGCAGCCACGATGAACAAGGTGGAAAATTGGCCCGCGCCACTGACAGCGATGGCAGGGGTGGCACATAGCTCACCGACCTCGAATCCCCTCACCCAAGCCCAACTACTTGGATCGTCAGGACCCGAGGACCGGGCGCGCATAATGGTGCCGTCGTCTCGGATCCAGGTTACGTAGAGGTAGCCTGCGCCATCGATCGCCAGATCGGGATGATACTCGTCCGCGCTGAATGAAGGCATTTCCCAAGTATGCCACTGGTCCCCGCCGTCAATACTGCGTGCTATGTGAACGTCACGATCGCTGCCACCCAAATCTGTAGCAACGAACACCGCATAGATATTCCCACTCTGGGGATGAACCTGCAGACTGACGTACTCATCGTTCATCCCGGTAGCGTCGGCCAGCAAATGGTCAGGACTCCAGGCGGTGGTCTGCAGAACCGTTGCTTCCGAACCGGTTGCAACTGCACCTGCACTGGGTATGGAGACCGAAAATTCGGAATGTGCCTCGACACTGAGTGGCTTGTCAACTGCGTCGCCTCTCTTTCGTCTGCTCCTGAGATCCAGCAACTGACGCCGCGGGATCGGCTGTTGGGACCCGAGAGCAGTTGCGGATACGAAGGAACGATTCGCGGGTTTGGTATCCGCCCGCAGATCCCGGTCCAGGAACGTCACATGCGCGGGTTGGCCTGGTTGTACCGTCCCCGTTCGGGCGGTCGTCCGCAAATGAGGATGCCAGGGTAGAACGGAGGCTTCCGGAAGCCGCTCGCGTGAGGAAGAACTCGTGATTTTCTGAAAGCTGACTGGTCGTGGTAGGGGCTGGACTAGTTTCTCTTCCGTGGCCCAGGCGAACTGGGGACTCGCGAGAACCGAAAGGGCCACCGCGAGCAGAAATGGGACACATACCGGCCCGTTTATGAACCCAGGCCCAGACCGGCCGCTGTTATGGGGACAAAATCTATAGGATTCCAAACGATTCCTCACACAGAAGGTCTTGGAGCAATTATTCCAAGAACAATCGTCACGGAAAAAAATCTTCAATTTGCCTTATAATTATATCATATGCACTATTATAATTCCATATGGAACAATTCCCTCATTATAGGTAAAAAGCGAGGGATCTTCACGAAACTAAAATCCGGCCGTTAGAAGTCGGCCGTGACCATGACGTAAGTCCACCAGGCATTGGCGTCCGGCCCCACGAAAATGTTCGGGGCGTAATTGACGGCATCACTCCTCTTGGAGAAGGCGTGGATACCACACAAGACTCCGAGCCATTCCTCTTTGTACAGGACGGTGAGATCGAATTCCTCACCGATGGCATGGGACGTGCCGTCACCCGAGGCAATATTCACGGGAGAGCGGAAATGGTGTAGATCGACACCTAGTTGCCATTTGGGAGCGAGCTTCATCTTATACCGCAGCACCAGGTCCAGCAGACCATTCCTGTTTGAGCCGAAGAAATAGTCCATGTACCCCCGGAACTTGTGCCCGGTGTAATAGAGATTGTTGAAAGAGTTGATCTGGTCGTCCAACGGATTATCATCACCCGATGCATAGTCCACGAGAATGGCTAAACGGGGCTCACGGGCGCCGGAAAAAGTATACCCACCCTCGAAGGTGACCATCCAGGCCGCGATGGTGACAAAAAACGGTTTCTCCAGGGGGTCCATCATGGTATCCGCCCCCACGCTGCGGAACCAGCGTTTGTCCCGGCCCACCTGGAAAGCCCCGTTGATAACATAATCCCACCGATTCGCGAAAGTCCGGGCCGTGTAAATTCCCATGGTCCACCGGTTGAGTAACCGCTTGTATTCCTCGAAATTGGAATCGTCCGGCAACCTGTTCAGGGGATCGGGGGTGGCATCGCGGTCATAGAAAACGAACCCCTCGACCTTGAGCCGCTTGAAATTGAAATTGGCACCGGAAAAGTTGTGATCGTCATCGCCGGAATGGATGAGCTGCGGTGGATCGAACGAGGTCAGAAAGGCGGTTTCATTGCGTTTGACGAGGAACAGATCGATTCGCCACCTATCGCGATCCAACAGAAAGCGAGCCCCATCCCAGGTCCGGCCCACGTTGTTCCACTCCACGGCACCGACCAACCGTTGGTTCCCATAATTCATGCTGAAGCGGCCGGCTTGAAAAAACCACTGCTTGCCCCACCCCCAGTGGAAATAGCCCTGATGCAGGCCCAAGTTGGTGTCGTTCAACAGACCACCCGAGTTGGAACCCGCGATGCGTGAGTCCTGGATCTGGATGAAAAGTTTCAGATTGTCCCTCGGCTGTGCCTCGATATTGACGCGCGTTCGGATTTCGCTAAAAAACAGGGATTCCGTACCCCGGTCGAAATCTCTGGCGTCGATATTGCCGCGATAACGAACTTGCCCTGTCACGTCGAGCTTCGTTTCGGCTCGGGCGATATCGGACACGAGGGTCAACCCGAGGAATCCAACCAGCCAAGCCAAACCCATTCTGACCACCACGACATCCTCCTTCCGGCAATCACCGGCATAGTTTGCGAGTCAGATAGTAGAGGGAGACAGTGTTTAATGGGTGCAGAACGACAGTTAATCTATTATGGGACAAGAATAACCTACAACGAAGTAGAACTATAACCGTAGCGTTCGCAGCGCAGTTGTTTGTAGACGGTTTCTGTCCGATCGAGCATGCGCTGCAATGAGAATTTTTCCACCACGCGCGTCCTGGCCTCGGCGCCGATGCTACGGCGGAGGGCGGGTTGGGTCAAAAGTAAAGCAATTTTGGTGGCGAGAGCATCCGGATCTCGCGGTGGAACGAGGAAACCGTCAATGCCATCCCGGATGATCTCTGGACTACCCCCGGCAGCCGTGGCCACGACGGGATGACTGTGCGCCATTCCTTCCAGAGTCACCAACCCGAATGGTTCCGCGTCGGAGCAAACGACCTGAACATCGAAATCCGCCGCCGCGCGAGCGGCATCTTCCACGTAACCAAAGAAATGTACAGCCGGAGTGAGGCTGAGGTCCCGGATGATACGTTGTAATCGAGTCTTGTAACGACCACCGTCGAGATCGTCCCCCACCAGGAAAACCTGCAAGTCAGACCATCCCTGTTGCACGAGTCGCTGAGCTGATAGAAGAAGGGTTTCAACCCCTTTGTCAGGGCACAGACGCCCCACGAATCCCACCACTGGTTTGGTCAAATCCAGACAGGCGCGGCGACGCAACCCATCCCTGGCTGGCAACTCGCGTTCGGTATCGATTCCGTTGTGAATCGTCATAACACGACCCGGGTCCATGACCCGTGAGGCTAGAATACCGCTGCGTACCGCGTCGGAAACGGCAATCATTTTCGCAAACCGTCCCAGAAATGGCTTCTTGATCCAACCATGACTGATCGGTTGCAGGTGGTGGCGGGATCCGATGTTCACTGTCGATGTTCCCAGCGTGGCCACGGCCGCGATGTAGTAGTCGCGTGGTGTATGGGTATGGAGGATTTCGATTCCGCACTGCCGTATCCAGCGCCAGAGTCTGGCGATAGAAATGGGATCGAACCAATCCACCAAGGGCAAAGTGAAAGTGGAAATTCCGGCGAGAGTGAGACGACGCTTCAGTTCACTTTCCGGCCGCACACAACACGATACGATGTGGCCACGGTCGCGCATACCAGTGGCCAACTGATAGAGATAGACTTCGCCTCCGTAGAAGGCAACCTGTGAACTGAGATAGGCGATGTTCATGATGTTGGACATGACGCCAGTTCTATCCTCCGAATCTCTCATCATTTGACAGTGGCCGCATGTTAGCCTAGCTTCGATTGGTCCCACAACAAGTATTGACTTCTGCCGACCTGGGGGCCGGTCTTCCCGCCGAAGAGCTTGGATTTTAGGGACACCTGCGCAGGGAGGCGTCTTGAGGATGCAACAGTCTCAGATTCCCCGCTGCCCATGGCAGGTAACCCTCATCGTTACCAGCCTATTGAGCGGTTTTTTCACGCTGTCCCCTTGCCCACTGCAGGCATGGAATTCGGGCCAGGACGGTCACACCACAGTTGCGACTCACTCCAGCCATGCACAGCAGGCGAATCATGACTCCCTCCTAGTGCAGGAAACCGATGCCGAAACCCACCAGGCGGTCGAGCAACAGAATCCCGGCCAGAACAGAGAGCACCAAGCGCTCCAGGAAAGTGGCCAACATGCTGCGCATGCAGACCACCCTCCCCTCTTGGGAGCCATTCTTCCCCTGTGGAGCATTTTACCTTTCGTGGGGATCTTGTTCTCCATCGCGATCTTTCCCCTTGTGGCTCCTCGTTTTTGGCACCGGCACTTCCCCAAGATATCAGCTCTTTGGGCCCTGGTGTTTGCTATTCCCTTCTTGATCGCTTTCAAGGACGCAGCCTTCCAGGCTATCCTGCACACATACGTTGGGGATTACATTCCGTTCATCATTTTACTATGGGCTCTCTTCACCGCCGCCGGCGGGATCTATGTCGGGGGATCATTACGCGGCAGCCCGCGTGTCAATCTGGTCCTCTTGTTGATCGGAACCGCGCTAGCCTCCTGGATCGGAACCACGGGGGCGGCCATGGTCATGATCCGTCCCCTGTTGCGAGCCAATTCCTGGCGTCGCTACCGGGTTCACACCATCGTGTTTTTCATTCTTCTGGTAGCCAACATCGGAGGCAGTCTCACCCCTCTGGGTGATCCGCCCCTCTTTCTGGGTTTTCTGCACGGCGTGCCTTTCTTTTGGGTCACCAAGGGATTACTTCCCCACATGCTGTTGGTATGTGCACTCCTGCTAAGCCTCTACTTTTTCGTCGATCGCTATTTCTATCGGAAGGAGGAGAGTCCGCCGCCCAAGGTCCCCGGCGAGGAGGGCCTGAAAGTGGAGGGGCTCCACAATATTGTGTTTTTACTGGGGGTGATGTCGGCGGTCATCTTTTCCGGCTCGGTCAAACTGGGTGAGATCCCCATCTACGGACACGTGAGTCTGTCACGACAGGACATCCTCCGTGACGGTTTCCTGTTGCTCATGATTTTCCTTTCGTTGCGCACCACCTCCTGGTCAACACGGCGTAAAAACGAATTCAGCTGGTTTCCTATTCAGGAAGTGGCATACCTCTTTGCGGGGATTTTCATGACCATTATACCCGCCCTGGCCATTTTACAGGTGGGCGATCAGGGAGCTCTGGCAGCGTTGATCCAGGCGGTGAAGGAACCGCACCATTTTTTCTGGGCTACTGGAAGCCTCAGCAGTTTCTTGGACAACGCACCCACCTATCTGACATTTTTCAATTTGAGCCTCGGCAGCCTGGGTATGAGCGAAGCCGATGTACCAGGCGCTCTCGGTTATCTGGGTGAAGAACTGCGTAATCCCACGTTCATCAGCTACTTGACCGGCATATCGGCTGGCGCTGTCTTTTTTGGCGCTATGACCTACATTGGGAACGCCCCGAATTTCATGGTCAAATCCATCTCGGAGGAGGCGGGAGTTCCCATGCCCAGCTTCTTTGGTTACATGATCAAATATTCCGTCCCGATCTTGATTCCAATTTTCGTGATCGTCACTTTCGTGTTCTTCCGCTAGGAGGGGCAAGCCATGGTCAAAGCCACCAAACAGCAACCGAAACCAACTTTCTATGAAATCGTCGTGCAGGGTTCACCCAAAATGACCCGCGGCTTTCTGGCGGGTCTGGTGATCGGGGCGGGACATGCCAGCACAGTCATTTTCCATCATGATGCAAGGATTTACGAAGAATCCGCATGGGAAAAACTGACCGAATTGATCCGCCCCCAATTGCGGGACATTCATCTCGTCGCCGACGCCGCGACCCGGCGCCTTCTCGTGAAGCAGTCCCAGCGGATTGAGCAAGAGATAGGATTGAGTGTTGTCGCGAGCCGATACATCCGCTCCGCGAAACTGCCTTTTTGTTTCAAGGCATACGCGCGTCGTTATGGAGTCGAGATCATGGCCAAACTCCACTCCCTACCTGCGGGCTTGCGGTTGGTCGACTTCGAGACCGATGAAAAAATAAATCCGAGCGCTGTCGGTATTGAGGCGTACACTCCTGTCCACGATTACGAGATCGAGGGTCAGGGGAACGTGGTGGGACGCGTCGACTTGGTGGTCCAAGCCCGCCAGGAACTGGATAGCCACCCCCTGATCGAACCGGGCATCATCAAGCTCAACCTCGGCAAGTAATAAACCGCCTTATTTCAAAAGTAACATCTTGCGGGTCACACCCTGCCCATCCGCCATCAGACGGTAAAAGTAGAGGCCACTGGATACTTGACGGCCGCTTTCATCATTACCTTGCCAGGTCACCGAATGGTGACCCGGTGGCAAGAATTCATGAATCAGGCTAGTGATCTTCCGACCTCGAATGTCGTACACCGCCAGATCCACCAAGGTCACCCGTGGCAAAGAAAATTTGATTTGGGTCCGCGGGTTGAATGGATTGGGGAAATTGCCAACCAAAACCGGATCCTGCGGTAAATCTTGATTGTCATCCACATCACTGATGATCAGGGGAGAAACGATCTGTAAACACCATTGGTTCAAAGTACCAGTATCCCCCGTCCCGTAATCGTAGAGGGAAAGAACCCAGTGTCCATCGGCGTCCTCCCCCAGAAAATCGTCGAGATTGCCGTGCGGGTTCAGTTCGTCAGGATACCAACCATAGAGGCCGCCGGCTGTGCCGCTGGTGCGATTATGCAAGCGAACAGTTGTACCTTGTGGTGAAATGAGATCGATGATCAGATCGCTGGCGTCGGGATGGGATATGTCTATGAACACCTCCGTTGCGTAGATTGGGGCCGGCAATGCCACCACCAAGGTATCTAGAATGGCAGCGAACTGTTGAATCACGAGTCCCGGGGTTCGGCATTGCTGATGGAGTGTCATGGGCGCAAGCACCAAATCGACATCCGATAAATGTTCGCCCTCACCCAAACTGAACTCGGACGTGACTATCTCCCAGCCGTCCTTGCTAGCGATGACCTGGTAGCTTCCCGCGTAAAGCGACGTGAAACTGAAAGCACCGGTCGCATCGGTGATATGGTTTTCTCCCGTGGGTAACAATTCAACGAGAACACCGGAGTGATCTGATTCTCCATACAAGGTCACACTTCCGGCGATACTACTGTTGTTGAATTCGGGGGTTGTCAACCAGATCACACAGTTCTGCAGTAATAGGGATCTGACAGTGCTGTCCATGGCGGAATAATTGAAAGGGTAGAATACGATCTGACCACCATGGGGTGCCGGATTGGTGTCGAAAGCCACGACGCTAGCTTCGGATGGATAGGAGGTCCAAGATCCGACAAGCTGCGCATCGGGAGCCACCGTCACCACATCCTTGTCCGTGTAACCGTCAAAGGACATGGCGATGGGGCCGCTGATAATGTTCGGCACAGCCATGATAGCATGTGCCGAATCCGCTACGGTCACATTACCACCGTCATCATGAATCCAATCCACGACATGCAAAACGTTGGCCGCGAAGGAGGGATAACCCGGATAAGTTATGGAATCGTAGGCGATCTCTCCGCCCTCGATCAGGAGGTGGCCGCCCGTCCCCACGAAGAGTTCCAGTTCGTGGCGCAAGGTCTCATCATCGAGAGGAGCCGAGCTGGAACCACCGGAGAAGATCAACAAATCGTAATTGGGCCAAGTGTCAGGATCGCTGCCAACACCATCTTCGAGAACGACACTATAGCCAAGGGTTTCCAGATCAGTAACCATGTTGCCAGCAGCACGAGATGGTTCGGACCTGTACCCCGCAGCGATCACAGTGCCGTCTTGGCCCAGCTTCGCGGGATACTCGTGGCCGCGATTGGTTGAACCATTCAAGATCAGCAAGTTTCCGACCGTCGGTTCGAGGACGAAATTCTGGGTGACGATCGGCGCATTGATGTCCACGGTCACCGTCGACATGATGAAATGCCACGCCTGCACCGTGACGGTGTAGTCGTAGTAAGGTACGGGTGGACTGCTGAAGAAACCACTGTTTGTATCAGTCGTCGCCTCGGTGATAAGTTCACCGGTATCGCTGCGGTACAGTTTAATGATTGCAGCCAACGGCGTGCCGCCCATACTACTGGTCACCGTTCCGGACAGTATGCCATCGGGAGCCGTGGTGAAGAATACGTTCTCCGAGTTGTCACCGTACTGTAAAAAGATCTGGCTGCTGTAAGGAAGGTATCCAAATTCCACAGCGTACAGATCGTAGAATCCCACTGGCAAGCTGTCAGGAACCGTGAACGCCCCGTCACTTCCGGTGAGTGGATCGAAGATTGGGGGAGTCGCTGTTGTATCAGCACCGGCAGCGTATCCGAAAATCCTCGCTCCGCCGATGGGTTCTGCGCCACCCTCTTCGTACACGAAGCCTGCGAGGTTGCCGTAGGCCTCGATGACCATGATTTCGCTCGTGAAGATCTTGTAACCGATCTTAGCAAGGGCAGCGGTCATTGTGCCGAGTTCACTAGGCACGATGGACAACACCACCGAGTTCATGGGATTACTCCCACTGGTGTCCACCCCAGCTCCCTGGAGAAAAAGCGTCAAATCAGCTTCGTAAGCCCGCCCTATCACGTTGCCGGGGTAATCGGGCGTCAGGGCACCGACCAAACCGATGGATTGCACTTCTGCCAAAATCGACGGTGCGGTCAGATCCGGTGCGCCAACCACCAGCAAAGGCTCCCCAAACAGATCGTAGGACGCGCTGTTTTCTCGCCCCCTGACCGTGAGAATTTCGCCGTAGAGCGGATCTATGTCGAATTGAGCCTGGCCGGAACTGTTGGTGATCTGCACCAAATCAGTGACACCGTAACCTTCGATCGTGATTGTGAGGTTAGGGATACCTATCCCCAACGTATCAGTGACCGTAACAGTCACTGGTGTCATTGGATCCACTTCGATAACGCCTGGATCGATGGTCACGTTGGGAGGAACAACAGCGAAAATATCCGCCTGGTAAGGGGCGTGATTGTAAGCCGTGACTGTCAGCTTGATTTCACCGGGGGTCTGGACCGGTTCGGTCAGGACGATCTCTGCGTGCCCTGCAGCATCGGTCACAGCTGTGCCGTGAATGATGCCATCCCTGTACAAACAGGCCGTTGCTTCAGCGATCCCGATGACATCCAGGGAGAAACTGGCCAGACCGAGGGGGAAAACAGGCTGGTGCTCAACGGTCATGGCGGCGGGCGTGTCGGTTCGCACGACCAGCGAGCAATCACCGAAGATATTATATTGCTCCATCAGCTTTAAACCCTCGGTTCCAGGCAGGGGGTAAGTGTCCAGGGTATGCATGGAACCGGCAAAACAGAGAGCACCGATACTGTTCTCCGCATCGGTTACGAGTAAGTCCACGGCGTGAGCTTGCATGACCGTGGGTGGCACCCAATCCGCCTGAGTCGAAGAGGAGAAGATAGCCATGGCTCCCGTCGGTTGAGAGACACTGCCGGCTCGTAACCACGCTTCCGCGAAACACTCGCTTTGGGTGAAATCACCGTTGGAACAGGAAACGTCGAGGATCCAGGGGTGAGCCCAGCCGTTCTGGAGGGCGTGAACCTCTGCGTTTCCAAAATAAACGTTGGTCCAGGAGTTACCGGTTCCGTGACCGAGGTAGTTGACAAGGCTCCGGCCTTCGTTCAGAACAGTGGTGATCGCCTCTGTGGAGCCTCCCTGGCCTTGGTAAATCTGGTCAACGTGACTGAAGGTGTACGCCAATAAATCATCACGTAACCACTCGCACCGCTCGATATCCGTCGGGTTCCCTTGGTTGCTGGCGATGCCAGTGGCCATGTGGTACCAGTCGCCGTCCAGGTCAGGATCTCGCTCATACCGGATGAATTTTGTTACTTGCAGGGCCACTTGGGTCGGATTTTGGGCAGAGAGGCGGGATACGAATAAAT
>Ga0209536_100013803_pt1 | contig 11628 bp, 11 predicted proteins | sample DeeMarSeWOR28_12_FD_187461 | JGI IMG/M metagenome (GOLD analysis project Ga0209536, IMG submission 187461) | Marine sediment microbial communities from White Oak River estuary, North Carolina - WOR-2-8_12 (SPAdes) (version 2) | ecosystem: Environmental > Aquatic > Marine > Intertidal zone >... | reverse complement strand
AGTCGAGCAGGAAACGGAAGCGACGATTCGTATCTTCCGCCGTGCCAAACCCTGCGTACTGGCGCATCGTCCACAGCCGACCGCGGTACATCGACTCGTAGATGCCGCGCGTGAATGGGTGTTGGCCGGGAAGCTCCGAGGCGACCGCTGGAAGTGAAGCGTCGTTCGAGTACGTCGGACGTATCTCGACCCCGCTTGTGTTCTCGATTCTGGTTTTCGACTTGGGCATATTAGTAATAAGTCATTAGTGATTAGTCGCTCTCAACAATAAACACGACAGCGCGCGCACGAATCACTACCTACTACTCACCAATCACTTTTCCACGGGAATGATGACCAGCAACTTCTTACCCTTGTCCACGGTCTGACCCGGTTGGACCAACACCTCCCCCACCCTGCCTGACACGGCGGCCTTGAGCTCGTTCTCCATCTTCATCGCTTCGATGACGATGACGCCCTGCCCCTTCTTCACGTCCTGGTCAGGATCGACTTCGACCTTGACCACCAGACCCGGCATGGGCGCCTTGAGATCCACCGGTCCCTGTGTAGCGGCAACGCTGCCGGAAAGCTCTCTAATCGCGCGCTGCCGTTCGTCCAGCGCCAACACCTCGTGGCGCCGGCCATCTAGGTCGATCTGCCACTCCCCGCGCCCGTCGAGCCGCCGCGCACAGAGCGTGTAGGAGCGGCCGTCCAGCACCAGGTTCCAGAGGTGCGAGTCGTGATTCGACCGCAAATCGGCACGCACCGGCTTGCCATCCAGGCGCAGGCCCTCCGGGCCGATTTCGACCTCGTGCATTCGATCTTCAATTTCAACGAAGTATTTCATGGACTCCAATCTGGAAACGCCCTGAGACATCGCAGGCGATTGCCCCAAAAATCAACGACTTAGCGGCCCGGCGCAACCGGTGGCGTCCGTCGCAGGACTCGTCTACCGGGATCGTGCCTGGCTGCCTACATTAAATCGTCAGCTGAGATTCCAAAGAGGCCCATGGAGACGAACCAGTCACGTTCTGCCAGGATCCTCGTCGTTGAGGATGAATCCGACATAGCCGCGCTGGTCGCCTATCAGCTGACTCACGCCGGGTATCAGGTGGTCACGGCATCCAATGGCACCCAAGCGATGCGCGTTCTCGAATCCGATCCTCCTGACCTTGTCGTCCTCGATCTCATGCTTCCTGGCATCAGCGGCCCCGAGATCTTGCAGAGCCTGCGCTCGCGCAAGGAGACTCGGGACACACCCGTGATCATATTGACCGCGCGAGGCGAAGAAGAGGATCGCCTGCACGGTTTCGAGCTGGGCGCCGATGACTACATGTCGAAACCGTTCAGCCCCAAGGAACTGGTGCTTCGAGCCAGGGCGGTGCTCCGCCGCTCGGCCCTGGATGACAGCGGACGGGGGCGAGGACGCGGTCGCGTGCTGAGAGCCGGGCCGCTGAAGGTGGACGTCGAGGCCAACCGCGTCACCGTGGATAGCAGCGACATCGAGCTCACGCCCAAGGAGTTCCAGCTTCTCGTCTGCCTGCTGGAGCGACGCGGACGGACCCAAAGCCGTCGCGTGTTGCTGGAGACTGTTTGGGATACGACAGCAGAAATCGAGACCCGAACCGTGGACATGCACATCGGTCGCCTGCGGTCGAAGCTTGGGGCCGCCGGCGAGCTGATCGAGACGGTTCGGGGATTCGGTTACCGCTTTCACCCAGAGGAATAGGTCTACTACTTCATGCGTCTCCGGCTCTTTCTGAGCCTGGCCGGCCTAGGTGTCCTGGCCCTCATCCTCTACCCGCTGCTCCTCGACCTAGGCATACCCAACCCTGCCGCCGTCGACCTGCTTGTCATACTCACGGCCGCGACACTTCTCGGCCGGGTGCTCTCCCGGCCGTTGCGAAGAGCGGCGCCATTCGCCGCGGCGCTATCTCGCGGCGAGCAGCCACCGCGCCTCCCGGAAAACGTCAGCGGTGACGAAGGGGATCTGTATCGAGCTCTCAATCGTCTGGCCGAGATGCAACGGCTTGGGATTGAACAACGGGTGGCTGAGAAGACGGAGACCGACTTGCTGTTGCGGGAGATGGGTGAAGGGGTTCTGGCACTCAGCCCTGCCGGAGATGTCGTTAGGGCCAATGCCGAGTTGCGGTCGGTGATCGGAGCCCAAGAGCCCATCGAAGGCCGCGGCGTGGCGGCCGTTTTCCGAAACCCCGAGCTCGTCGCGTTCTTGACGCCGGAAGCCGTGCCTGAGGGTGGTGTGGAAGGCGAGTTCGAGGTGTACGGACGCACGATGCTGGTGGCGGCGCGGCGGCTCCCGACCGATGGCGTCGTGGCGGTCTTCACTGATCTGACGGAGTTGCGCCGGCTCGATCGCGTGCGCACCGAGTTCGTCGCCAACGCGTCCCACGAGCTAAAGACTCCCCTGACTGCGATCCGCGGGTTCGGCGAGACGCTGGTCGAATCCGGAATTCCGGAGGACACACGGGTCCGTTTCGCTGGCCGGATCATCGATCATGCCGAGCGAATGGCGGCGATTGTAGAGGATCTGCTGACCCTGGCTCGTCTGGAACAGCCAGGGCGGGCTATACGCCGACAAACTGTCGCGGTGCTGCCGTTGGTGGACAGCATAGTGGGCAGCTCCCGCGAGCGTATGGAGGCGGCGGGCATCGATTTCTCCGTGGCAGTGGATCCGCCGGGACTAAAGGTCGCGGCGGACCCCGAGGGGCTTCGGCAGGTGCTCGAGAACCTGATCGACAACGCGATCTACCATTCCGGCGCTACGAGCGTGGCGGTTCGCGCCGCCCGGACGACCGACGGTACGGTGACGATCAGTGTCGAGGACGACGGGCGTGGGATTCCGGAGGCACATCGCGAGAGAGTCTTCGAGCGGTTCTACCGCGTCGATCCCAGCCGATCGCGAGGCACGGGCGGCACGGGTTTAGGCCTGTCCATAGTCAGGCATTGGACCGAGGCGATGGGCGGTTCAGCGTGGGTGGAGAGCGCCCTGGCGGATGGGACGCGGGTTTTCGTTACCCTACCTTCCGAGAAGAAGTAGTTAGTGGTTAGTGACAAGTATTTGGTCGTTAGTGACGGGATCTGCCCAAGGTCTGAACAGTCACTGCTGACTGCGGACATTCAACCCGGCCATTTGACCTTCGGCTGCCAGTCCTCAAGCGGGAGCCCAAATCGATACAGAACCGTTACACAAATTCTCAATACTCGTGACATGGGTGGACTAGGATGACGGCAACGCCATGAGAGAGTTCACCAGTTCTGCCCAAGAAACCTAGAACCAGGAGACGGATCCGTATGGGCAAACGTGTGTTGGGAGTGATGTTGGTGGCACTCGCCCTAGCGGTGTCAAGCGTGGCCGCCCAGGAGTCGGTGGAGGGAGACCAGGTGTCGGTTGTCATCCTGCCGGAAGACACGACGAAGGAGGCGGCGGACACCGTTCAGGAGAAGAAGCCCGAGATTCGCATCGGGCACGGAAGCCGGGGATTCGAGATCGGAACATCGGACGGCAACTGGGCGATGCAGCTGCAGTTGCGGCTGCAATTCCGCTTGGCCTATCCGCGCGATACTGATCCGATCACGTTCGACGACTTCGAAACGCCAGACCAGATCCTCTTCAAGGTCAACCGCTCCCGCATCAAGTGGGGCGGCAACGCGTATCGGCCCTGGATGAAGTACTACATGGAGTACGAGGTCGGAAACAGCGTGCTGCTGGACTTCCGACTCATGCTCGAGAAGTGGCAGGCCTTCAACGTGAAGGTCGGGCAGTGGAAGGCGCAGTACAGCTTAGAGCGCATCATTTCGTCGGGTAGGCAGCAGATGATGGAGCGTTCCATCGTTAACCGAGCGTTCACCATCGACCGTCAGCAGGGCGTGTCGCTGTATGGTCGCCTCAAAGGGTCGGGAGCCCTCGACTTCAACTACTGGGCGTCTGTGTTTACCGGCACGGGTCGAGGCTCTCGGTCGAACGATGACGAGAACCTCATGTGGATGTTCCGCGGACAGTGGAACATCTTCGGCCGCGTCGTTCCTTTCAGAGGTTCCGACGTCGATTTCACCGAAAAGCCCACCGCGGGATTGGCGTTCGCCGCCGTGACCAACCGGAGCCCGTACACGCGGTTCTCAACGTCGGGTGGTGGCCAGCTGCAGGGCTTCGAGGATGGAGAGCCCGGACAGTACCGTGTGAACCAGTGGTACCAGGAAACGACGCTTAAGTACCGCGGGTTCGCGTGGCAGCAGGAGTTCCATTGGAAGAAAGTCAAGGATAAGATCAACCTGACGGAGAGAACGCTTACCGGTTGGTATTTCCAGGCGGGCTACTTCTTCCACCATTTGTGGCCTGCTATTCCAAAGCCGCTGGAGTTCTCCGCGCAGGCCGCCTACTACAATCCGGTGGTCGATCTGTCCGGCGACCTGGTTCAAGAGTACTCGTTCGCGACCAACTGGTTCTTCAACGGCCACGAGAACAAGCTCACGGCCGACGTCACCTACTTCAAAGGCGATTTTCCGGGTTTCGAGTCGCAAGACGAGTGGCGAGTCCGGTTACAGTGGGATTTCTCGACCTGATTCAACGTTCAACAGCAGCACAGCGGGGTGCTTATGACAAAGAAGACAGCTAGGCGGATCGGTTCAGGCGTGGTGACCTTGGCGGCCCTGGCGATCTTCGCTGCCTGTGGCGGCGGCGAGAGCGGCGCCGAGGGTGGCTTGACCGGCATGGTCCGCATCGACGGGTCCAGCACGGTCTTCCCGGTCACCGAGGCGGTGGCCGAGGAGTTCCAGATCGCCAACCAGGGTGTGCGGGTGACAGTGGGTATTTCTGGCACCGGGGGTGGCTTTAAGAAGTTCTGCTCCGGCGAAACCGATATCTCCGATGCCTCACGACCTATAAAGGATAGCGAACTGGAGATTTGCCGGGCCAACGGAATCGAGCCGGTTCAGCTCACCGTGGGCTACGACGGATTGGCCGTGATGGTGCATCCCGACAACACGTTCGCCGGCTGCATGACGGTGGACGAATTGAAGATGATCTGGGAGCCGGGCAGCCAGATCACGCACTGGAACCAGGTCCGTTCGGAGTGGCCGGAAGGTGAGTTCATTCTCTACGGTCCGGGTACTGATTCCGGCACCTTCGATTACTTCACGGAGGCGATCGTCGGTGAAGAGGACGCCAGTCGTCCGGACTTCACAGCCAGTGAGGATGACAACGTGCTGGTCCAGGGCATTGCCGGCGACCGCTACGCGCTCGGCTACTTCGGCTACGCCTACTACGCCGAGAATCAGGACAAGCTGAAGCTGGTCGCCATCGACAACGGAAGCGGCTGCGTGGAACCCAATCCCGCCACCGTACAGAGCGGTGAGTACGCCCCCCTGTCCCGGCCGCTTTTCATCTACCTGAGCAATACGGCCATGGAGCGGCCCGAGGTGAAAGCGTTCGTCGAGTTCTACCTGACGAACGCGCAGCAGCTAGTCCCGGATGTGGGCTACGTCCCGCTGGGCCCCGAGGCCTATGCCGGCTTCTTGAACGAGGTGATGTAACAGCCAGTCCTTCACAGCCCCTGCCCCATCGCAGGCGCAAGGAGCTTCCGCTTCTTGCGCCTGTCTCACGACTAGCGGACCGCAAAGCAATAGAACAAGCCGTTGCCGCCCGTACCTTGTAAGTCCGCCTGACTGCAGCCCCGTGACCCATGCGCCGAGTTCCACGACGAGGGGTGCTGACCCCCACCCGTGCGGTCGTGGTGGCCCACCTGGGCGCTGCCCTCGCCGCTGCTGGTCCAGTTCCCACAGTTCGAATAGCCCTCGGCGGTGCACACCGTTCCATCCAGCTGCGAGCCCGTCAGGATGTCGTGCATGTTGGGAGAGTCACCCCGTCCGTTGACCACGTCGCCCTTCTCGCTGAGCGCGGTTTCCTTATTGAGGTTGACGTCTTCGCCATAAAGGTCGGCGACGCTCTTAGCGACCATCACGCCTTTTGCGTTGTACCAGGGGCCGGTCCCGACCCGGTCACGCGCGTGCACGGCCGGTTCCGATCCGGTCGCGATCGTGCTGAGGTACGCTCGCCACTCCAGCTCACCTGCGCCCACGGCTTCGGCCAACCCCTGGCAGTGTTGGTAGGCGCCGGCCAACCCCACCCAGGTCCGCCCCGTTCCCAGGGCCCACGCTCGTGATGAAGAAACTCATGGGATTGTCTTGGACCGGCTGGGCACCCACGAGCAGCAGTCCAAGAAGTACAGTCAACGCCTTGGCAATGGTCACGCTCCTTCTCTCTGAGAACTACATCTGTTGTGTTGTTTGCCTCAATGTGGTTCGGGCGAGTTGGAACCGCCGGGTTACGGCTGGCGCAACCGGCTCGATATACCCAATATTGACGCGGCTTCCAGCGCAGCCGGCGCCGGCCTTGAATAGCCGCAATGTGTGAGGGAGATAGTGGGTGGGGACGGGACACTGGCATTTCATTCCAATCGACTGATGACATTGGTCCACGGCAAGAGTCTGCTTTCAATCTCTTTCGTCTTGGCGTTGGCTCTCGCAGCGCCGCTTGCCGCACAGAAGACGGACACCGTCACACTCTACAACGGCAACAGGATCACTGGCGAAATCAAGGAACTGGACCACGCGAAACTGAAGTACTCCACCGATGACATGGGCACGATCTACATCGAGTGGAACAAGATCGCGCGGTTGACCAGTCGGGCGTACTTCGAGGTCGAGCTTGAAGACGGCCTGAGATTCTACGGCACCTTCGGCGAACCATCGCGAGACGGCATAGTACTGGTCGTTCTCACCGAATCTACAGCCGACACCGTCGATATGGCTCTGATCGTCAAGATCACGCCTATCAAAGCCACCTTCTGGACGCGACTAGACGGTAACGTCGATATCGGCTTCACCTACGCCAGCGCGAACTCGCTCTTTCAGCTAAATACGACGGCCACCGTCAAGTACCGGGGCCGGAAGTGGTCCACCAGATTTGACTATAGCTCGTACTGGCAGAACTCGGATTCCACCGCGGGGACCGTGCGCAACAACGCCAGCATCGACGCGAAGAGGTTGCTGCAGCACAGGTGGGCCGCACTGGGCTATTTGGCCGCCGAGTCGAACGAAGAACTGAATCTGGACCTGCGGCTCACAGCAGGAGTCGGCGGTGTTTTCCAAGTGGTCCAGACCAACAGCAGCCTTCTGGATCTACTGGCAGGCCCGCTGGTCACCCGAGAGTTGTTCCTGGATGACCCGGATACAAAGCACAGTCTCGAATTAGGCTTCGGCGGGCAGTACGATACTTTCCGCTTCGACGCTCCGGAACTCGACTTCATGGTCAAACTGGTGGTCATACCGAGCGTTACGACGTGGGGCCGTGTCCGCGTCAATTTGGATTCGAAGCTGCGATACGAGCTCATCAACGACTTCTACATCGGGTTCTCGTTGTTCAACGCGTTCGACAATCGGGCGGGCGAGGAAGGCTCTCAGAACGACTTCAACACGACGATATCGCTGGGCTACAAGTTTTAACGTGTGAGCGTGACGACGGTCTCCACGTGGGAGATCAGCGGGAATCGGCGTGGCAGCGTCTCCGGTCTGGCCGTTACCGGGCGCTGACGGCCTAAGCGAGACTCGCCTCCGACCCTCCTGACCCCACCTCCCAACCCCACCCAGCTGTCGAGCGGGCGCGGTCGGGGTCGAGCACGCGAGGACGATGGCAGTCTAAGTCCGCGAAAGAAGCGCTACGGCGACGCCTGTTCTTCCGGCAGGCACTGGGCAAACACGATCATGGCGGCCTCGCCGAAGTTGACGGTGATGGTTGCGGCACCATCGGTCTCGGACAGGATCATGCTCCAGGTTCGCCCGGCCTCGATGCCGCTCATGACCACTCGATCCCCGTCCCTCTCCATTGCACGCACCTGGCTGGTCTCGCCGCGGCGCTCAGCCGGTGCCAGCAGCGTGATGCTCTGGCCTTCCAGGTCCACGTGAACGAACGTGGGGGGCGGCGGCTGTGGAGCCGGTGGCCCACAGTTCAGGTCGCCGTCGCACTCGACGGCTCTGACCAGCGAACAAACATACTGGTCGCCGCCATCGGGCACTGCGGCCGCGGTAAGGAGTGGTGCAAGCAGCAGAGCTGCAGCCTGAAGTCCTGTTCTTCTTATATCCACTTGGCCTCCTGTATAGCTGTTGTTCCCTTCGCCTCTATATTTCGACGCTAGTTCACCACATAGTCGCGAGCCTGCATACAGGCGACGTAGTTCCTATCCCACTTCTGCAACTGCCTGTTAAACGCGTCGACTGCCGCCTGCGCCTCCGCCTGCGCTTGCTGCTGTGCGCGCCGAGACCTCGAACCCCCGGCCAGGCCTCCGGCAATGGCGCCGATCGCGGCCCCTTTGCCGGCATCACCGGCGATCGCCCCGATGGCCACTCCGGCGACCGCGCCACCGGCCGCCCCGCGGACGAGGCCGCCCTGGGCCTGCTCAGCGGTTTGCTTGGCCGCATAGCCTTTCTCAATCAGCTGATCGTAAGCGACGTACGGATCCCAATTCGTCTGCTGTGAGGCCCATCTGTAGCAGTCGAGCTGGTCCGACATCTGCTGTTGCTCGTCCTGGCCCTCGCTAGGGTAGATGACGCGCTGGGTCGGGTTTGTACTGGGTGGCAGCGTCTGTGCCTGTTGCTGCGCTTCCTGAGCGGCAATTGCGCCGACGATGCCCAGAAGCAGAACGGCACCCAGAGTCCCGAAGCCGACTTGGCGTAACAAGGTCTTCATTCCCGCCTCCTTTATTCCGATCTTCTAAGGCCAATAGTAATCGACTCACTCGTCGCTTCAATGCTGCCGTTGAACATCATCCCGTGCCCTCTCTCTTTGCGACTTCGCCGCTTGCAGACTGTCAATCGATAGAGTAAAAGAACCGCAACTTTACAACGTAGTCATCGGCGGTCAGATCACCGCCCTCTTCGCTCACCCTGACACTGTGGAACAAGTATCTGAGATCGATCCGTAGCCCGTCGATCACCTCTTTCCCCAGGCCCCCAGATCGCCTCGAGGATCTCGTTGATGCGTACCAACCGTCCCGGCCGCTCAACCAAGTATTCCAGAATGGCGTAGGTACGGGGGCTCAGATCGACGGGTGAGGAGCCCCGCCAGAGTCGCTCCTCTGCCATATCGAGTCGAAAGGGTGGGAATACGAGCATCTCCATCATAGAGCGATCTGAAATCCTAGAGGTTGTGCTCTGACCTACTTGTAGGTGGCTTCTGAAAATGACCCCCTCGAAGCGGTCACGCAAACCGCGAACACACGCTCACCATTCATCCGATTGAATCCGTGATCCAAGCAATGGGTATACAAACGGCCGAAGAACCTTGTCTCCCGCTCGCCGCTGCCCTCCAGATGTGGGTCGCCGGTCTGTGTAAGCAGCACGCGCGGAATGACCTGAAGACATCCCTTACGATCGGCTGGACCTTCTAGCGTGTGAGGGCGACGACGGTCTCCACGTGGGCGGTCTGCGGGAACATGTCGAAGGCGCGGCAGGCGGACAGATGGAACTTCTCACCGAGCTTCTTCAGATCGCGGGCGAGGGTGGCGGGATCGCAGCTGACGTAGATCATTCGACCCGGTGGTCTTTTCAGTAGACTTTCCAGAACCTCTTCGCTCACGCCGCTGCGCGGCGGATTGAGGAGAACGAGGTCGGCGGGCAGCTCGCGTTTCAGCGCGCGTTCCACCGGTGCGGCAACGAAGCGCGCCGTGGCACCCGACTCCACCGCGTTTGCATGAGCCGTAGCGATGGCGTGCTGTTCCGCATCGATGCCGACGACCCGCGCCCCTTTCCAGGCAAGCTCCAACGCCCTCAGGCCGTAGCCGCAATAAGCGTCTACGACTCGCTGGCCTGTGACGTCGCCGCACTGTTCCTGCACGTAAATCTCGAGCTTCACTCCGACGTCGCGGTTCACTTGCAGGAAAGCATTCCCGGCCAACGGCACTGCCTGTGAGCCCCAGCGCTCGGTCAACGTGGGCTCGCCCACGTGCCAATCTGCCTCACCCTCGGTGTCCAGCCGCCAGATCGCGCCGAGTCCCTCCACGGCTTCTGCAAGCGCTTCTGGCTCGCCATCGCCTCTCCCGCCTTCGATCACGAGGCCTACCTCACCATCCCGAGTCGATCTCAGCGTGAGCCGCAACTCATCACCCGCGGGCAGCAGGCCGGCTTTGCGACCCCAACGGTCGCGCAGGGCGGCCCAGACGCGATTGATCGGTGCCTCGGCGAGGGGGCAACGGTCCACATCGATGAGCTTCGACGGTTTGTCGAAGGAGTGGAAGCCAGCAACGACTTGTCCTCTCTGGCGTCGAAGGACGAACGTGACTCGATTGCGATACTCGAATTCGGCCTCGGAGGGCACGACCTGGGGCGGGTCTATCGGGAGCTTGCCGAGACGTCGCAAGGTATCCGAGATGATCGCAGACTTGATCAGCGTCTGGGCGGCGTACTCGATATGCTGGAGCTGGCAGCCCCCGCAGACAGAATAGTGAGGACAGGGTGGGTCCCTGCGGTCCGGACTGGGATGGATGGTCTGCAGAACGCGAGCGCGAGCCCACTGTCGGTGAGTCTCGACCAACTCGACCTCGACCCGCTCGCCCGGCGCGGTGCGGGGAACGAACACCACGGGGCCGGCTTCCTGCCTGGCCAGGCCATCGCCGCCGGCAACGACCGCGCTGATCTCGACGACGAGGGGTGCCGCGTCTTGCTGCTCGCCTTCACTCAAGCGCGTCGACCCCATCCTCGGTTGGACCAACCGCCGAAGGGCCAGCGCCAGGCGCTACCGCCGCCGCTGGACGCAGTGTCCTCGACGTGGATCTTGCGACGCCGCTCTTCTTCCAGGAGCGCGGCCGCCAACGCGGCAACCGGCCTGCTTCCATCGCCGTCGCTGTTCAAGAGGTTCGGGTGCTGGTCCAAGTAACCGGTATCGAAATTCCCTGCCCTGAAGTCGGGCTCGTCCATCACACGCCGGTGGAACGGCGCGATAGTCGAAAGGCCATCGATTAACAGCTCGTCCAGAGCCCGGGCCATACGGGCTATGGCCGCGTCGCGGTCCTCGGCATGGACGATCAGCTTGGCGAGCAGCGGATCGTAGTACAATCCGACTTCCGTCCCCTGCACTATACCTGCATCCCACCGTACACCTGAGCCATCCGGCGTTCGCAACTGCTCTATCCTGCCGACGGCCGGGAGAAAATCACTGTACGGATCTTCAGCGTTGATGCGACATTCGATGGAGTGACCGCTGGGCTCGACCTCTCCGATGTCCAGAGGATCCCCGGATGCGACGCGTAGCTGCGCGTGCACCAGGTCGATTCCCGTCACCAGCTCGGTCACAGGGTGTTCCACCTGTAAGCGCGTATTCATCTCGAGGAAGTAGAACTCGTCGTCGACGACCATGAACTCGACAGTGCCGGCGCCTCTGTAGTTCGCACCCCGCGCCGCAGCGACCGCCTGTTCGCCCATCCGTCGCCGGAGATCCGGCGTCATGATCGGAGAGGGCGACTCCTCGATCAGCTTCTGGTGGCGGCGCTGAATCGAGCACTCGCGTTCGTTCAGATGCATGACGTTGCCATGCGTGTCGGCCAGAACCTGGAACTCGATGTGGCGGGGGGGCTCGAGAAA
>Ga0209536_100013802_pt1 | contig 11629 bp, 9 predicted proteins | sample DeeMarSeWOR28_12_FD_187461 | JGI IMG/M metagenome (GOLD analysis project Ga0209536, IMG submission 187461) | Marine sediment microbial communities from White Oak River estuary, North Carolina - WOR-2-8_12 (SPAdes) (version 2) | ecosystem: Environmental > Aquatic > Marine > Intertidal zone >... | reverse complement strand
TAGCCGTGGTTGCGTTCGCTGTAACCTTGATCGCGACCCCGATCGTCCGAGCCGTCGCCATCAGCAGGAACATCATCGACCACCCCGATATGGAGCGGAAAAACCACGAGAAACCCATCGCCTACCTTGGCGGGGTCGCCATCTTCCTCGGGTGGCTGGTGGCATTTGCCTGGGGCGGGCTTGATTTCCAGTCGCTGCACACATCCGGAGCTTTCGTCGCCGAGAATAACTTTCTGATTGCCATTATGGTCGGCGGGCTGGCCATCGTGGCGGTGGGCATGGTCGACGACATTGGCGGTTCGAGTCCGCGAGTGAAAATCGGCGGCCAGTTGATCGCTGCGGCGACGACCTCGCAGGCGGCCACCGTACCCGCCATGCTGAAGGCGGCTGATGAGGATTTGGGTTCGTCGAGCGCCGTGGCCGGGTTCGTCATCCCGCTGGGCGCCGGATTAGGGCGCTCGGGCAGTGCCGCGTTCCAGGGGGCGTGCGTCATCTTCCTCGCCTGGCTATTCGATGTGTCGTTGGCGGTCTCCGGGATCGGAGGGGCGGTCCTGGCGACCTTCATCGTGGCGTTCACCGTCCCGGGGATACCGGGAGGAAGCGTTCTGAGTCTGGCTCCGGCGCTGGCCGCGACGGGGATTCCGTTGGAGGGGTTGGCTGTGTTGCTGGGTGTCGACCGGATTCCCGATATGGCGCGGACGGCTACCAATGCTACTGGGACGTTGGCCGGGACCGTGGTGGTTGATCGGTTGGAGGGTTAAGGGCTGTTGCAGCCAGGCCATGTTCCTGTGCCGGCGGAGTGCCGCTTCACCCTACACGTAGAACGCCGGCGCTGCTGTAAAGTCAGCGCCCTCAACGCGTTCGCTCCGTGGTTCCGTTCTTGCTCTCTCTGGGGGTGACTGCGACATTCTCCCGCTCTGCCGGGTCGCTTCTGTAAGGTGGCTTAGCAGTTCACCAAGTCGCGTAGTAGAGGGTGCAATGAGCGATCGCTCGCCAGAAGAGCGGCCCTACCGGCATGATCCGCCTCGGGATGACCTTCCCATTGATATGAATCAGTGGTTCGGTCGCCTCCTAGTAGTGACGGGGGGGATGCTCGCCATCGGGCTCTGGTTGCTCGCGGCGGAGGCAGTGTTTCTGACGCTCACCCGCTGAGGACTTCGCTCGTTCCCATTCCGCCAAGAACATTGCCGTAGAGCGGTGTGCCGCGACCTGTAATGTCGGGCCTCGCGATAGTCAGTACGACTATAGCTTGATGCTTCCTTGACTCTCCTTTCAGAGAATCCGCTTAGATTCATATTGGGGTAGGCCGGGACGCGATGGGCGGCTGGCTGCCTCTTGCTCCTACGTCGAGTTGAAGCCGGGATGTTCCGAGTATCGAAGTGGTATTGCGACTGCGTGACCGATGATGGGTTCGCCTTCATAGGGTACTGGGCCCGGATGTGTTGGGGTCCCTTTTGTCTGCCTTACAGCGCCGCGCTGTACAAGCGCCGGGGCAAGCCAACGTGGGAGCGGTATTCCTTGCGCAAGAGCGGCGCGCCGACGCTTCGCGGTGGAAAACTCCGTTGGGATTGCGATCGATTGGGAGTTCGGGGGACTTGGAGCCAGGGCTCTCCCGCGGTCAGCCGGAGGTTGCTCGATACCAGCGATGGGATCATAGAGTGGAACTGCCATCTGCCCTCCGCACATGTCCGAATCGAGATCGACGGGGTCGGGCAGTTTTCAGGTCTGGGCTATGCCGAGAACCTCGAGATGACAGTGAGACCGGTGAAGCTGCCGTTCGAGCAACTCCGTTGGGGACGGTTCCTCTCCGCCGGGCACGCGTTGACATGGATCGAGTGGCGCGGAAAGGAAGTGAACCGTTGGGTGTTCCACAACGGTTCGGAACTCCAAGACGTGGAGTTCGAGCCGAGGCGCATCGGGCTATCGGAAACCGGCGGCGTCATGACGCTGCGCGACGAGGCTGTCTTGCGCGAGGGACGACTCGCTTCTACCGCGCTCAAGACCATTCCAGGCGCAGCGCTCTGGCTGCCGCGAAGGATGAGGACCGTTTACGAAGCAAAATGGCTGGCCGCTGGGTCGCTCGAGACGCCGGCCGGGACCAGTCACGGATGGGCGATTCACGAGCTTGTCCGGCAATAGCGTTTGTCTTCCACTTGTTGGCTTGAGCATGAGGATACTCGGCAGGTTCTTGTATGGCGCGCTGTTCGTCGCCGTGCTGCCCGCCCTACTGATATGGTGGGCCCAAGCAACTACGCGGGTCGTGTCGCTGCCTGTCCTTCCTTATGCTTGGGCTGGGTACATCTTGGCCGCCGTCGGATTGGTCGTTGTGATCAGCGGCATGCTTGCGCTGGCTGTGTACGGGAAAGGCCTGCCGATGAACGCGTATCCACCGGCCATCTATGTGACGCGCGGTATCTATCGGTACACGGCTCATCCGATCTACGTCGGTTTTGTGTTGCTCTCGTTGGGTGCGGCGGTAGCCCTGAAGTCGCCGAGCGGGATCTGGTTGGTGTCACCGGCGGTCGCGCTGGGAGCGGTCGCCCTCGTCCTCGGATACGAGCGACACGATCTGCGGCGCCGGTTCGGTGAAGCAGCCATCCACAGGCCGCGCGTTGCCCTGCCTCCGGACTCCTTGAGCCCTCCAACGGGCTGGGACCGTGCCTCGGTCTACCTCCTCGTTTTCATCCCTTGGTCGGTGGCATACGAGCTGGCGTACAGGTTGGGTGTGCCGCCCGACGCTGTGATAGCCCACTTCTCCTTCGAAACCCAATGGCCGGTCCTGGAATGGACCGAGGTCGCGTATGGGAGCGTGTACCTGTTCGTTCTGTCGGTGCCCTTCATCGTACACACTCAGAAGGCGTTGAGGCGATTCGCGATGCTTGGCCTGATTGCCACGGCCGTGGTTACTCTGATCTACTTGACGGTCCCGATCATCGCGCCGCCGCGTCCTTTCGAGCCGCGTACGTTTCTCGGTCGCGCCCTGACGTTCGAGCGGTCGATGTCACACACCGTTGCGGCGTTTCCGGCGTTCCACGTCATATGGAGTCTCATCGCCGCCGATGCTTGGGCGAGCCGGTCGCGCTTCTGGGGCGCGGCAGGCTGGACGTGGGCGATCCTGATATCGATCAGCTGCATCACGACGGGCATGCATGCGCTCGCCGACCTGGCGGCTGCAGCCCTTGTGTTCGTTGTCTTGCTGCAGTACTCGCGAATATGGGAGACCTTGCGTCACGCATCCGAAAGGATCGCGAACTCGTGGCGCGAATGGCGCTGTCACGGCGGGCGATTGATCAACTATGGACTCTACGCCGCCATGGCTGGAGCGGTCGGGTTCTGGATCTCGACGTCGCTGGGAGGGCGAGAGGTCTATTGGGACCTGGTTCTAGTGCACGTGTGCGGTTTGGTGGGAGCCGGTCTGTGGGCTCAACAACTGGAAGGGTCTTCGAGGTTATCGCGCCCGTTCGGCTACTACGGCAGCGTCATCGGAATCTTGGTCGCCGCCCTATTGGTCGGAGCGGTGAACGGCAACACGATACTCATACTCGCGCTCTTCGCCGTGGAGGCGCCGTGGGTGCAGTTGATCGGCCGCTTGCGTTGCCTCGTTCAGGGATGTTGTCACGGCTTCGAAACTCGCGAGACGATTGGGATTCGTTACTGGCAACCTCGCTCCCGCGTATGCACCCTCGCGGAACTCAGGGGGGTGCCTCTTCACCCCACTCCCCTATACTCGATCCTGGCCAACGTCGTGATCGGGATAATTCTTTTTCGCTTGTGGTCCTTGGGGGCGGCTCTCGGCCTCATAGCCGGCGCGTATCTGATTCTGGCGGGCCTCGCCCGGTTCGTCGAGGAATCGTATCGCGGCGAGCCGCAGACGAAGATCATCGCTGGACTGCGGATCTATCAGTGGATGGCCATCGTGTCTGTGGCGCTGGGGATCGTGTTGACGACCATCCCAGGCGGGTATTCTCCGGGGCTTGTCCTAGGAATAGACGCGCGGGTCCTGGCTGGCGGCGCTCTCTATGGTGCCCTCGTGGGGTTTGCGATGGGCGTCGACTTCCCAGGTTCGGAACGGCGATTCGCGCGCCTGGCCTCTCCGTAATAGCCAACTAAGGGTGTCCGTTTTCGGTACACCGGTGTCCGCCTGCGAACAGGCGTATGGTTCGGCGGTAGTCCCTAGCCGGTAGGCGGTGAGTTCCCCAACACAGAAAGAGCAAGAGCCACGCGGGCTAGTGACATCTATCCGGCCGGGTTTTTGGGTTGGTCCATATGTTGCCATGCGATATATGGTGTCGACGCATAGGAGGTGGGCCTTGTTCAGTTCGCAACTCAAGAAGGGAAGCATCGAGCTGCTGATCCTTTCGATTCTCGACGACCAGCCACTGCACGGTTACGAGATCGGCAAGCTGATCGAATTTCGATCTGAGGGTAAGCTGAATTTCCGGATTTCGTCGCTGTATCCCGTTCTCTGCCGAATGGAAGAGAAGGGATGGATCGCGGGGCGCTGGGTGGAGAAAGCCGGGCAACGGCGACGACGATACTATCGTCTGACTCCGAAGGGACGCCGAGCGCTCTCTGCGGAGCAGGAGACCTGGGTCGAATTCGCCGCGGCAGTGAATCAAGTTATCGGGTTGAGCCATGCGTGATTGGAAGCGATACGCCAGAGAGCACCTTCCGCTTCATGAGATGAAGGGCGGGAGCGGCGAGTCGATCATCGAGGAAGTGGCCGGGCAACTGGAGGACGCCTATCTGGAGGCTCTTGAGCGGGGCCTTTCGGAGGAAGAGGCGTATTCCTTCGCTCGAGAAACGGTCGGGGACTGGGATGCGTTGGCTGACGCGATCGTCAAGACTCACGAGGCAGAGACCATCTCGAGGGCAGAGGCCTGGGTCGAACGTTCCGAACAGCGGGTCATGGCCAAAGGCGGAGGGTTTGCCTGGCTGGTGGATGCCCAACGTGACATCCGTTTCTCAGTGCGGGCGCTGCGCAAGAGCCCCGGCTTCGCGGCCATCGCGATTTTCACTCTCGCCTTGGGGATCGGCGCGGTCACGACGATCTTCAGTTTGGTCGATGGCATGCTTCTCAAGCCTCTTCCTTACTCCGACTCTGAAGAGCTGGTTTATATGTGGGAGAAGCTAGCGTCGTTCGAGAACGCGACGGTGGCCTATCCGAATTTCCTCGATTGGCGTGAGCGCAACCGAGTGATGAATGATCTCGCCGCATTCAACGACGGCAGTATCAATCTCACCGGCGTCGGTGATCCCGTCGAGCTGGACATGGTTCGCGTGTCCGAGTCGTTGTTTCCCATTCTTCGCGCCGCGCCCTTGCTCGGCCGCACGTTCCTACCGGAAGAGGACAGGATCGGTGCTCAACCGGTCGTCGTGCTGACGTATGGCTTCTGGCAGAGCCGCCTGGGCGGCGCCTCCGACGTTGTGGGCCGGACGCTGATGCTGGATGACTTCGCCTACACCGTAGTTGGTGTGATGCCGAGGGACTTCGTATTTCCACCGTCCGGACAGCACGTCGACGTGTACGTGCCCATCGAACAGTTCGCGCAGCGCTGGATCGAGAACCGCGGCAGTCATCCCGGCATCGCCGTCGTCGGGCGCTTGAATCCCGGTGTGTCGGTGGAGCGAGCGTTCGACGACATGGAGCGAGTCGCGCTTGAGTTGGAGGCTGAGTACCCCGATGAGAACGAAGGGAGTCGGGTGCACGTAGTCTCGCTTCACGAGCGAATGACCCGGGATTCGCGAGGCGCGATGCTGTTGCTGCTGCTCGCTGTTGGTTTGCTTCTGCTCATCGCCTGTACCAACGTCGCCGGGCTGGTTCTGGCACGGGGATCGTCCCGCCAGCGCGAGATCGCGATTCGTACCAGCCTGGGTGCCAGCGGTCCCCGCATCGTCCGTCTTCTACTGACGGAAAGCCTGACACTGTGGCTGTTGGGAGGCCTGTTGGGAATCGGGATCGCCGCCTTCGCCATAGATGCGCTCGTTCAGCTTCGCGCGGACGCAATCTCGCCGCTTTTCCAGGTCGGTATTGACGTTAGGGTTGTGGTCGTGACGCTAGCGGTGGCGCTAATGACCGGCGTGCTCTTCGGCTTGATGCCGGCTCTGCGTTCCGTTCGCCCGGACGTTGTCGAGAGCCTGAAGGAAGGTGGCCGGACCTCCGGCAGCGTCGGAAGGAATCGGGCACGCACCGCGCTGGTCGTCGCGGAGGTCGGTCTCGCTGTGGCGCTTCTGGTGGCTGCCGGACTGACTATCCGCAGCTTTCTCAAGATGACCAATACCAATCCGGGATTCGCACCCGAGAGTGTGTTGTCCGTAGAGATCAACCTGCCGACGGCTCGGTATCCCGAGGAGGCTCAGCGCACGGCGTTCTACTACGACTTGTTGGATCGGGTCAGGGCGCTGCCAGGCGTGCGATCGGCAGCGACCAGCTACGTGCTGCCGATGGCGCCGGGTGGTTGGCAGACGGCCTACCACGCGGAGGGCGAGTCCCCCGAGGAAGACGGTGTGTACACGTTCGCGGAAGTGAGCTCCGTCTCGGCGGACTATTTTGCGACGATGGGGATACCACAGCCCAGGGGCCGTGACTTCACGCGCCGGGATGGCGAGCCCGCCCCGCCTGTCGTCATCATCGACGAGGTCATGGCGCAGCGATACTGGCCGAACGAGGATCCGATCGGCAAGCGTATCAAGTTCGGGACGTTCGAGTCGGAGAACGAATGGATGGAAGTGGTCGGCGTTGCGGGTCACGTCAAGGTCAACGGTGTGATCAGCGATGCTCTGCCTCAGTTCTACATCCCTCACGGCCAGCACAACGAGCGCGGGTACTACTTGGTGGTGAGCGCTGTCGGCGATCCGACGATGTTGGCCGAGTCGATTCGCCGCGCCGTGTTGGAGATCGATCCCGCCCAACCTATAGCATCCGTCAACACGATGGACGAGTACGTGAGGACCAGTAGCGCGGATGACGAGTTCCAGGCTTTGCTGCTTGGAATCTTTGCGGCTGTGGCTCTGGTGCTTGCCGCTGTTGGTATCTACGGCGTGATGGCACAGGCGACGGCGGAGCGGACTCATGAGATCGGAGTGCGGATCGCCCTCGGTGCCACCGAGCAAGAAGTCTTGGGTATGATCGTACGTCAGGGGATGACCCGTGTGGCCTTCGGCGTTGCGATGGGCCTGGGGCTCGCTGTGGTGATCGGCCGCATCATGGCCGGCAGTTTGTTCGGGGTGTCTGCGTTGGACCCGGCGACGTTCGTCGTTGCTCCGCTGTTCCTGTCGGCCGTGGCGCTAGCGGCCAGTCTGGTGCCGGCGCGCCGCGCCGTGGCGGTGGATCCGGTAAGGGCGCTACAGACCGAGTAGGGCTCTTGCGGGGCCGCTATTGTTTTTCGCCGGTAAGTCGCTCCAGCCACTCACGGGCAGGCGCCATGTTCGGATCACGGCTCAAGCACGCCTCGTAGTACGTGACGGCTTGGGCGGTATCGGCCAGCTGGCGGTAGAGGTTGGCCAGACGCCACAGACCGTTCATGGAAGCCGGATAGAGCCCGTTGAGATGCAAGAGTACCTCTAGTGCGGCTTCATAGCTTCCCGCATCCGACAGCTGGTCGGACGCACGTGCCAGCACGAAGTCTGGCGGATCCACGGTGAAGCCATAGAGCTTCGATAGCCCGTCGTAGTGAGCTTGAATGTCTACAAGACCTGAGACCGTATGGTCAGGGGGGAACGGGTAGCTGTCGAAGAGGTCCATGAGCGCCGGTGCCAGGCCCATGGGCGGAATGAACACACCTGTAGCGTCGTCGATCTCGATCCGCCAGTGGAAGTTCCTGTTCTCTACACGTTCGAGCGTCTGCTCCAGTTGTTCTAGCGCATGGCGTGATGGACTGAGATCCGTCTCGTTTGTTGTAACACTCAGGTACTTTCGGCCCTCTATTGTCTGAGCCAAAGGCGCAATGCGGGGGCAGAGTGCCCGCTCTTCCGTGTCGATCGTGCAAGGATTGTTGAGAATAAGAGCGTCGAAGGTCGCCGGGCTCTCTAGGAGTGCGTACGCCCCAAACACGGCCGCGGCCTGTGGGCCGATAAGAATACGATACTCTTTGGTCCGATATTCCGATTCCACAAACGGGATCAGCTCGTGCGCGACGAACTCGAGGAACTGATCGGCTTGGCCTCCACGACCTCCGGGCCGAGCCCAGGGCAAGAGATCGCGGTACCGTTGAGTGTTCGCGACCCCAACCAATATGACCGGAGGGATTCGGTCGATGCTGAGTAGCGCGAGATCGTGGATGGCTCGTGCGTAGTAGAGCTCGACGAGATCGGAATAGAGTAGATAGACCACGGGGTAGCCCACGGTGGATTCGTCGTAGCCCCTTGGCAGGTACACTTGCAGGGGGCGGTCCTCGTCGAGGATGACCGAATGAATTACTCGGTAGGTGCCTAGGGAGACGGGCTCGCCGTCCGTTTGTGCGTTGGCCGGAGAACTCACGGCAATGGACACAACGAACAATATCAGCGGAATCGTCCGCATCCTGGGTTCTCCTCTCGAAAACAGAGCTTGGCGTAGTTCTTTCTACTTGCGAGCGACCAGCATCCACTGCCGGCTACGGCCGTTGTTGACGAACGCTTCGTGGCGCTCGATCACTTGGAACCCCGCCGCCTCGAGTTCGGGCTGGACGATGTCGATGCCGATGTCGTGATCCCTCGTCTGCTGGCGGCGCGATTCGGACACGTCGGATGGGATGTGATCTAGCATCACTAACCGGCCGCCGGGCTTCAGTGCCTTCAGCATGCCGGCGAGCATCGCCTCGTACTCGGTCATCTCGTGGTAGGCGTTGACTACCAGAACGGCGTCCAACGAGCTGTCGGGCAACTTGGGATCGTCGTAGTCGCCGTGCACGACCTCGACGTTTTCGAGCCGTTCGTCTTCGATCAACCGCCTCAGGTTGGACAGCGCTCGCTCGCTCACGTCCACTGCGAACACGTGGCCAGTAGAACCCACTTCTTCGGCGAGAAAGGCGACGAAGTATCCATCACCGGCGCCAACGTCAGCTACTCTGCTTCCTGGGCCGATGGCCAGCGCCGCGATGACGTCCGGGACTCGCTGCCAGTTGTCACGGCTCCGGCTTTGCGCTTGGGCCTCCGATGGGAGAAGGCTAGGGATCAGAAAGGCGGCTGCCAGTAATTGGAGTCCCAGCTGAGTGAGTGAGCTGCGCCGCAGTCTCATCGGTATCCCCCGAAATCTCGTGGTCAGGTCGAGCTTGCTACGGTACGGGACGTTGGGTCTTCAATCGAGTTGGATGCTCGAAGCGGGGCAACCGTTGGCCCGCAGGGTCGAGAAAGGTATGCAACGGTTGGTCGAGCCTAGTTGTCTATTTAGACAGATGACCGAAAGCGAATCGGTCGACGTCCCACTCCACAGAGACACCCGAGTGCTCGATCTCGCCAGAAAGCTCCGACTTTTCCCGGCTACAAACATCGTCATCGCCAATATGATCGGCGCCGGGATCTTCACCACCTCCGGACTGCTGATGCAACAGCTTGGCAGCCCTCTCCTCATGATCGCGCTTTGGGTTGGCGGTGGTGTTCTGGCCCTGTGTGGGGCCCTGTGCTACGGTGAATTGGGGGCGGCGATGCCGCGGGCCGGTGGGGAATACCGTTATCTGTCGGAGTTATTCCACCCGTTGCTGGGCTTTCTCACGGGGTGGGTCTCGTTCTTCGTGGGCTTTTCGGCGCCGCTGGCCGCTTCGGCGCTCGGATTCAGTGAGTACCTCTCCAGGGCCATGCCGGGTGTGACGGTGTGGGGCGATCCTGACCTCATCAAGAAGGGCATCGCGATATCGATCATACTCGCCCTGACTCTCGTGCACATGAGAGGGTTGGAGCTAGGCGCGAAGGTGCAGAACTATCTGACGGTGGGGAAGGTCGTGTTGATCGCCGTTGTTGTGATCTTCGGGTTCTGGCTGGGGCGAGGCAGTTTCGGGCATTTCCAGCAGGGAACAGGCGCCCAGGGTGGCGTGGCAGGGTGGAAGACGGCGGGCTTGTCGCTGATGTGGATCATGTTCGCATACAGCGGATGGAACGCATCTGCCTACATCGGTTCGGAGATACGAAACCCGAATCGCAATCTGCCGTTCTCATTGTTGCTGGGCACCGGGCTCGTGTTGCTACTGTACCTGAGCTTGAACGTTCTGTTCGTATACGCGATGCCGCCTCGAGATATGAACGGAGTGATCGCCATCGGCGGGCTCGCCGCCTCGAGATTATTTGGCGGGCCGGCGGATACCGCCATTTCAATGTTGATAGCGTTTGCTCTGCTTTCATCGATCAGCGCGCTCATCATCTTGGGCCCGCGCGTGTACTATGCGATGGCGAAGGACGGATACTTCTTCAGGTTTGTTTCCGATGTTCATCCGGTGTTTCGAGTCCCCTCGAAAGCGATAGTTCTTCAGTTCTTCATAGCATCGGTAATGGTGATGTCCGGCACCTTCGACCAAATCCTGACGTACATGGGTTTCTGCCTAGGTATCTTTCCGATCGCGGCCGTGTTGGGAGTTTTCAAGTTGAGGAAGACGAACAACGGTACGCATCGCATGCCGCTATTTCCCATACCGCCTTTGCTGTTTTCCGTTGTTAGCGCGGCGATACTGGTGCTGGCCTACCTCGAGCGGCCAGTGGAGTCATCGATTGCCTTGTTGACAGTCGGTCTTGGCCTTCCGGTCTATTTTGTTTTCGCCAAGGCTCGGCGGGAAAGACCACTTGCTGTCACGGAGGATTCGGAATGAACTACGCAGGTGTTTGCTGCACGGTGTTGGCGCTGGGGTCGATCTGTTCGGTGGCTCCCTGTCGTGCCCAGGAAAGCGGGCTCGATGCACGGGTTCAAGCATTCCTCGACGACCACCGTTCTGAATGGCGCGACGCGAACGTCTCGATGGCGGACGGTCAAGCGCTGCACGATCTGATCGTGAGCAACGGTTACACGAGAGCCCTGGAAATCGGGACCTCTACGGGGCATTCGACAATCTGGATCGCTTGGGCCCTGAGCAAGACGGGTGGGAAGGTGATCACGATCGAGATCGACGAGGGGCGGTACAATCAAGCGCTTAAGAACTTTGAGGAGGCGGGGCTCAGCGAATTCATCGATGCCCGTTTGGCCGATGCACATGAACTAGTGCCGCAGCTGGAGGGGCCCTTCGATTTCGTCTTCTTGGATGCGGACAAGGATTGGTACGCTGACTATTTTCGGGCGGTTTTGCCGAACCTCGAAGTCGGTGGCTGCTTCACAGCGCACAACGTGTCGGGCCGGAGAATGCGAGGCATCGGCGAGTTCCTCGATGAATTGGAGAAGACACCCGGTCTCGAGACCGAGATCCTCCGCACAAGTCGGTCGGGAATCTCCATCAGCTATAGGAGATCGTAAGGCAGGGATAGGAAGAGGAAGACGGAGTAGTAGCAGAACCCACCAACGGGTAACAGAATCTATACACGCCAGTGAACGAATGTTTACCCGCACCCACTAAGCTGCAATCGGTGGGATGCAATTCGCCCACCGGCTGGCAGGGTTCAGCCATTACCGTTCCCGCCCTTGACGCGAGAAAGGGGGCGAAATGAGAAGTCTGATTGACAGGTGCAAGGGTAC
>Ga0209536_100013801_pt1 | contig 11629 bp, 10 predicted proteins | sample DeeMarSeWOR28_12_FD_187461 | JGI IMG/M metagenome (GOLD analysis project Ga0209536, IMG submission 187461) | Marine sediment microbial communities from White Oak River estuary, North Carolina - WOR-2-8_12 (SPAdes) (version 2) | ecosystem: Environmental > Aquatic > Marine > Intertidal zone >... | reverse complement strand
CCATTGCAAAAGGGGAAACTAAAACTCTACCACGAACTGCAAAATTGTCAATCCCATTTTGACTCCCAAAGCGCTCCTTATACCCAGCGCCCGGAAACGCGACAACCTATAACCTTCTCAAAAAATTGTCAATAGCTAAGTGGAATTTTTTTTATAATTTTTGTTTTTCATGGGGGCTGCATTTGTTAGGCATTCGTAACTCGCTGATAATCTGTTAAAATGCAGGTATTCGCATAGATATTAACCCGGTTTTCTGAAAAGCCGGGAAAGTTTTGAGTCCCGGTCAGTGAGATATGCTACCCGGACCCGCTGAACCAGATGCGGGCATGCTTCCAGGAGAAGCTGTACAGCTATTCCAGCTGTAATGCCCGTCAGGTCGGCGCAAAAACGTGTGCGGGCTTTGCTGTTCCGGTCAAATTCGCTGATCAGCACCCGGCAACAGGTGGATGAGAATGTATCATGAAACCGGTCGTGCATCTTCCCGGCAAGCTGCCGGAATTTCTTCTTGTTCAAGCCATCTTTGCTGTGCGGTCCAACAAGTAGCCCCAGCCCCATGATTGCTCCGGAAAGCGCTCCGCAGGTGCACCCTGCCTCTCCCATGCCGCCACAGAAACCGGCACCAAGCTGCTTGGCCTGCTCGGAAGACAGCCCACCGTTAAACCCATGGTTAAGCACCAGCAGAAGGGCTTCCGAACAGCAGAGTTTCAGATTCGTGAAAAGATTTTCCGCACGCTGGTGAACGAGCTGCACTATTTCATCATGCGAATAAGTATTTGAGGGTTCTACATTCATTGAGTATCAGGCATAATTGTGCTCTATATCAAAGGATTCATGTATAAAAAATCTTCAAGAAAATAAACGTGAAAAATAAGAATCTTCTCGAAATTTTATAGTCTATTCATAGTAAATATTTATTGAAACAACAAAGTTTTGATGTCATGGTAACCCCCTTAGATTTTTGCTGTAAATCTAAACTAATCCTAAGAACAAGTGTGAGTTGTCATGAAGTTGGACAAATTAATATCATATATGCCAGGCTTGGTATGGCCGGCAATGCAGGATACGGTCGGTTCTCAGATACTGGCAGTATTATACCAGCTTGAAGAAAGCCAGTACCTGGATCCCGACAAACTCCTGGAATACCAGTTTCTGCAACTTAACGAGGTATATCGTCATAGTATTAAAACGGTCCCATACTATAAAAGAACATTCAATGCAGCCGGGTTCAGGAAGCACAAGAAAATAACACCAAACCTCTGGCAGAAAGTACCCATATTGCCACGCAGGGTTATACAGCAGAAACATAAGGATCTGCAGAGCACAAATATGCCGAAGAATCATGGCAGAACAGGCTTAGTGCAGACATCCGGTTCAACCGGTTTGCCGGTTAAGGTTGTCTGTACAGATCTTATACATTTTTTCTACCGTGTTTTTGCTCTGCGGGACCATTTCTGGCAACAGCGGGATTTTTCCGGCAAGATGGCTGTCATTCGCCATGCTGAAAAAGGCACATCAGAATACCCCGGATCTTCCTCGTCCACCTGGGGAAGCACAACTGCTGGTATACTCAACACCGGTCCTGCGGCGATGCTTAACAGCAGTTCCGATATTTCCCTGCAGGCGAAATTTTTGCTGCGTGAACAACCTGATTATCTGCTTTCCTATCCCTCCAATCTGGAAGCCTTGGCGAAATATTTCATGAAGGAAGAACTACACCTGAAAAACCTGCGCACTGTACGTGCTTTGGGAGAAGTACTGGGCAGTGAGGTCAGGTCGACCTGCAAAGAGGCCTGGGGTGTGCCGCTTGTTGATATGTATACAGCGCAGGAGGTCGGCTATATTGCTCTGCAATGTCCTGAAAACGAGAATAAGTATCATATTCAAGCTGAAAATCTTTATGTTGAGGTTGTGGATGAAGAAGGACAACCATGTAAGCCGGGAGAAGTTGGCCGGGTGCTGATAACCACCCTTCACAACTTTGCCATGCCGCTCATCCGTTATGAAATTGGAGATTACGCTGAACTTGGTGAGTTGTGCTCCTGTGGCCGTACACTGCCGGTACTCTCAAAGATATTAGGCCGTAAGCGTAATATGCTGATACTTCCAAATGGAGAAAGAAAATGGCCTAACTTGGGAATGGTCGCCTGGTCTAAAAAACTCCCGAATATTTGGCAGTTCCAATTTGTACAGAAAACTTTGGATCAAATTGAGGTGCGACTGGTCACAGAGAGGCAAATGACTGGAGACGAGACTGGTTTTTTTATCGATGTTCTTCAGAGAAATATGGGGTATCCATTCAAGATTGAAATAAAATACCTTGAGAATATCCCACGTAGCAAAGGTGGCAAGTTTGAGGATTTCGTTTCTGAAATCGCATAATTTTAAAAAAAGAGGTAGGCGAGCCCAAGAAAAATGAATCTTCATCCGGAAGAAAAGCACAAATGAACTGAAGAATCAGCTACGTTTAACGAATTGGTATTTTAAAATTTAATTGAATTCAGCAAGGTACTTGAAAAACTCTCTCAGAGAATCTCGGGCACCGCATCGTGGTTGCGGAGCAGTTCGATGAGGTATTCCCGCATGGATTCGAAAGCCATGGCCTGACTGTCATAAAACTCCTCCGCCTCTGCCTGGTTCTTCTCCTGCAGTATCAGGATCAGTGAGGCGACTCTGGCATTGTACAGGGGGATGAGGGTGTCAAGGATCTTGAAGCGTTGGCGTTCTGTTTTGCAGAAGTAGGCGGCATAGCGGTAAACGATGCGCACCCAGGTTTCCGTGGGCAGGTTGAAATTTTTCAGGTTCCTTACCAGGGCAAGTTTATTTACGGTTGCATAATCTTCCTCTTCAATGATATTGGCCCAGACCGGACCGAAGTTCTTCATTCCGATGCGGAAATACTCCACCAGTTTTTCCAGGTTGACCTCAAAAGATACGGGCTCCTCCCCGACTGCCTCACCATAAATGGGAGTATTCACAGTTTCTTTGACATTTTCGAGATAGGAACGGTCTTTGTCAAGAAGATTAAAAATAGTGCCCACCACTTCCCTGAACATGGGCCCCAGGTCCGCAGCCGGGTCCTTTTCACCGTGAATCTTGGCGCCCAGCCGTGTCTGGCAGATGCGGAAACCTCCGGTGATTGCCGTGATTGTCATCCAGATGTCAACGCCGAACTTGGCAATATCAGTGTCCCAGACATCCTGGTTCAGGCAGTGGCTTACCATGGCGCTGGACATACCGAAATCACCGCCTATGGGCTGCCTGATATTAACACCGTACAGCGCCCTGGTCAGGTTATAGGCAATGGTGTTGGTGATGGTGCCGTCGAATTTGTAGCGTGAATAGTCCGGTGCCACAAAGTCATAGCCTTCAAATACCGGGGAGAGGATATTGCGCACCCAGCCGGTTTTGATGGATTTCAGGTCAGAATCAAAGAGCGCGACACCGGAAGCCCGCAGATATTTGGCCGCTTCGAAAATTGCACGGAAAGCCGAGCCCTTGCCTGGTATGCCCCGGTAAATGGTGACAAGCACATCGATATTGAAATGATGGCTCTCGACACTTTGAGCCACCTCCCTGGTATCGTCGGTGGAGCCTCCGTCGGCTATGATAATAAGCGATCGTCTGTCCGGATAATGCTGGTCTAGACCTTCCGCCACTGTTTTGATGACATGGGCCAGGGATTCGTCACTGTAATAGGCAGGAATACCGACCACTATGTCAGCATTGCCGAGATGTTCAACCTGGCGCCTGGCATAGTCCCTGAGTGCTGTGGAAAATCTGCCGGTTCGGCTCATAAATCCTCCTTGTCGATGATTAACAGGGTTATATCCATAACATTGGTTCCGGTCGGCCCCGTTTCCAGCAACCCTCCCACAGCATGAAAAAAAGCATTGGAATTGTTATCTGCAAGAAAAGAGGGTATTGACAGTTCCTGCCTGTCTGCTTCTCTGGCCAGGTCGCTGTCACCAAAGGCACCGGCGGCCGAGGAATTACCATCAATGCCGTCTGTACCGCCGCTCAAAAGGAGAATATTATCCCGTCCACCGATTTCTGCAAGTGCGGCTAGGGCAAGTTCCTGGTTGCGGCCGCCCCTGCCTTTGCCTCGAACCGATACGGTGGTCTCCCCGCCGAACAGCAGGCAGGCCGGAGGCTGGAACGGCTCATGGTGGGTGCTGACATTACTGGCTATGGCAGCAAGCACCTTTGCCACTTCTCTGGCTTCGCCGGCCAATGTCGCGGTCATGATATACGTGTTGAGCCCTGAATCTAAGGCTGTCCTGTAGGCCTGCTCCAGAGCTTTACGGTTGGTGCCAAGCAGATAGTGGCTGATTGACTTATTTTGTTGTTTGGGTGTTTCAGGGATATCTCCTTTTATACCGCTGGTGATGACTGCGCGGACTCCGGGGGATACTTTAGCCCATATGCTGGACTGCTCAAGTATCCCCCGGCATTGCTGAAAGGTAGAAGAATCGCAGTAAAGGGGCCCGGAGCCGATAACAGAGAGGTCGTCACCGATAACATCGGAAATTACCAGCACAACGCCGGATGCCCTGGTGCACTGGCCCAGCCTGCCTCCTTTCACCATGCTGAGATGTTTCCGGACAGCATTAATCTGCTGGATGGGGACACTGTTGTGAAGCAGCAGCCTTGTTGCTTCCTGCATTTCGGCAAGAGCTATGGTCTGGACCGGTTTCTCAATCAGGGCCGAGGAGCCCCCGGAAAGGAGGTAAATGAAAAAGTCATCACGCTTTAAATCGGAAAGAGCGTCAATAAGAAGTGAAGCTCCCCGGATGCTTTTTTCATCCGGCACAGGGTGAGAACCCTGGACCACCACCAGGGGAGAAAGATCGTCATTGCTCAGCTGGGTGGAGACGATGACTCCTCCTGCAACGCGGTCCTCAAGAAGGGACAGCAGACTTTTGGCCATGCCAATGGAAGCCTTGCCGCTGCCGAAAACGTGTACCTTCTGCCCCGGTCGCAGGGGATACTTTTTGTCAAGGATGCTCAGCTCATTCTCTCTCAAGACAACTGAACCGCTGATTAACCTGTCCGGCAGGACAGCCTGTACCCCATTGTTGAATATTCGCCTGGCAATTTTTCTGCGTTCATTGCTGTCCATAATGTTTTTTTTACAATGCAAATGGTGTGGGTGAGATACTTCTGTTCAGGCACTGTTGTCTTTTTCAACCACGTGCGTCAGGTGGTCATAAATATCAGGCAGACTGTAGAGTACCCTGTTCCATGAAGGAATCTGGGTACTAAGCTGCGGTCCCTTGATCTGTTCCCAGGCCGTCCACAGGAAGCCCCTGAAAAAATGGGCGGCCTGTTCCTCACGGTAGCGGTCATAGGTCAGATTATTGACTTCGGCATCGTCGCTGTAACTTTTGATAAAGTTAAGGGCATTCTGGTAGTAAGTATGCAGGATCATGTCTATGATCGCGTCATCCAGGGCAAAACCATGGGAACGCATATAGTTGAGATAGAATTTCGCAATATCAACAGCCATGCGATGCAGCCCTCTCTGGGCGTCTTTCGGGGACATTTCCTGGTGCTTGTGTTCGTAATTGCGGGCCAGGTCGACCTGGGCGATCTTCTTGGTGATCAACTTGTTATACACTTCTGACAGAGTGCTGACCTCAAGGCCCCAGTCATAGGCAATATTCAGCCCACGGGCAAGGTGGGTGCTGAAGCTGAATTCTCCTGCAAGGGGATAATTGAATGATCGGTGATAGTGGAAGAAGTTTTCAAGGTCGTAAAAGCCGCGCTCCCGCATGATTTTCATCATGGCATCTACAAAGGGGACCACGAAAAGCCGTGTAACCCTGCCTTTCATGGCACGCTCAGCTGGGGAAATGCGGGCATAGTATCCCTTACAGAATTCGAAATCATTATTGGGGTTGGCCACAGGTTCAATGAGTCTGCCGAGCAGTAACCGGTCATAAGTGACAATATCGCAGTCGTGCAGAGCGATAACATCTGCCTGTTCATGTCCAAGGATATAGCCGAGCGCTATCCAGACTGACTGCCCTTTGCCGGCCACCCCGGTGGTAATATCCTTTTCCCGGATGCGGTCCAGGACCTCCTTGACACCAGGTCCGTCAACCCAGACCACTTTCAGGTCCCTATCCGGGGTGCGAAGTCTGCGGAAATAGGCACGGGCTTCCTGGAACTGCTCATAATTGGCGCCGCCAAGGGCAACGACAACCGAGTGGATGTAACTGACCTGGCTGATATCATTGACTATCGGGTCCAGTACCTCGGGATTTTTCAGTTCAGAATAAAGGCATGGCAGGAGCAGTGTAATATTCTGATGTGTAGCATAATCGGCCAGTTTCTGTTCCAGCTCCTCAAGATATGCATCCCTGTCAAAAGCCTCGTATAGCGAGTGAAGAGTAGTGACAACACCTTCCTGGTGAAAATCGGCCATATTGTCCTCCTGTATTATATTTGGGGAGTATGCTTCAGCATGTCACTGTAACCCGGCTATTTGAAAGTCATCGAGTATTTTTGTAATAGCAGCACCCCAGCCCCTGCTGCCGGGATAGGGGGCCTTGCGCAGCCCCTGCACATCCATGCTTGCGAAATGTCCATCTGGTTTTGGGATCAACACCGGAATATCAACGACTTTAAGCATGACATAATCGTTTTCAGCGTCCCCGAGTCCTACGGTAAGCAGGCTGTCCTGATATGCGGTTTGAAAAAGCCGGGTTGTTTCGACAACAGCCCATCCCTTGTCCTGGCTGGCAGACATTAAGTGGTAAAACCTGCCGCCACGGGTTATGGTCAGGCCATGGGGCGCAACTTTTTCCTGCAGATCCTGCAGGCGGGGTTCTGCCAGAAAGAGAAACGGTTCTGAAAACTCCCGTTGTGCCGCCAGTGTGGCATCTTCAATGTCTAGACCGGTGGTCTCCATGATTTCTTCCACCTGCATGTCGCCAAAACCCTTCAGGCCATAGCTGTTCCTGAATTTCAGAAAAATTTCCCTGATGTAGGTATAGGGCCGGCCAAACTCCTTGCCGTGATAGGTACCTATCTGCTGTAATCCGGAAAGATTTTCCAGTGGATGGCCGGGGGGCAGGTAAATGCCTCCGCCGTTTTCCGCGATAAAGGCTTCTTGCAGGCCCAGATGCTCCTGCAGTTTCTGGATTTCTGACCTTGTTTTGCTGGTCGTCAGGACGAGTGGAATGGCAAGTTGATGCAGACGGAGCAGGGCTTCCGCCGCGCCATTGAATGAGTAGCTGTGATGGTCTAGCAAAGAACCATCCAGGTCGGTAAAGACGAGCAAAGGGAAATCCATTCCGTTATCCCCGGATCAGTTCTAACGTTTAAGAGTTTGCTCCTGCGGCCCCAGTTTGTCTTGATTTAAAGCAGGTTACCATTCCGGCGCAATATTTTCAAAGAAAACTGTTTTAGCGTGATACGGTAAACCTGTACCGGCTATAATTTCTCAGCTGCAGGCATAGAGCTGATTCGTCCATAACAATCTTGAGGAATAGAAACCTGGAAAAGTTTTCTCAGGTTTAATGGGAGTCTCACGTGTTATTAGGAAATACAGCAATTATTATATGGTATTTACTCTTGACAGTGACAGCTGCGATATATACAAATTTCCTGGATTACGAAAGGGCAGGACATGTGAAAATTTTGCTTGCCAGCTTCTATTCCGAGGAGGTGTCCTTATGCCGCAGTTATGAAATTTTAAAGGACCACAAACCAATTCAACAATACTGATGGAAACAGCTTAATGGCAGAAGAGCGAGGAAGAATTATTGAAAAACGGAAGCTCGAAAACGGCATAGAGCTCATTCTGTATGACCGTTCCCGGATCATGTCAGGCGACCGTTGGCTGGTTGAGCTGGTCTGTGAGGCACATGTCCCCGTTGAGGACAACTCATGGAACCTTGTGGCAGGGGAAGAACCACATATGGCAGCAGAGATCAGGAAGATACTGGGGGAGAGGCTTGTATTTTTAACAGACAAAAAGCGGAATTTCGTTGACAGTGAGGAGCGGGAAAAAATCCTGCAGGCCATGGTGCAGCAGGTCTACAGCTCCATACTGAAATACCTGCAACGGCCGAATTTCCCACACAGGCTTTTCATGAAGCAGTTCCGTGATGCGCGCCAGAAAGTGATGCTCCAGAAGGCAATGCAGAGGTTGGCAGATGATTGAAAGGCAGGGGGGCTTCCTAGAGTGTTTTTTTCATCCCCTGACTTTTCTGAGCCTCCCTTTCCCGAACCAACGTGTAGGCAACGTAATACTTATAGATGTTGCTGACATATTGCACCGTCTCACGCCCAATTATTTTGGCAGCAGCAATATCGGCATTATAAAACCAGACATTGGGATCAAGCCCCATCTCAGCAGTTTTTTTACGTATTTTGATGACATTACCGGGCCCGGCGTTATAGGCCGCAAAGGCAAAAAGCATCTTGTTGCCATCGCTCATCGGTTCATCCTTAAAATACTGGTCAACAAGAAAGCGCAGATATTTGACGCCGGCATGGACATTGTTTTCAAGTTTCTGGATTTCAGGAATATTGACATTCGGGTCGGCTGCGGTTGACGGCAGCACCTGCATGATTCCGACCGCACCCGCTTTACTCTTCCGCGTGTGATCCAGTCCTGATTCCTGGTATGCCTGCGCAGCAATCATCAGGTAATCAAAATTATACTCGCCGGCATACCGTTTAAAAATCTCCACGGTATCGGTGTATTTTTTCAGCTCTTTCTCGGAAAGAGCGTCCTTGACATACTCTACATCTTTCAGATACTTCATGAAGAGCATATTGCCTATGAGAGTGCCTTTCCTGTTTGCCTTGACAAAATCGTTTATGGCAGATCGCAGCTTTGGACTGTTCTTGCGGAAAGCCCAGGCAATTTCCCCTGCGGTTCTCACGGCAATATCATCATGCACCTGGATCTTGTTGAAGATCTGCTGCCAGAACTGTGCCTTATGAAGGTCAACGATGATCATTGGAATGAGGCCGGCGTTGACCATTTCCAGCAGGTCCTCATCCTCGAGATTCTCGTCGGCCAGGGTTAATTTTGCTGGCTTTTTGCCGGATTTAGTGAAGTTTGTGTTCATTTCGAGCAGGCTTTCATAATAGCTGCTGGATTTGCGCACATAGACCTCTTTGCCGGCTAGGTCGTCGAGGCTTTTAATTTGAGGACTGGCGGGTCCGGTGATCACAACTTCCTTGACCCCGGAGAGCGTCGGGTCGGAGAAATCAACGTTTTTCTGGCGTTCAGGGGTAATTGTCAGATTGGCGACTGCAATATCGCCTAGGCCCTTTAATAGGCCGGGGATCAACTCATCACGGGCTACAGGGATAAAAACCACATGGGTTTTAAGTATTTTTTCTCCTGTTTTTTTGTTTACAAACTTCTCAAATTCCTTCAAGAGGTCATGTGTAATGCCCCGCTGTTCTCCGCGATCAAGGAAAAAGAACGTTTTGCTGTTGACAACGAGGACCCTAAGTTCCCGGTTTGTAATCATTTCATCAAAATCATCCCGGACATCCTCGCGGATAATGTTGTATTTTGGTGCGGTCGAGTCCTCAGCTGTTGCTGAACGAATATAAAATCCCGGGACGATTGTGACAGCGAAGAAGAAAAAGGCAATAAACAGCCGAGCGAAAAAAAGAGAGTTTTTTTTGCCCCCGATGCCTTGACACTTGTCTGCACAGACCATGTACGTACCTCCTGTAAGGGTGCGTTGCGATTTACTCTCTGTATTTCAACGGGCAGCCGTTATGATTTGGTAAATATCATTTCATGTGTGTCAGGGGCTGCGTCAACGTCGATACTGTCACCCTCGTTGAATTTTCCCTCCAGGATGAGCATGGCAAGCCTGTCCTGGACAAAGCGTTGTATGGCTCTCTTTAAGGGCCTGGCACCAAATGCAGGATCATAGCCGACGTCGATGAGGAAATCCTTGGCCCTGTCGGTCAGACGGATGCTAAATTTTTTCTCTGCCAGCCGCCTGGTCAGAAGATTGACCTGGATATCAACAATCTTTGCCAGGTCCCCCTTCGACAGGCCATGGAAGATAATTGTTTCATCAATGCGGTTGAGAAATTCCGGCCTGAACTGGCGGTGCAGGATGTCATCCACCTGTTTCACCATTTCCTCCCTGTTCTGTTCGCCCAGTTCCATGATAAGCTGGCTACCCAGGTTGGAGGTCATGATCAGAATAGTGTTCTTGAAATCAACCGTACGCCCCTGACCGTCAGTCATGCGGCCGTCGTCAAGGATCTGCAGGAGAACATTGAACACATCCGGATGCGCTTTTTCAATTTCGTCAAAAAGAATAACGGAATAGGGGCGCCGCCGGACTGCCTCGGTGAGGTAACCTCCCTCTTCATAGCCCACATAGCCTGGCGGGGCACCGATAAGCCTGGCGACGGAATGTTTTTCCATGAATTCTGACATGTCCAGCCGGACCATGGCCTGTTCGCTGTCAAAAAGGAACTCTGCCAGGGTGCGCGCTAATTCCGTCTTACCGACACCGGTGGGTCCCAGGAAGATAAAGGAGCCCAGGGGCCTGTTCGGATCCTGCAGGCCCGCCCGGGCCCGGCGCACTGCATTGGCGACAGCCCCGATGGCTTCTGCCTGGCCGACAACTCTCCTGGCCAGGAACTCTTCTGCATGCACCAGTTTGTCCTTTTCCGAAGCAAGCAGGTTGTCTACCGGTATACCGGTCCACTTGGCAACAACACTTGCCACATCTTCCTCATCCACTTCTTCTTTCAACATTTTTCGGTCCTGCTGGATCTGTGCCAAGCGCTCATTTTCAGCAGCCATCTGTTTTTCGAGCTCAACAATCCTGCCGTAGCGGATCTCGGCAACCCTGCTGAGATCGCCTGCCCGCTGGGCCCGCTGTTCCTCGACACCGGCCTCTTCAATCCTGGCCTTAATGTCCCTGATCTTCTGTATGATCTCTTTTTCAAGGGTCCAATGGCCTTTCATGCTTTTCAGCGTCTCATTTATGTCTGCCAGTTCAGTATCCAGCTTGGCGAGGCGTTCCTTTGAGGCCTTGTCTTTTTCCTTTTTCAGGGCCTCCCGCTCAATTTCAAGCTTGATCTTTTTCCGTTCAACTTCGTCTATCTCGGTGGGCATGGAGTCGATCTCAATACGCAGGCGGGAAGCTGCCTCATCAATGAGGTCAATGGCCTTGTCCGGCAGAAACCGGTCTGATATGTAACGGTTTGAAAGGCTGGCAGCGGCAACCGTTGCTGCATCCGTGATGCGGACACCATGATGCACTTCGTATTTTTCCTTAAGTCCCCGCAGGATAGCGATGGTGTCCTCCAGGGAGGGTTCCTGTACCAGTACCTGCTGGAACCTTCTTTCCAGGGCGGCGTCCTTTTCGATATATTTCCGGTATTCGTTCAGGGTAGTAGCGCCTACACAGTGGAGTTCACCACGGGCCAGGGCAGGTTTCAGCATGTTGGAAGCATCCATGGCTCCCTCGGCGGCTCCCGCACCAACCAGGGTATGGATCTCGTCAATGAATAGGATGATTTCCCCTTCACGTTTCTGAATTTCCTTCAGGACCGCCTTTAACCTGTCCTCGAATTCGCCGCGGAATTTGGCTCCTGCCACAAGCGCCCCTATGTCCAGGGCGAC
>Ga0209536_100013800_pt1 | contig 11629 bp, 14 predicted proteins | sample DeeMarSeWOR28_12_FD_187461 | JGI IMG/M metagenome (GOLD analysis project Ga0209536, IMG submission 187461) | Marine sediment microbial communities from White Oak River estuary, North Carolina - WOR-2-8_12 (SPAdes) (version 2) | ecosystem: Environmental > Aquatic > Marine > Intertidal zone >... | reverse complement strand
GGTCTAATTTTTGTTTTACCAGGGAGGAGATCATGATGAAGATTTTGGTAGGGTATGACGGAACGAACTCAGCGAAGGAAGCATTGAATCTGGCGAAATTCCACGCGAAAGCATTTGATGCCTCTGTAGAAGTGGTCACATCAATGCAGAAAGGAACAGAATCTGAGAGAAAAGATATTGAGCAAGCTGAGCGAGGATTGGCCTACGCAAAATCCTTATTTGAGGAGGACAATATTGCCTGCGGCACCCATCTGCTCATCCGCGGCCTGTCGCCGGGGGAGGACTTGATTGAATTTGCAAATGAGAACAGGGTTGATCAAATTGTTGTCGGCGTCAAACGCAGATCGAAAGTTGGGAAATTGCTGTTGGGCTCTACCGCTCAATACGTCATCTTACAGGCACAGTGCCCGGTGGTTACGGTCAAGTAGAAAGAAGATGACCACGGAAAATCAAATAAGATGCCGGGATTTTTTTAATCCCGGCGCCTTATTCAGACAGTGCTTTTCCTGAGAGCGGTTTCCAGTTTGGCGATTGAAAGCGAACATGTCAGGGTCAGGATTAAATACATACCGGTGATGGTGATCCAGATTTCAAAGGTAAAGTAGGTCGTCGACATTAATTCCATTCCCTGAAAAGTCAATTCCTGGATCGAAATGACCGAAACGATAGAAGAATCTTTGATAGTTGAAATAAACTGCCCGGCCAGCGGCGGCAGAATTCGCTGAATGGCCTGAGGTAGGATGACCAACCGCATTCGCTGCCATTTTGACAATCCCAATGCATCCGCCGCCTCCCACTGGCCCTTTTCTATAGATTGAATTCCTGCCCTGACAATTTCGGTGATATAGGCGCCTTCAAAGATGGACAGGGTGATCAAAGCAGAAATAAAGGCACTGAACAGCGACGGCTGCGCAAATAAAAAGGTCATCAGTGCCTGGATTTTTTCGCCTCTGGTTCTGATAAACTCTTCAACACCCAGGACCGGAAGGATCTGATTGCTGACGAAAAAATAGAAAATAAAAATTAAGACCAGCGGTGGCAGATTGCGAATCAATTCAACATAGGTTCCCCCCAGAAGGCGTTTAAAAAGGCTCTGACTGACACGAAACAGCCCCATCACAACGCCGATAAAAGTCGCAAACAAGGTTGCCCAAAAACTTAAGCGTATCGTGGTGAGAAAACCTTCTACAAGAATATTCGGCACCCAATTGCCGGACTCCGAATCATAACGAAAAAAATACTGCGGAATGGCATTCCAGTTCCAATGATAACTCAGTCCTGCCGAGACTTTGTAAATGATATAAAAGCCAAACGCGACGATCAATGCGCCCAGCACCAGATCGACTATCGTGATTTTGGGCTTAACGTTAACCACTTTCAACCTATTGAATCAGATTTTCCCAGTCCCGGGTTTCAAACCAGTAATGCTTGCGTTCGGCCAACCAGCCTTTTGCATCCGCCACTCGGATCCAGTTGTCAAAATAATTGAGGGTATCGAAATCGCCTTTTCTAAGGGCAAAGCCGATGGGTTCTTTGGTGAAAGTTCCTTGTACGGGCAAAAATAGTTGGTCGGCATATTTGATTGCCTGAAACGCAGGCAACGGCGCGGAGGCCACGGCCGCATGTGCTCTGCCGTTGAGAACTTCCTGGATAACCTGCGCTTCATCATCAAAGAATTTCTTTTGCGCTTTCGGCATGAATTGATTGGCGGCATCGGCAGCCGTTGAACCCAGTCTGGCGGCGATCGTCACATCGGGCTGATTAAATTGCTCTAAACGGTTAAAACCGGCGGCAATTTTTTTGTTCGCGACAATGGCTTGGCCGGCATAATCATAGGGGATGCTGAAGTTGACCTTCAAATTGCGATCCGGTCGGATACTCATTCCACCGATAATAACATCAAATTTACCCGTAAGAAGTGAAGGAATAATCCCCGCCCATTTGGTCGGGATGAATTCGACCGTAACCCCCATATCCTTCCCCAGCTGCTGGGCAACATCGATTTCAAAGCCGATGAGCTTGCCGGTTTTATCTTTCATGGCCCAGGGGACAAATGTGGACATACCGACTCGTAAGACGCCGCGTTTTATCACCTGCTCGATGGTGCTTTCCTGGACTAACTGCTGCTGGATTTCCCCGGCAATTGTTTGATGCGCATGGATTCCGATCACGGCCATGACAACTGCCAGTACCGTCACAATTTTTAATCTCATCATGATTGACCTCCTTTTTAAAACACGCAATCTGGTTAAAAAACATCGGAAAAAATTAAAAAATCAGCGAAGTACGAAATCGGCTGCATTACGATTCGACCTTTAAGCGCTTTTCCATGTAAAAGACGATTGCCGACAGGATCAGGGTCATCGTTAAATAAATAGCGGCAACGGTGAACCAGACTTCAAAAACAAGGAAGGTTTTGGCGATTATCGCCTGACCTTGCATCGTTAAATCGTAAATGGCAATCGTGCTGACCAGGGCAGAATCTTTAATCAGCGAGATGGCCTGGCTTGTCAGCGGCGGCAAGATGCGTCTGAGTGCTTGAGGCAAAATAATCAATCGATAGGTTTGGTAGGTATTGAGCCCGACGCTGTGCGCCGCTTCCCACTGTCCCCGCTTAATTGAAATGATTCCGGCGCGAAATATTTCAGACGCATAGGCGCCCTCAAAGAGGCTTAAGGCCAACACGGCTGAAGCAAACCCCCTGAAACCCACCACGGGAGACACCACGAAATAAATAAAAAATAGCTGAACCAGCAAGGGCGTGTTGCGCACGGTTTCAAGATATCCCCGGGCAATGATTCTGGCCAGCAACGACCGCGAAAGACGCATGAGAGCGGCAGCTAATCCGAATACAAAAGCCAATACCAGGCTGACGGCGGTTATTCGAATGGTAATCAATAGCCCTTGAATCAAGGGGCCTGGCGCCAGCCGGTTGTCTGCCATGGAAAAGATATATTGCGGCACGCGGTACCACTGCCAGTGGTAACCGAGTTGTTGAGTCCCATTGATCATCAACCAGGTGAAGGCTGCCAGGACCACCAGATATTTAATCAGATCTTTGAACAGCGGGCGGTTCAGTTCGGAAGCAATCCATGGAGGGTTTGATTGTCCCATGAGCGCCATAGCGAATCACCAAAATTACCTTCAATCAGTCAAACGATCGGTAAACGATCGGGTCGGTATCGGAAATGTTTAGAAGTACCTGGCTCAGTTTGTCAGGCTTTGAATCGGAGCAGGTATCAAACCGCCGCGTCGGATGAACAAATTGGGATTTTCGCCATTGTTTACAGGGAGAATCGTGGACTGACCGAGCAGTCCTCCAAAATAGGCGCTATCGCCGGCTTTTTTGCCGGGCACCGGAATTAATCGCGCAGCGGTCGTTTTATTATTGACAACGCCTATGGCCATTTCATCGGCAATAATGGCGGCAATGCTTTCTTCGGTTGTATCACCGGGCAGGGCGATCATATCCAACCCCACGGAACACACAGCGGTGATGGCTTCCAGTTTGTCGAGTCCAATGTAACCCTTGCGGGCAGCTTCAGCGATATTCAGATCCTCGCTGACCGGGATAAAAGCACCGCTTAAGCCACCCACTCTGGAGCTGGCGAAAGCACCGCCTTTTTTTACGGCGTCGTTAATAAGCGCCAGAGCCGCAGTTGTACCGGGCACACCGATGCTTAAAAGTCCCAGACTCTGGAAAATCTCTCCGACACTGTCGCCGATATTGGGTGTCGGGGCCAGCGACAAGTCGACGACGCCAAATGGAACGTTGAGCTTGTCGGCAACTTCCCGGCCGATTAATTCTCCAACGCGGGTAACTTTATAGGCAGTCTTCTTAATCAATTCTGAGATCTCGCCCAAATCCAGCTTTGAATTGGATTCAAGAGCGCGATCGACAGCCTTTTTGACAACCCCCGGCCCACTGACACCGACATTAATTACGGCATCCCCTTCGCCGATACCTAAATACGCACCGGCCATAAAAGGGATATCCTGTGGAATATTGGCAAATACGCAAAGTTTTGCACAGGCAATTCCATCGTTTTTGGCGGTAAGCCTGGCAGCGTGTTTGATGGCTTTGCCCATTAGAAGAACTGCGTCCATATTGATGCCGGCCTTGGTCGATGCCACATTGACCGAAGCACACACGCGCTGTGTCTCAGCTAGGGCATGGGGGATTGCTTCTATCAGGGCCATGTCACCGCGCGCGATTCCTTTTTCAACCAGCGCCGTAAAACCACCGATAAAATCGACGTTAACCTCTGCGGCCACCTGATCCAGAATTCTTGCGACATCAACCAATTGAGAAGATGACATGGCAGCGCCGACAACTGCAATCGGGCTGACTGCGATTCTCTTGTTCACAACCGGGATTCCATATTTCTGGCCAATTTGATTACAGACCGCAACCAGATTGCGGGCAAAATGGGAGATTCGGGTGTGGATTTTATTTTTAAGCTTTTCCAGGTCATGGCTGGCACAATCCAGTAAATTGACTCCCAGCGTTACCGTACGTACATCCAGGTGTTCGCTTTTCAGCATTTCAAGGGTTGAGAGAATTTCTCTTTGGGTGAGCATTTTTCCCCGCTATTCATTTGTCGGTCGCTTGGTTCAGAGTTTAGATAACAGCAGAAAGAAATCAAATGTCGAAGGACGGAGAACAGCCTGCGACGAACTCAGTCGGTCGATTCACAGTCAGCGGCCAGAAGCCAGTGGCCGAAGCTTCTGAACCTTAAGACGGAGCTCTGTACTCTGTTCTATATTATATCCGGTTAATGGCCTCAAAAATTTGGCGATGTTGCATGTCAATCTCCAGTGACAATTCATTGGCTCTTTTTTTTAATTCTTGATAGAGGACTTGCAGGTCGGTCTGGGGAGGCAGATCAACTTCATAAATCATTATGTTATCACCGGGGTCATCACCGCCTTTAAAAACCGCCTGCAGGTTGGTAATATTGCCCTCGAAACGGGCAATCACTTCGCTGATTCCGGCCACCAATCCTTTGCGATCCGGCCCCTTGGTTGTAATGATGTAAGCCTCACTTTGCGGCGGCGTGACGGCAGCTGTCGTCGGTTCAAGCAATGTGATATGGACATCAAGGCTCATAGGAGTTATTTGCGCCGCTAAACTCTGGTGTAACGCTTCTACAAAAAGGCCTTGTGGCATTGATACGACGAATATACCGGCAAATTCGGATTGAAGTGTGGTCTGACTGACGTTTTCAATATTGCAATTTTGTTCGTAAAGCACTTTGGAAACAGCGGCAACGATGCCGGGTCTGTCCTGTCCTAAAATTGAAAGAATCGCTTTGGGCATGAAATCAGCTCCACGGCCCAAACAGCATACGGCTGTCGAGGTGGAATGGGTGTAAAACATTAATTATCAAACAGTAGCCATCTGTCAGACTGATCAAAATCCCCCTAGCTGGCAAAACCGATCGTTTCACAGCCTATGGTTTCAAATGATTAAGTCACCTTACAAAAAAAAAGATCAATCATCAAGGATGCGTTTTGAAGTTTGCCACGATCTTTGCAATTTGATTCGCAATGTATTGAGCAAGTTTTTTCGTTTTTTCAGCAGTAATAACGGGGATGCCGGCGGCCAATCTTTCCACCTTATCTTCGCTGATATCGGTCATCTTGTTTACCAAAAAGCTGTCCACTTCGCCATTGTCGAGGAGGAAACCGCATGCGCCGACAGCTCCGACATATTCGTCGTTTGCAAAGACGGGCACAACAAGCTTTAACATACCGGCATCGCATTCTTCGATAAGGGGTTGCTTTGTGCGCATGGCTTGGGTGGCGATGTTCATATGCGCGGGTGCACAGATAAAACTTTGGCCTTTATCGGTCGCTTTAATTTCAGGGCATAATCGATTGGCCCAGTTTTTAAATTCAGATATTCTGTAACCCTTTGTGTCGAAAACATTTACGTCCAATTTGGATCTTTGGTGAATATCTTCTTCAAGCTCAATCCATTTGTCCAACGGTGCTAGATCAGTTAATTTCATTATTTGCCTTTTTTCGGTTTTCTATCCCTGCGAAACAACTGCGGAGATGCCATTTCGGAAAGCCCTGCAAATGATTTCTGTTAAGAAGGAACTCTTTATATCAAAACCGGTGATTTTTTCAAGAACCGATCTTAAAACTGCATCTAACCCTCAATCGTCCACTGCGACCGGATTTCCGACCGCCTTGCTGCCATGGCGGGAGTTGTCCGCCAAAATTTTTGACGGACTGCACTTTTGCATTTATTGCGCAATAGGCTAGTGTTCACCAAAGGGCGACGGCGGATCGGCTCATGCATTTTGGGCCAAATCATATTTTTAGAATCAGAAGCGAAATTCCGCCGATAAATGCGGGGCGTGCATCCGGATTTAAAAATCCGCTATCCAGCGGGAGCCTTGAGCATGATCCAATATTTTTGAGATCGGCTCAAGTTGCATGGTAGGTGAATGACCGGTTGTCTCACCTGTTAGCGAATACTGCCAGATGAGATGGGGGAGGTTAGGGATGAAAGAGAGATTGGATTGAATATCTTCTACATTGCTTTTCTTCTGTTATCTCTTGACAAAGTTGTCACCTGCCGATATTTATTTTTTTATTATTTCATCTACTAGATAAAATGCGTTGCCATAAAAATAATAGCTAGGATTACCGGCTAATTTGAATTTCTTCTGCTGTATTGAATTTTAGGTAAAGCAAAAGAATTTTATATTAAATAATTGTTTAGGGTTGTTTTCTTTAAAAATTTTGCTAAAATATATAGGCATATATGAATTGGCAATTGAAGATAAACATTTGGCAAAAATTGAAGGAGGTAAGCTATTATGGTTATTTCAAGAAGGGATTTGCAGGCAGTAAGAAAAGACATCAAAGCACTTGAAAAAAAGATGGCGAATTTGTTAAAGGCTTACGGAAAAACGCAGAAGCCGAAGAGTGCCGGAAAAGCAAAGCGTAAGACGTTAAAGGCGAAAACCAGAATTGCCGGAGCTTCGAAAAAAACAGCTTTCAGAAAAAAAGCATCGCAGCTGACAGCAACCGAACAAATATTGAAAATTGTCGGAAGATCTAGAAAAGGTGTGGATGTTCCCACCTTGAAATCAAAAACAGGATTTGAAGACAAAAAGGTTAGAAATATCATTTTCAGAGCTTCGAAAGAGGGAAAAATCAAAAACGTCGGCAGAGGAATCTATGTTGGCGCTAAATAAAAAAGCATATTGCTTTTAAATCGGAGTCAGCGGGCGCAGCAGCTTAAAGGAACGCTGCCCGTGAACTGCTTCGACCAATTTATCCGGCATTTGTGTAAGCATAAGTGCCAGTACCTTAAAATGCCAGCGACTGGGCAGTGAAAAGAGAATCTGGCGAGTCATTTTGGCATATTTGAGCTCAGTAATTACACTCCGATTGAGCAACTGGCTATAAAGCGTTAATACATTTTGCGGCCTGTTGAATGACCGTCTGATAGCGGTGCAGGCAAATTGTGCACTTTTGTGCGAATAGTATATGCCTTCACCGAGAAAAGGATCAGCAAATCCTCCTGCGTCTCCAATTAAAAGAATATTTTTGTAACCCGGTTTATGGAGATAATTACCGTAAGGGAGGGCGAATCCTTTCGCACTCGGAAAACGCTCCCGATCAACTCCTTGCGCCTTTAAGAAATCATTAAAGCATTTGGCGATAGACCGGCGGTGCTTTCGTTTCAGAGCGCATATGCCCAGAATCTGATCCTGGGGCCCGGGAAAAGACCAGGCATATCCCCAGGGTGTGAAACCATAATAAATATTCGGATGATCCGCAAAATTCGATGATACCTCTCTGGGAATAAATATTTCCAGGGCATCGGCTATATCCTGCCTCCGACGGCCGCTTATTAATCCGCGCTGAGAAAGCAGAGATCGAATGTGGCTAAATACACCATCGGCGGCAATTATAAATCGACCGCAAAATTGTTTCCCCGCTCGGGTAGATACTTTCCCGCTGGCAACATCAACGGTCTCAACTTTTTCCTCAAAAAACACATCGGCACCCGCAGCAGTCGCTTTATGCAACCACTGCAAGTCATAGAGATTTCGATTCACAAAATGAAAGGGGAAATTCCATTTTCCCTGTAGACAGTTTCCGCTTCGATCTCCCACTCCATAGCGGTTGCTTTGATGATGGATGACTCCATTTGCTTCAAGATCACTTATATTCGCGTCGAAAACATCGCTAAGCAGTTTGATTGTTTTTTGAGATAAAAGTCCGCCACAGAGCTTGAACCTTGGAAACCTTCTTTTTTCGATAATGCCCACCCTATAGCCATTGTTGGCCAGGATGAAAGCGGCAGTGGCTCCAGCGGGTCCAGCACCAACAATCAGCGCGTCAAACCGATTTTTTCTATGCATATTATTAGTGGGCGACATCATTAAAAATCATCCCAAAATCGGTTGGTTAACCAAATACCTGATATGCGGAAGAAATGGGAAGCATTAACGGGATTAAAATAGAGTTTAACCTGGCCGGATGAGCCGGTGTTATCTGATGCCTTAGAGGCCATTTTCTTGCAGGAAGGCTTGACATCCCCGTTAATGCATCTGCAGCGCATCCCGGGGTAGTTGCGGGTAAAAACCGGATTGAATAAATCCTCGGGTAATAATCAAGCATAAGTCATTTTTTGCCTCGGGACAAATTCAGGGGGAAAGGCATCCCGATTCGGTTTTTCGAGATGCCTTTGGAATTCCGGATTTTTTAGAGTTTATAATTTTTCTACATTTTTTGCAGATGGTCCTCTCTCGCCGACTTCGATTTCAAATGAAACTCGGTCTCCTTCGGCGAGAGTGCGGAATCCTTGCATATTGATTGCTGAATGGTGCACAAATATATCATCACCTTCTTCTTGTTCGATAAAGCCATATCCCTTTTTGTTACTAAACCATTTTACAACTCCGTTTGGCAAGACGTGGTCCTCCTCTCCTTAATTTGTTAATAAAATGATTGCCATGAGTCCTGCAACGATCTCATGGGTAAGATGTATCGCGGAAGCTTAATCAAATGCTTATTAAAGGTCAAGTAAAAATATCGGCTGGCGATTATGCGGATTTTCATAATCCATGTTTGGGTGCAATCATTGGATTTAACTTGAACCTATCTCAAAAATAGGTGATGACGCTCAAGAGCCCCGTTTGCTAGCGGGACTTCGCTTCTGATCTTTTTAAAGTAAAGTGCTCAGCAAACACCGGCCGACGAAAAAGCGCAGCATACATTTAAGTATGTGAGCATTTTGAGGAGGTCGGTAATGCCGCTGTTGAGCATTAGATGCATTTTGGAGATAGGTTCCTAAAACATTTCCTTAACATAGTAGAATAGAATAACAGCAGTGAACGCCAGTTTCAGTCCGATTCCAAATACATTTCCGATGAGTATGCCCCATCCAGCGCGCAGGGCTATCCTACCCGATTTCCCGGCTGCCAGTTCTCCGACAAGCGCACCAACAAAAGCGCCCGCGATCAATCCCCAGGGCGGAATGACGAATATCCCGATAATCATACCGATTGCCGATCCCCACAACCCGAATTTTGTGGCGCCATATTTTTTGGCCCCTATGGCGGGGGCAACATAATCGAAAACCATGAGAAATGCGGTGAGGGCACCCATAATAATTAAAAATGACGGGCTAAAAATTTGCCAATGTTTTGTCCAGGAAAGCAACAGAAGAGCAGAGAAACTGAGAATCGGTCCGGGAATCACGGGCAAAATACAGCCGATCATCCCTGCTAGAGCAAGAATTAATCCGATAGCAATGATGACAACATCCAAGTTGTAGGCCTGCTTATTGAGAATTTACGCCAGAAGTGGTTTCAAAACCCCACTTCGAGCCAATCTGCAGTGGGCGGGAAGATGGATCGTTTGATTCGGTCAGTAACACTTTCAGAACCCATTTGTCAAGTTGTTCAAATCTTAATGCGCATTAAAAGCAAATAATAACGGCAAATGATTTTGGTTGCAGTCATTTTGCGGTTATGTTGTAATCTGCGGTAAGCAGCCATATCAAGCCAAATATCCGTCCACGAAACAAGAAGGGTATTTTATGGACATAACCGTAAAAATTTTGGATCAAATTAACCGCAACCCTTTTTACCATGTAATGGGAATTCAGGTTCAAGAGGCGCGTGGTGGAAAAGCGCGCAGCCGCTTACAACCAAAATCGGCCATCTGCTGGCCATTTCCGGAACAGCCGCATGGCGGTGTGTTGTTTACATTGATGGATACGACAATGGCCTGGGCGGTGTGGTCGCAACTGGATGACGGATATACCTGTACAACTGTTGATTTAGATATCCATTACACCATGCCGGCAAAAAGCGATGCGTTTTTATGTGCTGCATGGAGTACTCACAAAACCGGACGCATCAGTTTCGTCCGAGCTGATATTCAAAATTCGAAGGGCCAATTGGTTGCCATGGGCCAGGGAGCCTTTAGAATCATTCCGGTTGATTTACTCAAATAATGGCAAAATCCGATTGCCTAATTCTTACCTGCATGCCTCTTTAGAAGTGGTTTCAAAACCCCATCTGGCGTCCGATAGCTGCGTTGCAAGCCTCTTCAAAATTCACATACGCTAACGTATGCTGCGCTTTTTCATCGGCCTGCGCCTTGCTTTCGAACGCGACCTGAAGCTTTGAAACCACTTCTAACCATTCAATATTTGATGAGCTGAATTCACCCTCCCCAAAAAAATCGACATATTCAAGAAAGACAACATATATTTTTTGCTAGAATTATAGTTTTAAAAAATTATACAAATATTATTAATTTTTTTCTTGATTTATATTTTAATATAATTTAAGATTTGTGGCATGGGTAAAAAGAAGACATTTTCGACACGGATTGATCTGGACAAACTCAAAGCACTAAAGCATCTCGCAGTTGATCTGGACAAATCTTTAGGCGTTTTGCTCGAAGAAGCGATTGTCGATCTTTTAAAAAAGTATAAAAGCCAAAAAAAATAATATGATTGCAAAAAAACGGAAACTGCCCATATCAAAATCGTCAAGCGTCGGTTGCCTGACATCTATTGGGAGTGGATTTAAAACATTTTCAGGCAAAAAAGAAAGGAAAGCGGTCCAAAAAGTAGGGTCTAAATAGGAAAGGGGGTATTTGAAAACCGATCTGGAACCATTGTTTTAATTTTTTACCTTAAGGAGACACTGAGCATGGCCGCATCCAGAAAGAATCATTGTTTAAAAGGTGAAGAAGACGTTTTAGATCCGATCGAATTAAAGGAATCCCTTACGGTCGAATGTGTGTGTCCCAAATGTGGCAACGACCATAGAATGAAAATGATTTGGACGGGCAGGGGGAAACCAAAAAAATTTTGTCCGCCTTGCAAAATATTTGTTGCATCCATTGAGCAGGTCGATTTTTGTCCGGTGCCCGTCAACGTTGATACCCGAATTGAATAAACGGTCGCTATCCTCTGGGATGGAATTTCTGATGTAATTTTTTAAGGTGGTCGCGACTGACGTGCGTATAAATTTGAGTTGTTGAGATATCTACATGGCCCAGCATGATTTGCACAGCCCTCAAGTCGGCACCGCCCTCCAATAAATGGGTGGCAAACGAATGTCGAAAACTGTGAGGGGTT
>Ga0209536_100013799_pt1 | contig 11630 bp, 9 predicted proteins | sample DeeMarSeWOR28_12_FD_187461 | JGI IMG/M metagenome (GOLD analysis project Ga0209536, IMG submission 187461) | Marine sediment microbial communities from White Oak River estuary, North Carolina - WOR-2-8_12 (SPAdes) (version 2) | ecosystem: Environmental > Aquatic > Marine > Intertidal zone >... | reverse complement strand
CCTTGAACCCGGTCAGCCCAAAGATGCCTGGAAGGGGAACACCTCCAAGTATACAGTCAGCTTGCTTAAAGCCTGGTACGGGGATGCCGCCACCAAAGATAACGAATTTGGTTTTCACTATCTGCCCAAGATCGAGGCAGGTAAGAACTACTCCCACATCTCCCTGTTTGAAGCTATGTATTCGGGGACAATTAAGGGGCTTATGGTCTGGGGGCAAAACCCGGCAGTAGGCGGCCCCAATGCCAACCTGGAACGGATGGCCATGGACAAACTCGACTGGATGGTAGTCGCCGATATCTGGCATACCGAGACGGCCAACTTCTGGAAACGTCCCGGGGTGAACCCTGCAGATATCAAAACCGAGGTTTTCCTTCTTCCCGCCCTCAATTCTTTTGAGAAGGAAGGCAGTGTTACCAACAGCGGCCGCTTAAGCCAGTGGCGCTACAAAGCTGCCGATGGCCCTGGAGCGGCAATGGATGACCTCTGGATGATGGACTATCTGACCCGTACGCTCATGGATATGTACGCCACTGAAGGCGGCCCCAACGCCGAAGCGATTACTAACCTCAACTGGAACTACGGCATGGAACATCCTGATGTACACGCGGTGGCTAAAGAAATAAACGGCTATGACCTGACAACGGGTGAGCTACTACCCAGTTTCACCAAGCTGATGGATGACGGTACCACCTCCTCCGGCAACTGGCTCTACTGCGCCAGCTACACCGAGGAAGGTAATATGGCTGCCCGCCGCGATTTAACTCCGGGCCCGTTCAATATCGGACTATATCCCAAGTTCGCCTGGTGCTGGCCGGTGAACCGACGGATTATCTACAACCGGGCTTCGGTCGACCTTAACGGCGAGCCGTGGGATAAAGAGCACCCGGTCATCTGGTGGCAGGGCGATAAATGGGTAGGTGATGTACCCGATGGTGGCTGGCCGCCAATGGCCGTTGACCCGGAGAAGACTAAATATCCGTTTATAATGAAGCCAGAGGGGCACGCCCGCTTCTTCGGCCCTGGAATGGCGGAAGGACCATTCCCTGAACACTACGAGCCATGGGAATCACCGATAGACAACCCGATGTCCAAGCAGCAAAACAACCCCGCCTTCAAGATATGGAGACCTGACGAACAGGGCACTCCCGATAAATACCCGATTGTATGCAGCACCTACCGGGTTTGCGAACACTGGCAAGGCGGGCAGATGACCAGAAATATGCCTTGGCTGATAGAAATGATGCCCGAGCCCTTCGTCGAGATAAGCGAGGAGCTGGCCACAGAGAAAGGCATTGTCAATGGCGAGAAGGTTATCGTGGAGTCAACCCGCGGGCAGGTGTACCTGGTTGCTATAGTGACCAAGCGCTTCAAACCATTCCAGATGAACGGCAAGAAAGTGCATCAGGTAGGTATACCCTGGCACTGGGGCTTCACCGGTCTCTCCACTGGTGATAGTGCCAATTCACTCACTCCTCACGTCGGTGATGCTAACACGATGATACCTGAGTACAAGGCCTTCCTGGTCAATGTACGTAAGGCGTAAATATCGATAGTTGAATCCTTTGGTCGGAGGTAATAATGGCAGAAAAAGCAATTTTGTATGACCCAACCCGGTGTACTGCCTGTCGCGGTTGTCAGGCTGCCTGCAAGCAATGGAACGAGAACAATGAGTATATACCGACCGTGGAAAACGGGGTGCAGTCAGCAAACTGGGGCAGTTATGAGAACCCGCCTGACCTTTCCCCCACCACCTGGCTAAAGATGAAGTTCCGGGAGATAGATCCAGGCGGAAAGGTGAGGTGGTTATTCATTCGTCGCTCCTGTATGCACTGCACTGACGCTGGATGTGTTAAAGTGTGCCCCAGCAAAGCACTGTACCATCACGAACTTGGCTTCGTGGCTTACAACAAGGACCTTTGCACCGGTTGCGGTTACTGCATAGAAGCCTGTCCCTTTGATGTGCCGCGTTCTGAACGCAATATTTTTAGCGGCATTGCCAAAATGGATAAGTGTACCTTGTGCACCACACCCGGCCTGGACCGCATTGCGGAAGGTTGGGAACCGGCCTGTGTGAAAACCTGCCCCACCAACGCCCTGCAATACGACGACCGCGATAAGCTGGTCGCTGAAGGCAGGAAACGAGTCGAGGCGCTGAAAGCTGCCGGCTGGACAAACGCCAATTTATATGGCGAAAACGAACTGGGCGGCCTGCATGTAATGTACGTACTTGATGACCATCCATCAGTTTACGAACTGCCGGTGAACCCGCAGGTTTCGGCGGCAACAGTGGCCTGGCAGGATGCAATTCAACCTCTCGGATGGGCGGTGGGCGGACTGACCATACTGGGCCTGGGACTGAATTACCTAGTTGCCCGAGCAAATATTAACCGGGAGAAGGAGAAGAAAGATGTCGCAGGAAGTTGAAAAGTACAGTAAACCAACACGAATATTGCACTGGGTACATCTGGTCTCTTTTTGCATCTTGTTTCTAACTGGCCTTGTCCTTTTCATCCCGCAACTGGGATTCTTAGCCCAGGACAGCGTGACCCGGGTGATACACCGCATCGGTGCGGCCATCTTCATCATCGCTCCTCTCATCTATATACCAATGAACTGGGGAGCAACCAAGAGAGGCATAAAGGAGGCCTTCTCCTGGGGAGCCAGTGACATCGGCTGGCTGAAAGCAGCGCCGCGCTATTACTTTTTGGGCGATGAAAAAGATATGCCACCCCAGGGCAGCATGAACACCGGCCAGAGATTATGGTGGCTTATTGTCCTCGTCTCAGGTGTAGTTTTCACCGTGACCGGACTTATTATGTGGTTCGCCAAGACATCAGCTCCAGCGGCACTCCTGCAATGGATGGTCTTCTTTCATGACGTCGCCTTCATTCTGGCTGGCACGATGCTCCTCCTCCATATCTACCTCGGCTTATTCCACCCGCTTATGAACGAAGCCTGGAAATCCATATACAAGGGCAACATTTCCGCCGAGTATGCCAAGAAGCACCATGCCAAGTGGTATGAGGAGGTTGCCAAAGGTAGAGAGGTGAAAAGCTAGTTGCCAGTAGAGACAGATGCGCTCATTCACCACCTAGAGGAAAAGGAAAGAAAAGAGGGAACGCTACCACAGCTTCTGAAATTATATCAGCAGTTATTGCGTATACAATCTGAAGTTGAGCAGAAAATAGCCTCGCGAATCGAGCCGAGCCTGGGTCGCGAGGCTATTTCGCAACGTATACAGGGTGGCATTCCCCTTATCGGATTCGATGAACTGGCCCTTGATTGGCCAATGCTGGCGGCCACTTTCGTCAAAATTACGACCGCCTGCGCCGATTATGCGGATATTTTCAGGGTCCCGCCGGAGAGATTGAGAGAAATAAAAGCGGAGTCCTTTCCCAACCGAGAAGCAATAAAGGCATGGTATGAGCAGGACAAGCTGCCCGCAAAGGCTTTAATCAAAGGTATAGACAGAAACTTCCTGACCGCTGTCATCCATGCGACATTGAAACCTTTCCTGGTAAGTCACGCCAAAACCCTGATTGGTTCAGTTGACCAGGAGCGCTGGCGCCGTAGTTATTGCCCCATTTGCGGCGGCAGCCCTGATTTCGCCTATCTGGATGAGGAGCGAGGGTCAAGATGGCTCCTGTGCTCCCGCTGTGATACGGAGTGGCTCTTTCAGCGCCTGCAGTGTCCCTTCTGTGACACGCAGGATCAGAACGACCTAGCCTACTTTACCGATGACGAAGGGCGCTACCGCCTCTATGTTTGCGAGCGCTGCAAACATTACCTGAAAACAATCGACTTACGACAAGCCAAAGACGAAGTCCTATTGCCCCTGGAACGGCTGTACACCCTAGACCTAGACCGTCAGGCCAGAGAGCAGGGATACCAGACTTACAATAAAGCCTTAAAAACTCCCGGACAGTCGCCTAAAACCAGACGCACCAGAAAAAGCTGATAACGCTACTTCCGGGCAAACGCCAGCCAACTCCCGGGCCAACAGTTCTATACCGACATGGCTATAACACATCGCTGCCATCCTTACGTTTACTGCTCGCGAAATTTATTGACAGACTTGCACACAAGAAGTAACATTTATCGGGTCAGCACCAAAACAGATGGGAATTCAGTGTAAGAAAGGAGGAAACCATGAGCAGCAAGGAAACGACACAAGGAGTGGTAAAGTACTTTAAATCAGACCAGTGGCAGGAGCTGATGCAAATGCTTACCCAGCAGGAGGAGGAAATTTACCACATCCACATGTACTGGGAGAGCAAGATTGAGGCGGAATCCCTGATACGCCTGATGGAACGATACTTTGCCAGTAAGGGAATGACTCTTGACCGAAAAATCGACCTGACATCACCGAAACCGGGCGTGGCCGGCTTGCACAGCGTCCACCCTCATGACCCGTCAAGGAGCCTGTACATTCCCGCCGTTGATATGTACTGGAGATATAATCCCAATGTAGTTATGGAAGCGGCAACCCCAGACAAAGGTGAAAACGGTAAGAACCTCATTGGCTGGGGCAAAAACTACATGGACAATTATTACAAACAGTTTGATTTCAAATGTGTTGGCCCCAAGGAAGAGCGGGAGATAAAGCAATATTTTCAGTCAGCACACTGGAAAAAAACCGTCCGTATGATTGAATCAGGCCTCTACACTCACGTTCACGCCAACCTGGAGATAAACTTTGACCCCTGGATTTTGAAGACACTGGCCATTGAGGAGCTGACGAAAATGGGCTGGAAGATGGACCATGTCATCCCGTGCGTGTATATCGCGGTGAATAACGAGTACACAGGGAAGATAGTCTTCCTGACAGCATACCCGGAGGAAGTATGGGACTTCGGCTGGTACTACAACCCGGATGTTGTGATAAGGCCAGCCACTTTTATATTCTCCAATTACCTGCCGGAAGATGGCGATATCAGATATGATGTCTGGACGAAAAAATATTTATATGAACTTCTGGCTAGGGACAAGTATGAACCTTTGACCGATGCCCAGATAGAAGATATCATAGAGCAGGCATAAATAAACAATAATTTCTAAAGGAGGCTTTAATGACAAGCAAAGGTACCACCAGAGACATTGCCGAATTTGCCATCAAGACCAGCTATAACGACTTCGATGAGAAATTGCGGCAACGCACCAAAGAGATTCTGCTCGACAGCGTTGGCATGACCCTGCCGGGCGCTAAAATGGCCCAGGGTATAGCCGCCATAAACTACATCAAAGAGCAAAAGGCACCTGAGGAGGCCGGAGTCTGGGGTGCTGGCTTCCGCACTTCGGCGGAATGGGCTGCCGCAGCCAACGGTTGCTCTTCCCACACCACAGAGCTTGAGGATGATACTTATCCTGATGGAACCTATCAGGTAGGCATTTTCCCCGGCATTCTTGCTCTCGGAGAAAAGCTGCACATCTCCGGAAAGCAAACCATAGAAGGGTTTGTCATTGCCTTTGATATCGCCGCAAAACTGGGGCTGGCCTCCCTTGAGGCGATGACGCGCGGGTTCTGCGGCCCAGCCCTCCACTCCACCATAGGTGTAGCCGCCAGCGCCGCCAAGATGCTGAAGCTTGATGCAGACACCACGGTACACGCCATCAGCATCGCCGCCTCTCACGCCTCCGGCCTGGTAAAACAGACCGGCGCCGGCATACACCTCTATGAAGCCGGAAAGTCCTCCAAAGACGGCATAAGCTCGGCCATGCTGGCCAAGCACGGCCTTACCGGGCTACCGAATATCATCGAGATGCCGATGGGATACATGGATTCTATCGCCGGAGTGACTGATCCAGACCTCAAGCTTGGAGTGGGAGGATTCCACTCGGTAAACATCGGCATCAAGAGATACCCCTGCTGCTTCATGCAGCAACAGTGCATGTTTGGCTTCCAGGAGCTGATTACTGAGAACAATATCTCGGCTGATGACGTTGAGAGCATCGAGGTGGATGTCCAGCCCGGCTTCATGATACCAGTACGCTTCCAGAATCCGGAAAATGAGGACCAGGCCAGATTCAGTCTGCCGCACAGTCTCGCCGTACTGCTGCTGGACAAGGACAAGAAGGTATTCCTGGACAGCTATGCTGAGGCAAGAGTTCACGACCCCAAGGTAAAGGCCTTGCGGGACAAGGTGAAGATGATTGTTCATCCAGAATGGATGCTACCGGGCATATCCGGACATGATAATCCGATAAAAATCCGATTGAAGGATGGCCGGGAGTTCTCCAAGGTATGCACCAGCGCCGATGTCTCCATGATTCTAGATGTCAACGAGGTTGTGGAGAAATACATGGACTGCGCACTGCGGGTGGTTTCCAAGAGTCGAGCGGACGAGATAGCCGATATGATGTTGAATCTGGAAAAGGTAGACGACATAGGCAAGATAAGCGAGCTGGCCACTTATCCTGACAAGTAATACATAATATGAGGTATTAGAAAATGAATATAAAAGGCTGGGTTGCTATAGTAACCGGAGGTGCCAGTGGTATTGGGCGACAGACTGCCTTACGCCTGACAAGAGAAGGTGCCAAAGTGGCGCTGGTGGACAAAAATCCAGAGGGGGCCAACAAAGTCGCCGAAGAAATCAAAGCCCTGGGTGATGAAACGTTGGTCCTGGAGACGGATATCACCAATCTTGATGAGGCCCACAAGATGGCCAAGGCAGTCCTTGACAAGTTTGGCCAGGTTGATATACTAGCTAATATCGCTGGCGGCGCTTTCCCCAGCAAAATGGGGTCTTTTGCCCAATCAAGCAGGGAGATATGGGACCTGAATATTAATCTCAATCTATTTGGAACATTCAATTGCACGCATGCCATTGTCAACCACATGATTGAGCGAAAAAAGGGTAAGATTGTAAACATCGCCTCCGTGGCCGGGATGGTGGGGCAAGCGACCACTGCCGACTATGCTGCGGCCAAAGGCGGAATCATAGCCTTCACCAAGTCAATGGCCAAAGAGCTGGCGCCATACGGAATAAACGTAAACTGTGTTTCTCCAGCCATGACCGGAACCGACCGCGTCCTCAGTATGCCGAAAGACTTCCTGCAGAGGCAGATTAATACCATTCACCTGCACAGGTATGCCGAACCTCAGGAAATAGCCAATGTCGTGGTTTTCCTGGCTTCGGATGAGGCCAGTTTCGTTACCGGCGCCAACTATGTAGCAGACGGTGGCATAACCCTGTCTTACTAGCCATATCCGTTACTGCAAAAAGCTTGACACGCAAGATGGCTGGTCGCCGCATACCGGTCTTCTGTCTTGGATATAAGACAGCCCTCTGGCTTATGGCAGTTGTTCGCCTGCCCAGAGGGCTGCTTTATTTTTTTCTCTCTTTGTTACTTTATCATCATGCCGGGCAGCCAGAGGATTATCTGCGGGAAAACGGTACACAGCACCAGCCCAATGACAATGAGAAAAACGAAAGGTATTACACCCTTTATAATATGAGTGGTGGTTACTCCCCATTCTGGCTTGGATATACCTTTAACAAAGAAAATGGCATAGGCAAAAGGTGGCGTCATGAAGGACATCTGAAGGTTAACACAAATCATGAGGGCGAACCAGATTGGGTCGAAGCCCAAAACATCGCCAATGGGGGTTACAATAGGCACCATGATAAACAAAATGCCCAACCAGTCAATGAACATGCCCAGAATGAAGATGATAAACATGATGACCCCAAAAGCCCCCCACTTGCCACCCGGCATAGCCAGTACCAGGTTCGTGACCACCTCACCACCTCCTACCCTGAGGAAAGTGCCGGTAAACATGGTGGCCCCCCAGCCGATGAGAAAGGCCATGCAGGTGATTCTCAATGTTTGGAGCATGCTCTTGGTGAATACTTCCATATTAAGGCGGCGGTAGGACGCGGCTAAAATTACCGAAGCCAGGGCACCGAGAGCCGCTGCTTCCGTTGGCGCCGCGATGCCAAAGAATATGCTACCCAACACCGCAAGTATTATGAAGACAGGAGGCACCAGTCCGCGCAGCAGGATGGCGATTTTCTTCCCGAAAGGCACCGCTCGCTCTTCCACTGGCATCGGGGGACCATCCTCACGTCTGATTAAACAGCGGATGCCAATATATGAAATGTACAGCGTGGAAAGCAGCAGACCTGGCATGAAGGCACCCATCATCAGTTTACCCACTGATAGACTGGACATGGGGCCATAAATAACCAGCATAACGCTCGGTGGTATAAGTATGCCCAGTGTACCACCAGCGCACACCGAGCCAGTGGCCACATCCCGACTATACCCTCGTTGGATCATGCTGGGCAGGGCGATAAGCCCCATCATGATGGTGGAGGCAGCAATTATTCCCACGCAAGCAGCCAAGATTGTGCCCATCAATATCGTGGCTATAGCCAGACCTCCCCTCAATCCCCCAAGCCACAAATAGAGAGCCCCGTACAGCTTTTCCGCCGTCCCTGATGCCTCCATCATTGTTCCCATGAAGATAAACAAAGGCACTGCCAGCAGTATGTAATCGGACATGAAGCCCAGTATGCGCAGCGGGAACATCTTGAAGACCATTGGCCCCAGAAACATGAAGCCGGCAAACATACCGACGCCGCCAATGACGATGGCCAGAGGGTAGCCAAGGAGAATGCCGAGGAGTAATCCCCCAAACATTATTATCGTGATTAGCTCAGGGCTTAGCTCTACCAAGGCTCTTCACCTCCCTTCACAAAGGTCCTTACATCCCGTATGAAGGTGGCTACCCCCTGAATAAAAAGAAAAGCAAAGCCAATTGTGATTGCGGTCATGTATGGCCACATCACCGGATACCAGATACTGTTAATATCGTACTTTTTTATGACAAAGGCATGCCAGGTGTTAACTCCGAAATAATAGGCAAGAAGGCCATACACCGGGAAAAAGAAGATGACCGTAAAAAACAGGTCAAGAAACATCCTCATCCTGGGTGGGAACTTATTGTATATAATGTCCACTCGTACGTTGCCGGCCACCGAATGTACATAGGCCAGGCCGAGAGCGGAAAAGGTGGCTCCCATCATGTAGCTCAGGGCATAAGACCATATGGTAGGGGCATTGAAAAGATATCTCATGAAGACGTCATAACAGATGCTGATTATCAGCAAAGCGACTATCCACGATGCTACCTTGGCGATTCGCTCACTGGTCAAGGTCATGCCATTATAAAACCTTCTCATTAAAACCTCTTCAGAACCCGAATATTTCTGCATGAAAATTTAGAGAAGAGATGCTTTACAATTAATCATTTTCCAAACCCTTGGTAGCCCCCGCATTTCTTTGAGGGCTACCAAGGGCAAAAATTAGAGCGGCTATTTATCTAGTCATAGATTGAGTACTTCAGCTTCGTTGCTGCCTTTCCTTCTTTGTAGGTCTTCACGAATGCCTTCTTGTTTTCCCAGATTTCCTTGAATCCTGGCTCTTCAGCAACATATTTCATGGTAATATCGAGGCTTCGCTTGGCAATTTCCGCCTGGAGCTCATCACTGACGGTGAAGATTTCGGTGCCATAATCCCGATATTTCTGCAAACTCGCGCTGTCCGTGACCAGCAGCTCAGTGCTCCATTCATAACTCTGCCTCTCGATAGCGGCCATTAATATTTGTTGCAGGTCACCGGGAAGCTCGTTCCAGGCCTGGGGGTTAACCTGGATGGGATGACTGGCGGTCGGTGAGTGGATGCCGGGAACGCCAACGTATTCCATTATCTCGTGGAAGCCCATCGGCCAGTTTACCGTAGGACCGGCATATTCAAAAGCATCGATGACGCCTTTCTCTGCAGCCTGGTAGACCTCACCTCCAGATATGGTTACCACGGAGGCACCAAAACTCCCTAGCACTTCGGCCCAGAGGCCAATGGTGCGGAATTTGATGCCATCGAGATCCGCGGCCGTTGCCAGTGGTTTATGAGAATGGCAAAATAGCTCCTGGCCTTCAGATAGCAGGCCAACTACGACGCCGTAGTCTTTAAAGACGTTCTTAGCCAGCTCGAAGCCATCGCCAAGATAAAACCAGGCAAAATCTTCATCAACCATGGTACCAGCCGGATAGCCCGAGGCGCCCAGTAGTAGCGCCTTCTTGCCTACAAGGGCCATATCGCCACCCAGGTCTGAATGCACCATGTGAAGTATCCCATCTCTCACCGCTTCAGTCTGTTCGTAGGTAGGAACGATTTCATTACCGGGATGGAGGGTGATATCGAGCCTACCTCCAGACATCTCCCTTACCCGGTCACATAGTTTGGCATGGAACCCGGGGTAAGTTGCCGACCCAACTGGATGAAGAGTCTGATATTCCCACTTGAATACTTCAGCGGGCTGTGCTGGAGCTGGAGCAGGTGCCGGTGAAGGTGTAGGTGCTGGCGCCGGGGCTGGTGTCGGTGAAGGTGTAGGTGCTGGCGCCGGAGCTGGCGCTGGTGAGGGCGCCGGTGCAGGCGCTGGTGCTGGAGCCGCGCAGGCGGCAAAGAGGCTACTCATCAGTGCTACTAGAACAACCAACGCTAATATCTTTACTTTACTCATCTTCTGCGCTCCTTTGATTTATTACTGCGAAACCGTTTAAAATATCGATTTCTGAAATTTATCACCCCCCATTACAGTATTTATATATATTTGTTTTATTATTATCCATAATGGCGGATATGATTGTTTATGGCCAATAAGCTTCTCTCTATACTGTATCCACAACACCCGTGCCTATTAAACAACAGTCGTGCCTATAATTATAGGCCGAATTTTGCCATTGTCAATACCTTCAGATTAACAACGTCCCACAGATGTCCCAAGGGATTACCGGTCTGCTTGACGTCTGCGAGCCAGAATAGTAACATTTTGCTGTAAAATGCGAGTGCCAAGGAGGAGAATCATGGTTCGAAAAGACGTTGTAGAGGAAATAGCTGGTTATTTCAAATCAGAGCAGTGGCAGAGATTTATGCGCATGCTGACTCAGAAAGACGACCCCATATATCATATCCATATATATGCTGAAAATAGTATCCACCCAGAGTCCCTGGCCAAGCTATTCACGGCTTATCACAAACTGAAGGGCGTTGAACTGGACCGGGGAATTCAGTTTTCCGGGCTGCCGGGTGTGGGCATGTTCATCAATGTCCAGCCTATTGACTCAAAAACACGCCGGTTCCTGGCAAACTATGAGTTATTCTGGTTTTACAACTCGGATGTGCTTATAGCGCCGGCAGAAGTCCGGCCGGACGCAGACCTGGATAAAACTCCATTGTACAAAGACGTTCAGGAAGATAACCTGTGGGGCTGGGGCAAAAAATTCATGGACGACTACTATAAGCAGTTTGACTTCAAATGTGTAGGACCCCATGAAGAAGCGGAAATACGTAAATATTTTAAATCTGACCACTTCAAGAAATGGCTCAGATTGATTGAGGACTCTCCCGCTGACCACGTACATTGCAATGTAGAGATAAACTTCGATCCCGGGATTCTAAAAATGTACGCTGAAGAAGCTTTCAGGGAGATAGGCATAAAGATTGACTGGGCCGTACCTAACGTATTCCGCGTGCCTTCAGGGTATCGAGGTAAAATAATATTCCTGCTTGCATACCCGGAGTGCCAGCATGATATTGCTTGGGACTACAACCCAGACGTAGTC
>Ga0209536_100013798_pt1 | contig 11630 bp, 9 predicted proteins | sample DeeMarSeWOR28_12_FD_187461 | JGI IMG/M metagenome (GOLD analysis project Ga0209536, IMG submission 187461) | Marine sediment microbial communities from White Oak River estuary, North Carolina - WOR-2-8_12 (SPAdes) (version 2) | ecosystem: Environmental > Aquatic > Marine > Intertidal zone >... | reverse complement strand
GCACCCACGAGTGAGCATCTTCATAATTGTAGGGCATGTCCTCATCAGGATTTACGGTCAAGTTATAGACGTGAGGGATTGCCAGTTCCTCAACAGGTGATGGTCCGCTTTCAACTCTGTGGGTCAGCACCTTGAAGTTCTTCCAACGCATACCAACATGGCGATGATCGAAGAACATGTGGAAGTAATCACGATTGGAGTGCTCCTGCTCTCCGGAGATGAAGGCCGATTGATCCACACCATCTATCACCCGGTCGGTTGGAATGCTATCTTTCTGATTAATCATGGTCAATAAGGTCGGGAACCAGTCCACCACATGCACCATCTCATCTGAAATCCTAGGATCAATTACCTTAGGCCACCGAATCGCACCGATGGTACGGTTGTTACCCTCATAAGTAGAGAAATATCCACCGCGCCAGGCTCCACTAGCACTGCGGTTATTCGGAGCATGGAATGAAGTGTCACGGCCGTTGTCCCCTGCAATGATCACGATTGTATTATCTCGAATACCCTGGATCTCTAATGCTTCAAGTAGGGTGCCAAAATCATGGTCAAGCATCTGGAGACAATCGGCCACCACACCACCGTTTGATGAATCTTTGAATTCCTCCCGCGGCAAAGTGGGAAAATGCACATTTGAGTGATTGAAATAAATAAAGAAAGGTGTTCTGCTCTCTACTGAGTCCGCCATCCAGTGTTTGGCTTTTTCCAGAAACTCGAGATCGATATTCCTGCGTACCTCTGCATCAAGAACCTTTATTTTGCGTAAATCACCATTGCTCTCTGATTCCAGAATATGTTCTGGTTCAAAGTCTTCTTTTTGAAACCACTTGTCTTGCGGCCACAAAGCAGCATCCCAGGAACCATTGATTCCATACCAGTAGTCAAAACCTTTGTCGGTCGGATAGCGACCCTCTTCTTCTCCACAATGCCATTTACCGTATATCGCATTCCGATAACCGTGTTTTTTCAGTTGATCAGCGATGGTCAACTCCCAGGCAACCAAACCTGAACCAGGCAGTGCAGTGATGCAACCGGTGCGAATCGAGTGACGACCTGTCATCAACGCCGAACGAGTCGGGGTGCATTGTGCCTCGACGTTGTAGTTGGTCAGCAATAAGCTTTCTTCTGCAAAACGATCAATGTTTGGCGTTTTAGCACCGAGTGCAAAAGCACCCCCATAACAGCCAAAGTCACCTTGGCTGACATTATCAATATGAAAGAAGAGGATATTCGGTTTTTCGGACATCAGGTACTCCTGCTAAGAATTATGAATCGCTTATAGAACTTTTCTATGCCAAAGAAAATTATCATTACCTGCTCAATTCAAGGCTGTCATCTCATACAATCGAGAATTATACCCAATCATCCTTCCATACCACTTGATAAACACATTGGAGATTCGACCTCGCAATCTTTTACTTTGGTATGAAAATCATGTAAACTAGAAACCGGACTCGAACCACTAATGATCGGATGTTAGTGTGTTTGGATCGATTTCCAGCCTCAAATCATCCAACTTACCTCTGTTCTCGAAACTTAAAGTAGACAAAAACCGCTCAACGGGCATATCGAACGGCTCTTTTGGGACGTGTGACCCCGGTAGGACTCGAACCTACAACCTAACGATTAAGAGTCCCAAATGTTAATGTCTATCCCTTGTATCTACGTCTATAAATTCTATTGTTTCTAGATATGGGGGTATAAGGTTTCTATTGTTTCTCTATTGTCTATAATTTCTATGCCGGTTGCACCACGGTTGCACCAGATATAAAGAAGGACAGGCGGCTCTTTCAAATTCTCCGTGTGTTTTGGAGGTTATAAGTGTCGTAAAAATAAACAGCACATTGAAAATAATTAACTAGCACCGGATTTAGGCTCGGTAATAGAATATATAATGTGACAAAATGAGAGTACGCATAAAGAATTTTGCTGATCAATCCATTGAGCAGTGCGAATCGTGAATTTGCAATTGAGTATGAGGTTTTACGATGCAGATCTTCATTGAGCTTGAATTACCCTTCTGTTTGTATATGAAAGATGATTGGTATCGCGTTGTGGTTCTTGATGGTGCTCCTGCAGAGCCATTCCATATTCATCTAAGCAAGTTCAGAAGGGATAAGGAAAAGATTGAATACACAACATTTTATGGAGCAGAACAAATTGAGAGGGGAGAACTATGGCGCGACAAGCATGGAACGTTCAGAAGGAATCGCGCATTGGTGGTTCTCCCATCCTCCATTCGTACATTCAAGAACAGAGATGCTTTCTGGGTGGAGAATGCTGAAACGATTTGTGAGTACGCGGTGAAAGCAGTTAACTGTCTTGTTGAGGTGTATCGATACGTCACCCAAGACTATTACATTCCCTTCGTTAACCAGGAGGAAGTTGCAAACGTATTCTACGTAGGACTTGGCACACTCACCGATGGGGAAATTGAAGTACATTACCGGAATCAGATGGGATACGATGCTAGACTCACAAACACACTACCTGACTATCCCCATGAAACCTGCATTGAGATACAGAGGATGTTGGATGGCAAAGAGCAGATACCTCTTTATGAAGAACTGGTTATGCGGGCAAGAGGCTTGTTTGAGGAAGGAAATGCTCGTATGTCGGTTGTCGAGATTCAGACTGCATTTGAGGTTTTCGCAATAGGTGCTGTTGCGGTCTACTATAATAAGCCTGAGAACATTAGCAAGATCAAAGACGTGAGCAAACTTGATTTCGCATCTGTCAGCAAAATCCATCTAGGTAGGGCGATCGGCAAGAGATTCGAGCCTGGGCAATATATTTATGACAGATGGCATAGCGATACCTATCTGCTTCGTAACAAAGTGGTTCATCAAGGATATGTGCCTTCCTTAAAGGAAGCGCTTGATGCAGTGCTTGCGGTTGAAAACGCTCTTGACTATCTCGCTGGAAGACCCAAAGAGAAATCATGGCTCAAAATGAAGCCACCCACTGTTGTAAACGAGTTCTTCACCGGAGCAGACTGAAGTCTAGGTGAGTTCGTTGACTAACCCGCGCTGATTAAATTGTTTTTTTGACCTCTCGTTATCACAGAAGCGGGATATGGCCCGTTCAAATCCAGTAGCAACGGCCATCCAGCGCGCAAAATCGGTTTCGAGGAAAAGTAACGCTTCCATGTTGCCACCTTGCGCATCAACGACTGCCTTCTTGAGAATTCCCGCACACAGCCGCAAATATGGATCGTTTACCTCCGGGCTGGTTATTCTATTGATGATTTTTACCTCATTGATTTGCTTCAAACGTTGACCGACGACTTGGAGTTACTTCTAGTATCTCACATAATCTAATGCTGCGCCGATCAACCCATGAGCAGGCTTATTGACCATTTTGGCAGACTAAAACGCCACAATAAAACCACGGCGTACGACGCTCTCAGGAGCTTTCTGGCGGCATATGTGGGGAAGCAGCTAAAACCTTCAGAAAAAGCACTATGTAGCGTGTCAAACTGCCCAGATGTCGCGAGAATATTCATTCGTAGCAAAGGTGCAGCATATCAATTAATCTAGCAAAGGAAAATATCTTGCATTCGGATAAATAGTACTGAGAGAGTAAGACCAAAAGATTTGGAAGATTTTTACAAAATCGGGTTTAGAGTGATCCCTGACATCACTTATGCATTTTGATTCTCACCGTTAAGAATGATCAAATTTTGGTAAAATTAATTATTGCAAGCATCATGGGGAGGAAGTAAAAGCGTCCAATTGGGTACAAGACCAAACCGTTTTTCTATCACATCTAAGGAAAATAGGTGAGAACGAGTCCACAGCACTATCATCTTGAACCAAGAAAAGAATCACACAATCCTGTATAAAAATGACTTTTCCCGGATGTGGGTAAGGAATTTTATTATAAATAAATTGCATCTCACGTTTCGTGAATCCTGATGAAATGCAATCTACACCTGAGTTCTAAAAGGATATTGAGATGAATCAAAATCGAGATAAAAGATCCGAAAACGAGCTATCAGAGGGAAAGAATGACCAGAAACTGCTCGAACAGCAACAGGAGCAGGAACGTAAATTTCGTCAACAGGAACATAAACTCTTGGAACAACAACAAGAAAAGGAAAGAAAACAAAGACAAATAGAACGCCGGGAACTGGAAAAACAACAAGAACGGGAGCAGCGACAAAATGAGCAGAAAGAACTGGAAAGACTGCAGGAACAGGAACGGAAGCTGAGACAAAAGGAGCGACAGGAATTGGAGAAGCGGCAAGAACAGGAACGGAAGTTGAGGCAGAAAGAGCAGCAAGAAAAGGATAGACAGCTGGAAAAGGACCGTAAGCTGAGTCAAAAAGAGCGACAGAAACAGGTGTCTCAGCAGGAATCAACCAGGAACCAAGAATAGAAAAAGTGAAATCTAGCTAGAAGAGTGCTGTAATTATCAAATTTCTGATTGGGAAACTCTAATATAAGTATTACACTTAAAAGCGTTAAAGTATGCTAAACTACTGAGCTTGATTAACCATTTGTTCTGATAATAGAGATAATCCTTTTGATTTGGAACCCATGCTTAACCCAGTAATCTTTGAAAGGAGTTCCAAATCATGTCTGAAAAACAACAAGGCACTGTGAAGTGGTTCAATGGTAGCAAAGGCTACGGTTTCATTGAACGGGAAGAAGGCGAAGATCTGTTTGTTCATTACAATTCCATCATTGCTGATGGTTTCCGTAACCTGGATGAAGGTCAGCGCGTAGAATTCACTGTCGTGCAAGGCGAAAAAGGCCTACAAGCCCAGGACGTACTCGCAATCTAAGAAATCGACCACTATCAGAATACAGGGTAGCTTTTACACGGCTGCCCTGTTTTTGTTTCCTTATATTGTACTCCTCTAATAAACTCCATGATAAAAGCAATATCATCGATAACCGGAATATTTGTCTAAACGTTGGGGATTATTCGAGCACTTATGAACCACTGAAGAGATTTGAATTCTTAACCATCTAATTCGAAGTAACCCGCAAAACCTCTACATATCTGGGTCAATAGAATCTTTTGAAACTCCAATATACGGGGTATTTTAAGCAATAACCCCCCACAAAAGGGGTGGTACAGATGACCCCGGCAGGACTCGAACCTACAACCTTGTCCCGACCGGTGAAGCCAAGTCGGGGTGCATCCCGCATACTCTCAGCGGGGCTAACGATTAAGAGTCCCAAAAAGAAACAGCCTCCAATTGAGGAGGCTAATTGTGACCCCGGTAGGACTTGGATCTACGACTGCATCCCGCACGCTCTCTGCGGGGCTAACGATTAAGAGTCCCAGATGTTGACGTCTATCCCTTGTATCTAGGTCTATAAATTCTATAGTGTCTACTAATGGGGGAAAAATGTGTCTATTGTTTCTCTATTGTCTATTATTTCTATGCTGGTTGCACCAGGGTCGCACCGGGTTGCAGCGAAAGAACACCTAGCATAAAGAAGGAAAGGCGACTAGCAACCTTGTCCATAAGGGGGAATCATCCCGAGAAAGATTAGTTGAGAGTACCGATTCCACTGTGAACATCTATTCTCCTCAAATTTCTAAACACCAGCTGGAGCAGGATCAAAGATGGCTCAATTTAAGAATTACAGGGAATTAATCAAAGTCTCTAAATCCCTGTCTCAGCCGCTATTCGACCAGACTCAACCGCTTCGACTAATATCTGGTAATCACGCTCGGTCTGATCCGCGTACGCAATAGCGAAATCGCCAATCGCCTTTGAGAAGGAGGCTTTCTTGCCGATGTAACCAAAGATGGCAGCTCCATCGCCGGTCCTTGCGTGCGCGCGGGCAAGGCAGACTGCACACACACCTAAGTACGTCCGCAGGTGATCAAAGTCCATTTCGCTCACCTGAGCAGAACCTTTCATATCCTTCAACTGGCGCCAGTAGAAATTTCGACCTGAAAAATTGCTGGTATGCCAGCCCAGGAATATGTCGCTGACGGCCTGCATCAGGCGCTGTCCTGTGACTACTCGATGAGCATGGTCCTGATAGCGGCGCGTTGTCAGATATGATTCAAGGACGGAAGTTCCGGCTTCCTTAAGCTGCAGAATCAGCGCATCATCCTCAGCCACTCCCTCCAGCAGCAGGATAATGCAGCGGGTGCCTACGCTGCCCACACCGCCTACCCGCAGTGCACCATCCCTGATTTGGTATCGTCGGAGGAGAAAACGCCGCTCATCCGGAAGGCTCGCCAGGTATTGCGACCAGGCATCTTCTACATTCTGGTCAGTTTGTGTACGTAGATCCTCCTCACTGAAAATTTTTTCCAGACCCCATTCTCGCATGGGCACCAGTAGCGGTGGATCGCTGTTAATGCGCCGTCTTCCATCTTCAAAATGAGTCAGTTTCTCCATTGTTTGCTGGTGAGTCTTCGTTCGGGCTTTCTTAACCATCTTTGCAGCACGTTTTTTTGATTTTTTGGATGTTTGATCGAACACATCCACGACTCTATCTGCCTCTACATGGTAGTACCAGACATCCAAGGTGTGCGCCTCGGCGAACTTCTCCATCGCCCCTGCGTACATCCGAGTGAGATCGACTGCCAAAGACCGGCACTTTTTCTCCTTGAATCCATTTTCACGACCTGCAACGACTGCACTGGCGGCCAGGCGCTTTAAATCCCACTCCCATGGACCAGGATAAGTCTCATCGAAATCGTTGATGTCGAAGATCAATCTCCGCTCTGGCGATGCGAATACGCCGAAGTTGGAAAGATGCGCGTCGCCGCATAATATTGCCTGGATTCCTGTGCTAGGTGAGCCTGCCAGATCGGAGGCCATCACCACTGCTGAACCGCGCAGGAAAGCAAAGGGAGATTCCAGCATACGACCATACTTGATCGGTAGTAGCTCTTTAATTCGACCTTCATCCTGGGCTTGCAGCAGGCTGATCGGATCGGGACGATCAGCCGCAGGTGACCACTCACTGTGTTTGCTAAAGGGGATTTCCTGGCGCAGAGATTTACCCTTATTGCGTCGTCCTTCTCGGCTGTGGGATTCACGTTCTTTTGACATAAGTTAGACTCCTAAGTTGACAAGTAGTCGAGCTGTTGGATCCGATTTTCTTCCTGGCAGAGCCAGATTCTATTTCTTCTTACCTTTCTTCTTACCCTTTTTCTTGCCTTTTTTCTTTGACTTTTTCTTTGCCATAGTTTACTCCTTCCTGAAAGCCTTGGGTGTAAATCCTATCTCAATGAGTGACGTAAAAGTTGCATGACCAACACTGATATCCTCAATTTCTAAGTCAATAGAGGTCCATCAACTGTTGATGTGGACTTTCACGGATCCAACAGCTCGAGCACTGATAAACTTGTAGTTGAAATGCCAATTTCAATCACTCAGATGATTAACACCATACAGATTGTGGATAATGAATGCCGCATTATTAATCGGTATGAAACCTTCCAAGTATCTATCAACCTGCTATACCATGTCAGATAATTTCTTGATATTTCCTTCATTTCCACCATCATTGATCACAACGTGGACTGTACGAACCATTTTGTCTCCGAGGTTTTTCTCCGCTTAAATCCTTTTAATCTTCGCCACGGATTTCATTTCCTAAAATCTGCTCATTAATCTTCGATCAGTCAATTAGGAATAGAAGTTGTGGATGGAGCTCAAACTCCACCCACATCCCAAAGTATTTCGGATTCCAATTAATCTGAATATCCTGGTACCTGCTCGCGGTTACCCCAAAATCCACCGGTATAGGAAGCGATATCGGCTACGACACCCAAGATCAGAAGCACCCAGTCGAATCCAACAAGGGGGCCACCCCCCATAGCCAGGTACATGATCGTAGTCCAAGGGATGAATGCCCACGCTAATAAAGTTAGCAACCAGCTATCTCCAAATACAGCATTAACATATAGCGGTGCAATCAACCACCAAACCAGGATAGCAAAACGGGGTCCGAGAAAAATTAAGGTCGTAAGCATGCAACACACAGGAATTCTCCTTTTAAAATTGCCAAATTAGATATTATGAGCTAGTAAGAATCACACAACATTATTCGATAGGCAAACCTCTTTCTCCACGAGCCTGGGACATTCACCACGCACCGGATTTGTAAAATGCGGCTTTCACTAAATTATGTACCTATTCATCTGCTTTTGAAAGCAAGGCAGCCTTTGCTTCCTCTGCGATCATCTCTTCGATAATTTCAGCAGCCACAACGCGTCATCAGTTTCCTGATTTACCCTGCTGTTCGCTCATCAATATTCTCAATAGATGTTGTTGAATCGATTTAATAAGGTTTATAAACCGAGCATTTTTTTCTTTTGGGCTTGAAACTCTTCTTCAGTCAAGACTCCCTGGTCCCTGAGTGCCCCTAAGCGTTCGAGCTGGGAAACTACATCTTCCTGAGGGGCAGGGGCCGCCTGTTGTGGTGGCTGTGCATAGACAACCTGTTGTCCCTGGACTTGGTGTTGAGCTTGTGAATATGCTTGAACGTTCCTATCGGCTTGGCGTCGATTTACTGCATTGCGCGTGGCTTGTGCAGTGCCAGCTACGACGGCAGTTTTGGCCATTCCTCTTAATAATCCTGGCATTATGTTCTCCTTTCTTTATGCTTTGGATCGTTTCATTTCGAGCCTTCAGAATATCCATCGAGCAAGTATTGTATACACTGCTGCAAAGGAACTTTGAGACGAGATGACTTATTTTCTTGTCAGGCTCAAATGATTATATTTTTAAATTTTTACAGCTGGACTAAAGCCTCTTCAACAATAGTAGCTGGAACGCGGAAATTAAAGGCCAGCTCCCCGCCTTCATCATGAATAGCGTTGGTCAACGCAACAGCCCAGGTATTCTCAATTGCAAGGCCGACCAGAGCTGAACCGGGAACCATTCCCTCGCAGAGCATACCGGCATCTTCTTCATCGAAGAGTCCACCAAACTCCGCTTCGATTAAGTCCAGCCTGGAAGCCTGCTCAGGTGGCAAATCTTTGACCTCGATGCGCCAACACTGACCTGATTCGTCTTTCTGCAGCATGATCAGGTCGAGCACACGGATGGTTCCAGAGGTGATCTGTTTCTTAAGCTCTTCCAGGGCGCTGTAATCGAAGCGGGCTTCTCCGAATGCCAAGACAACGATATCAACGGGACCATGTTTCATCATCAGTTCATACCTCCCAGTAAGATTCTTTAGCTATAATCCACTTATTCCAATTTATTTCAGTCCTGACAATCTCTACTTGCAAATGCAAATTTCAGATAAAGCGAAGTTGAGATTGCCAAGACAAAAGTTTTCTTAGAGCTCTAGTTACAATTACTCAAGCTCGATCTGGATGCCGCCCATCATGCCGGCAACGGCGTTGTAAACCAAAGCGATTACCAGCCCGGCCAAGGCACCGCCGACACCGTTTAACAACGCCTGCCAGATCACATTTAAGAATGTGCGCAGCGTATATTCGGTCCAGCTGGCCAGGGTCACATCAATAAACCAGGACTGGGCACCAAAGATCCAGCCCAGTATCCAGTAGTACAGACCGATAACAAAGGTCCAGAATGCGACCAAAACAAATCCGTACCAAACCATAGAACTGATTTTTAGACTTTTAATCGTACGCATTTCAATCTCCTTTCACTCTTGGTTACACCTTTATCAATAATTCAATAGAACGCTAAACAATATGTTCGCAGTAGGATTTATTCAGATGATTTAGCCCTATTGTCACCTCCTTCCCTTAAAACTGATTCACCATTCTTTTTCTTCGACCGCATTTTTCGAAGCAAAACCATGATTTCGGTAGGATGTGATTCCTTGGTGATGAAATGATCAACACCTGAAGCCAGGGCTTTGGTTTCATCTTCTGGGTAGGTAGACATCGCTATAATATCCAACGGCAGATCGAGTGCCTTTATTTCCCTGATCAACATATTCATAGACTTTCCTGGTAAATACCAATCCAACAATAAAACCTCGGGCTTAGAGGCTTTTATTTGTTTTTTCAATCGATTTCCAGTATCTGCAATACCGATGACCTGATAGCCAGGTTGCTGATTAATTAGGAATTGCAGCCCAACCCGCAACTCTGGATCTGTTTCAGCAAGGAAAATTCGCATGATGTTTAAGACTGATTGACCAGAACTGGTGTCTGGGTTATAAGAGTGTGTTGAATATGGGTAATAGAGAATCAGTTGATATCCTGGAAGAAAAATGCACTGTGAGCAAAAATCGGAATAGCTACTCTCATTAAACGACAACATAAGAAAAAACACATCGACTCAATGGAGCATTCTCCAATAGTCCAAAAGCACTAAATTTCTAAAAGAGAATATTTGCTTATGGTCATAATTTATGATAAGAGAGTGCAATACCAGCTATTACGAACTAAGCATAGCTGAATTGGAATCATGTTATGCTTTTGACTTCCTTTGTCGTGGTAAAAATCGGCGGGCATCCATTCAACCCATATGGATGCCCGCCTGCGCGCCAAAAATTGATGTTATAGATTTTCTAGCATTCCTTACAGAGTTGCTGGCTGGAGCTCCCGGAATGGTGTGACCATGTTAGCGATGCGCATGGCGACAAAATACATGTTCTTCAAGTTTTCAATGATCTCACTTTCCAGACGGTATGTCGCTACTCGATTTGGCTTGTCGGAGGTCAGCTGCAAGGCAATCCGGGTTTCAAGCTCCTCGGTCTGCTTGGACAGCTCGGGAAAGCGCGCATAAACAGCCTTCGCCTGGGTGTCATCCTCTTTCAACAGTGAATTCACCGATCGGTCGATTCCCCTCGAAACCTGATCCTGCAACTGGTCGAGTTGTTTAGCTGTTTCTTCACTTACCTCTACATCTTCAGATAATCTAGTCCTACCCAAAGATATTAAATTTACCTCAACCATATTGCCGATATTTCCCAAATAATTGGCAGTAGCCAGGTAGTTAACTGCCATCTTATTTAGGTCAGGATTGGGAACCGCTTCATGAGCGAGCTGGCGGAGGTAGGTGATAATCGATTCATGTAGCGTATCAAGATTGTCTGCCATTGTCTCCAGGTCGTTTAGCTGCTCTTCACTTCCAGCACTGACAATGGGGATGGCTTGATCGACAACTTCGAGCGTGTAATCGCTCATTCGCCCTAATTCCAGTCGGACCCGGTCGAGGGCAAGGGCAGGATTATTGAGCAGTTTATCATCCAGGTATTTTGGTTCGATAATGGGTATTTCGACTTCTGGTTTGTCTGGGACAATACGACGAACTAGCCTGGCCAGTGGAGCCGTAAACCAGATGAAGATGAATGTGTTAGCGACATTAAATATCGTAGTGGACCAGGCGATCTGGCGAGCTAGGTCTTCTGGGGCAATCCGCACGCACACAGCTGCTAATTGATCGATGAAAGGCAGCCAGACCAGTGCACCCACTGTATTGAAAATAACGTGGAAAGCTGCTGTCTGTTGAGCTGCCCGGGATTGACCCAGAGCACCAAGAACAGCGGTCACACTGGTGCCGATATTTGCACCCAATACGATGGCGATGCCAGTCTCCAGGGGGATTAGTCCCTGCTGCGCCATTGCAACGACGATGCCGATCGTTGCTGAGGAACTCTGGACAAGGGCAGTAAAGACTGCGCCAACAATTACGGCAGGAATAATTCTTT
>Ga0209536_100013797_pt1 | contig 11631 bp, 9 predicted proteins | sample DeeMarSeWOR28_12_FD_187461 | JGI IMG/M metagenome (GOLD analysis project Ga0209536, IMG submission 187461) | Marine sediment microbial communities from White Oak River estuary, North Carolina - WOR-2-8_12 (SPAdes) (version 2) | ecosystem: Environmental > Aquatic > Marine > Intertidal zone >... | reverse complement strand
GAGCAGCCGCGGGTCGAGGATTCTCGAGGTCGAGGCGAGCGGATCGACGGCCGGGTAGATGCCGAGCTCCGCGATCTGCCTCGAGAGGTTCGTGGACGCATCCAGGTGGGCGAAGGTCGTGGCCGGCGCCGGGTCGGTGTAGTCGTCTGCCGGGACGTAGATCGCCTGAACCGAGGTGATCGAGCCCTTCTTGGTCGAGGTGATGCGTTCCTGCAGCTCGCCCATCTCGGTGGCGAGGGTCGGCTGGTAACCCACGGCGGACGGCATGCGCCCGAGCAGCGCCGAGACCTCCGACCCCGCCTGGGTGAAGCGGAAAATGTTATCGATGAACAGCAGCACGTCCTGGTGCTGGACGTCGCGAAAATACTCGGCCACGGTCAGGCCGCTCAGCGCCACGCGCAGGCGCGCGCCGGGCGGCTCGGTCATCTGCCCGTAAATCAGGGAGGCCTTCGACTTCTTGTAGTCGCGGGGGTCGATGACGCCCGCTTCCTGGAACTCGAGCCACAGGTCGTTGCCCTCGCGCGTGCGCTCTCCGACCCCGGCAAAGACCGAGTAGCCGCCGTGCTTCAAGGCGACGTTGTTGATCAGCTCCATGATGAGAACGGTCTTGCCGACGCCGGCGCCGCCGAACAGCCCGGTCTTGCCACCCTTCATGTAGGGCTCGAGAAGGTCGATGACCTTGATTCCGGTCTCGAACATCTCGATCTCGGTGGACTGCTCGTCGAAGGCGGGCGGCTCGCGGTGGATCGGCCACCGCTCGTTCGAGTCCACGGGGCCGAGCTTGTCGGCGGGCTTGCCGACCACGTTGATGACCCGGCCGAGGGTCTTCTCGCCGACGGGAACCGTGATGGGCTGTCCTGTGTCTTCGGCCTGCATGCCGCGCACCAGGCCGTCGGTGGGCTCCATGGCGACGCAGCGGACCCGGTTTTCCCCCAGGTGCTGCTCGACCTCGGCGATGATGTCCACCGGGACGCCGGTGTCGGTTCCGGGATCGACGATATGAATGGCGTTGAAGATTGCCGGAAGGTGATCCTCGTCGAACTCGATGTCGACGACGGGACCGATGATTCGCACGATCTTTCCGAACTCGCCCATGTAACGCTCCTGACTATCCCAACGCTTCGGCGCCGGAGACTACTTCGATGATCTCCGTCGTGATGGATGCCTGGCGTACCCGATTCATGTGCAGGGTCAGCTTGTCGATCAGCTCGCCGGCGTTCCGGGTGGCCGCGTTCATCGCCGTCATGCGGGCGGCGTGCTCCGCCGCCACCGATTCGCGCAAGGCTCGATAGATCTGGAACTCGACGTGCTTCGGCAGCAGCGAATTGAACAACGACGCCGCGTCCGGCTCGTAGATGTAGTCTTCGTTCTCGCCGGGCTCGAGGTCGAGGGGCTCGATGGGGAGCAGCTGCTCCACCACCGGCTGCTGCTGCATGGTGGACTTGAACTCGTTGTAAACAATGAAGACGGTGTCGACGTCGTCCTTGACGTAAGCCTCGATCAGGAACTGGGCGATATCGACCGCGGTGGTGTAGCCCGCGGTCCGGATGACGTCTTCCCAGTCCCGCCCCATGGTGTAGTTGCGCCGCCGGAAGTAGTCGCGACCCTTGCGGCCGACGGTCAGCAGCTCGAGGTTCCTCCCGCGATACTCCTCGAGGAACGCGGTGGCGGTCCGGCAGATGTTGACGTTGAAGGACCCGCACAGCCCACGATCCGAGGTGATCACCAGCGCGCGCACCCGCTGGTCGCCGTGCCGGGCCAGCAGCGGGTGGATCTCCGGGTTGGCGCGGGACGCCAGTGACATCAGGACCTTCCGCATCTGATCCGCGTAGGGTCGCGCCGCCAGCATCGCCTCCTGGGCGCGACGCAGCTTGGCGGCGCTGACGGTCTTCATCGCCTTGGTGAGCTGCATCGTGTTCCGGATGGAACCGATGCGGCGTCGGAGATCCTGGGTTTTCGCCATCGGTCAGTCGCCCGGGTCCGGCTAGCTGACGGTCGCGGCGCTGGCCGCCACGAACTCGCCTTTGAACTTGTCGATCGCCTTCTTGAGCCGCCCCTTGAGCTCGTCGTCGAGCGTTCCCTTGTCGATGATGGACTGCAACAGGTCCTTGTGATGGAGGTCCATGAACTTGTAGAGGTCGCGCTCGAAGCGACCGACGTCCTCGAGGGCAACACTGTCAAGATAGCCGTTGGCGCCGGCGTAGATGGTGACGATCTGCTTCGCCACCGGCAGCGGGACGTACTGTCCCTGTTTGAGCAGCTCGGTCAGCCGCTGCCCCCGGTTGAGCTGCGCCTGGGTCGCCTTGTCGAGGTCGGAGCCGAACTGGGCGAAGGCCGCGACGTCGCGGTACTGGGCGAGATCGAGGCGCAACGTGCCCGCGATCTGCTTCATCGCCTTGATCTGGGCGTTGCCGCCGACGCGGGAGACGGACAGGCCGACGTTCACCGCCGGTCGGATGCCCGAGTAGAACAGGTCGGCCTCGAGGTAGATCTGGCCGTCGGTGATGGAGATGACGTTCGTCGGGATGTAGGCCGAGATGTCCCCTGCCTGGGTCTCGATCACCGGCAGCGCGGTCAGCGAGCCGCCGCCGTTCTGCTCGTTGAGCTTGGCGGCCCGCTCGAGAAGCCGGGAGTGCAGGTAGAACACGTCCCCGGGGAACGCCTCGCGCCCCGGCGGCCGGCGAAGCAGCAGCGAGATCTCGCGGTACGACGCGGCGTGCTTCGAAAGGTCGTCGTAGATGCACAGCACCGCGCGGCCGGGATTGTCGGCGCTCGCCTTCTTGCCGTCCTTGCCGTGGTACATGAAGTACTCGCCCATGGCGCAGCCGGCGTACGGCCCGAGGTACTGCAGCGGGGCCGGGGTCGAGGCCGAGGCGGCCACCACGATCGTGTGGTCCATCGCGCCGTACTCGTCGAGGGTCTTGACGGCCTGGGCGATGGTCGACTGCTTCTGGCCGATGGCGACGTAGATGCAGATGACGCCCGTGCCCTTCTGATTGATGATCGTGTCGATGGCCAGGGCGGTCTTGCCGGTCTGGCGGTCGCCGATGATCAGCTCACGCTGTCCCCTGCCGATCGGGATCATGCTGTCGATGGCCTTGATGCCGGTCTGGAGGGGCTCCTTCACCGGGGTCCGGTCGACCACGCCCGGAGCGATCAGCTCGATGCCCATGGCGTGGGTCGTCGCCAGGGGGCCCTTGCCGTCGATCGGTTCGCCCAGTGGATCGACGACGCGGCCGACCAGGGCATCACCGGCGGGAACCTGCATGATGCGGCCGGTGCGTCGGACCTGATCGCCTTCCTTGATGAGGGGCGTCTCCCCGAGGAGCACGGCGCCGACGCTGTCCTCCTCGAGGTTGAGCGCCATGCCCATGACCCCGTGGGGCAGCTCGAGGAGCTCCCCGGCCATGCACTTCTCGAGTCCGTAGATGCGCGCGATGCCGTCGCCGACCGACAGGACCGTTCCGACCTCCGCCAGGTTGGTGTGGCGGTCGTAGCCCTCGATCTGCTGCCGGATGATCTTGCTGATCTCGTCGACCTTGATCTCCATGTCCACCTACTCCGCGGCCATCCTTTGACGAAGGATGTCGAGCTGGGTCTTGAGGCTTCCGTCGTAGATCTTCGAGCCGATCCGCGCGATGGCGCCACCGACGTGAGCCGGGTCGACGCCGAAGCGCATCCGGACCTTTCGACCGGTGAGCTTCTCGAGGGTTGTCTGCGCCTTTTTTTTCAAGGTATCCGGTAACGGCGATGCCGTCTCGAGCGTCACCGCCACGATGCCGGCCTGTTCGGCGCGGGCTTCGGCAAACGCTACGGCGATCTCCGGAAGGTTGGCGGCCCGTCCGTGATCGACGACGACTCGCAGGAAGCTGGCGACGAGGTCGGGCGCAACGTGAGCCTCGGCCAGCCCGACGAGCACCGTCTTGCGTGCCGATCGTGGCACCGCGGGGTTGAGGAGGACGTCTCGCAGGTCACGCGACTCTTCGATGGACGTGGCCAACGCCGCGAGGAACTCCTCGGCGCGCTCGGACTGCTTGGGGTCGGAGAGGGTCGAGAGGAGTGCCCGCGCGTATCGGCTCGCGAGCTTTCGGTCCTTCATGAATCCCTCTTCTCCGCGCCGGTGTCGATTCGTCTCGTTCGGGGGCAGGCAACGGCTTGTCCCGCGTTGCCGCGGGGCGGTACAACCCTTTACCCTTCTTGAAGATGGCGGAAAGTAGCATAGCGGCTTCTTTACTGTCAAGAAAAGCGCGTACCTGCGCGGTCTCTTGCTCTCTCGTCCGATTCCCGTGACGCCCGTGGAGAGGTTCAGCGTCGACCGGCTGTGCCCACTTCGTGCTCCGTTGCCGCCTTCACCGGATTTTGACTTCGCCAGGCTGGGCCCTCGTTCGCAGCGGGCCGGAGACCCCGTGGCCGCATTGCGTCGGGCTAGGCGGCTACTCTTCTTCGGTTTGGGTGTCTTCGGGTGGATTCATGTAGAGCGTGCCTTCGAAGATGGCGCCTTTCGCCATGACGAAGCCTGGGCCGCCGAGGGCTACGTTGGCGTAGACCTTTCCGCCGGGCGAGATCTCGAGACGGTCCTGGATCCTCAGGTTGCCTCGGACTTCGCCGGCTACCACGAGGCCACCGGCGTGGAGCTCTTCGGTGTCGAGGTATCCGGGGGGGCCGACGATGAGAGTCGCGGTGCAGGCGACGCGGCCCGCCAGTCGGCCGTCTACCCGGTAGCCTCCCTCCAGGTGGAGCTCTCCGGACAGGGCGGCGCCCTCGCCGATGACGCCCTGCATCTCCTGCTGCAATGGGTCGACTTCTTCGGGACGGTTGCCTCGAGCCATCAGGGCGTTTCCTTCCGCCGACATGTTTGTCGGCCGTGGGCGGTTCGCCGACTGTATTGTCGGCGGACAGGTCGGGCCTGCGGATCGTCTTTCGTTGCCTCGGCCGAGGGCCCGCCGCTTTTCTCGCCGACGGCAATGTCGGCGGCACGAGTTTCGCCGACGAGACCGTCGGCGGAATGAGCGGCGCCCGCAAGGACGGTAGCGGGGTGAAAGCGGACGGTGGATCGGCCCGAGGTCGGCAGCGGGACGCGGGTCCGAGGCGACCGGTCGCGTCGGCGAGCGGCGCCTTGCTCGGGATCGCGGCCGGGCTGGTGGGGCCGCGACATTGCGCCGACAATAATGTCGGCGCGGGCGTGACCGCCGACTATTTTGTCGGCGAGACCGAAAAAGGTCAATGTACGGGCCTTCTTGTTGCGTCCAGGACCAGGTCGTAGACCCGGCTCATCTCCTCCTGGCTGAAGAAGTGGAGCTCGATGCGTCCGCCGCCCTTTCGGCCCTGGATGATCCGGACCTTGGTTCCCAGCGACCTCTGGAGGTTCTCTTCCGCGGCGACCACGTTCGGGTCGCGCTGCGGCGCCGGGCGCTGTTTCTCCGGCGGTTTCTGGGAGGTGAACCACGCGACCACGCGCTCGGCCTGGCGGACCGACATGCCGTCCTTGGCGATTCGCTTCGCAGCCTCCTCCTGATTCTCCTTGCCCTCGAGTGCGGCGAGGGCCTTGGCGTGGCCCGTCGTGATCTCGCCGGTGCGGACCATCTCCTGGACGGGCTCGGAGAGGGACAGTAGGCGGAGCGTGTTGGTGATCGTCGCGCGTTGCTTGCCGACGCGCTTCGCGACCTCCTGCTGCGTCAGACCGAGGTCCTGGATCAGCATGCGGTAGGCGAGGGCCTCGTCGATCGGGTTGAGATCTTCCCGCTGGACGTTCTCGATCAGCGCGATCTCGAGGAGGTGCTCTTCCGCGATGTCCCGAACGATAGCGGGGATCTTCAACAACCCTGCGCGCTGGGCAGCACGCCAGCGCCGCTCGCCGACCACCAGCTCGAACTTCCCGTCGTCATCCGGCCGGACGACGATGGGCTGGATGACTCCTTTGCTCTTGAGTGAGTTTGCCAGCTCCTCGAGCGTGGCCTCGTCGAAATCGCGCCGGGGCTGCCTCCGATTCGGCACGATGAGGTCGATATCGATGAGCTCGAGGACCCGGGCGGCGGCCGCGTGGCGGGGATCACCCTCGGGAATCGGGACTGGCGCTCTCAGCGGAGCCTCCGGTATCAGGCTGCGCAACCCCTTGCCCAACGCTCTTCTCTTCATGTTCCAGGAACTCCTTTGCCAGATTCAGGTACGCTTCCGCTCCCTTGGAACGAATGTCGTAGCAGAAGATCGGCTGGCCGAAGCTCGGGGCTTCCCCCAGCCGTACGTTACGAGGAATGACGGTTCGGTAGACCTGGTTGCCGAAAACGCTCCGAACCTCCTCGACGACCTGGCGCGAGAGGTTGGTGCGCTCGTCGTACATGGTCATCAAGATCCCGTCGATCTCGAGGCCCGGGTTGAGGGCGGCCCGAACGCGCTCGATCGTGTCGACGAGCTGGGAAATGCCCTCGAGGGCGAGGTACTCACACTGCACCGGGATCATGAGGCTGTCAGCCGCGGTCAGCGCGTTGACGGTCAGGAGCCCCAGCGACGGCGGGCAGTCGAGGATGATGTGCTCGAAATCTCCCCGCAGCGGGTCCAGGAAACGCTTCAGGCGGTACTCGCGCTCCTCCGCGACGACGAGCTCGACCTCCACTCCGATCAGGTGGCGGTCCGAGGGGATGAACGTCAGCGAGGGGAGATCCTCGACCCCGAGGCGGACGTTCTCGAAGGCCGCACCCTCGGAGACGACGTCGTACAACGACCGTCTCTCCGGTTCCTCGGGAAAGCCCAGGGCCCGTGTGCAGCTGGCCTGAGGGTCCGCGTCCACGAGCAGCACGGGTTTCTCGGCGATCGCCAGAGCCGACGCCAGGCTCACCGCCGTAGTGGTCTTGGCGACCCCGCCCTTCTGGTTGACAATCGCGAGGATCCTGGCCACGCGAGCTCCTGATCGGCCTCCGTGGGCCGACCCGACGGACGCGGGGATCGCCCCGGAGGACCCGGACCGCCCGATATCCCGGCCGGATCGCTACTCTACCACAGGCGGTTCGAAGAAGTTCAACACGGTTCGCGCGTTCCCCGGGGAACCACCCAAAATCGCTCGCGGTGTTCCACGGGGAACCACCCAAACCTGCTGGAAGGTCCTCCGCCTGAGGGAACGGCAGGACTCCAGATCGTCGATTTCTGGTAAAATGTTTATATGAAAACAGTCACGGCGTCGATGATGTCACCCGACTACGTCACCGGCCTCATCGAGGCGGCCGGGTCGTTCACCTACAGTCGAAGCCGGGGCCAGCTCTCGCTGTACTTCGCGGTTCGACTCGGTGCCGCGGACGAAGCCTTGCTCCGTGACGTCCGCCGGTTCTTCGGCGGTCACGGCCGGATCTACTCCGTGCGTCCGGCCTCGGAGAGATCGAAGCCCGCGAGCTACTACCGCGTCAACCGGCTCGCCGAGCTGCGCCGCATCGTCGCCCACTTCGACCATCACCCGCTGAGAGGATCGAAGCGCCGGTCCTACGAGATCTGGAAGGAGATGGTCGTGCTGAAGGTAGCAAGCTTCGGCGAGCCGCCGCGCGCCAGACTCGATTCTCTGGCCCGGCGTTTGTCGGCGTCATCTCGCCGTGCAGGTTAAGGCCCGACCACGACCTCAAGCGCTCGGTACGCGCGAGAGCACACCCCTGCGCTGCTGCCTTTGAAACCGACGGCCGGCAATAACCGGCCCGCGAATGGCCGGATACCTGGCACCGGCCCGGCCGCCCACGACACAGCCCGGCGGTTTCAGCGGCAGCTGCGCAGGGGTGTGCTCTCGCGCGTACCGCGCGCGCCCCCAAACGTGATGAGGGGCGTCAGCGCTTCTTGAAAACCCAGATCCAGGACCGGTCGCGCCCGGGAAGCGCGTGTCGGAGCTCGAGATCGAGGTTGCGCCACGCGGGTCGCCGCCGCACCGCCTCGACGGCCTCACCGGCCCACAACAACACGCGGGCGTCCACGTCGAGAGCACCGACGAGTCGCGGCAGGATCTTCTCCCAGCTTCCCACCGCCCGTGCGGTCAGCACGCGAACCGGTGAGACCTCGTCGAGGTCCGCGGCCCGCTGCACCTGCCGTTCCAGAACCGCGGCCCCCGCGAACCCGACGATCTCGATCACCTCTTCGAGGAAACGCGCCTTCTTTCGCGAGGCCTCGATCAGTACCGCGCGAAGACCGTGACGGGCCGCCGCGAGGGGCAGTCCCGGGTACCCGTTGCCACTTCCCAGGTCGACCAGCACTCCCTCGATTCCCGGCTCGAGCAACGCGGCGCCCTCGAGCGATTCGCCGACGTGACGCTCGACGAGGTCCACGGGGTCGGTCACGGTCGTGAGGTGCAGAAGCGGATTCGCCTCGAGCACCGCCGCAGCATGCGCGGAGAGGGCACGAATCGCGGCGTGGGGGAGTTGAATGCCGGCCATGGCGGCTCGGGCGGCGATCGACGCCTCGAACCCGGCTCCGATCAACGAGAGGCGTCCCGCCGCTGGCGCTCGAGGTGCGCCGCGAGCAGAGCGAGCGCCGCTGGGGTCATCCCGTCGATGCGCGACGCACGCCCGAGGCTTTCGGGGCGAACCCGGTCGAGCTTCTCGGCGAGCTCCGTCGATAGGCCGGAGAGCCCCCGGTAGGCGAAGTCGTCGGGAATCCGTCGTGCGCCCGCCTTCGCGAGGCGCTGCGCCTCTCGGCGCTGGCGCTCGATGTAGCCGGCGTACTTCAGGGTCTCGGCGACGACCCGCCGGTCACGGGCGTCGAGGCCGTCCAGCACGCCGCTGAGATCGACGATCGTCTCGACCTCGATCCCGGGACGGCGCAGCAGGTCCGCGGTCGAGACCGGGGACTCCACGAAGATCCCGCGGGCGGCCAGTGCCGCGCGGGTCTCTTCGTCAGGACGCCATCGTTCCTTCTCGGCGGCCGTGACTGCCGAATCGATTCGGCGCCAGCGCTCGGCCGATGCCTCGGCGCGGGCCGCGTCCAGAACACCGACCCGCCGTCCGATGGCCGACAGCCGCCGGCTCGCCGTGTCCACGCCGAGCAAGAGGCGGTACTCGGCCCGCGAGGTAAACATGCGGTAGGGCTCGGAAGTCCCGCGCGTCACCAGGTCGTCGATCAGCACGCCGAGGTAGGCCTCGTCGCGCTTCAGCACCAGCGGCGGCTCGGACTTTTCGGCAAGCGCGGCGTTGATCCCGGCCATGAAGCCGAGGCCGGCGGCCTCCTCGTAGCCGGTCGTTCCATTGATCTGGCCCGCGAGGTAAAGGCCGCGCACCCGCTTGGTCTCGAGCGTCGGCCACAGCTCGGTCGGGTCGACATAGTCGTACTCGACCGCGTAGCCGGGCCGGACCATCTCCGCCTCGGCCAGTCCGTCGACCGCGCGGACCATCTCGAGCTGCACCTCCGGCGGAAGCGACGTCGAGAAGCCGTTGAGGTACAGCAGGTCGCTGTCCAACCCTTCGGGCTCCAGGTAGAGCGTGTGCGCGCCACGGTCGCCGAACTTCACGACCTTGTCCTCGAGGGAAGGGCAGTAGCGCGGGCCGGGCGCGGCGATCGCTCCCGAGAACAGCGGTGAGCGGTCGAGGTTCTTGCGGACGTGGTCGTGGACCGCCTCGTTGGTGTAGGCGACGTGGCAGGAAACCTGGGGCAGCCGTGCGCCGGTCGTTTGCTCGGAGAAGAAGGTCGGTCGCTCGTCCCCGGGCTGATCCTCGAAGCGACCGAGATCGACGCTTCCGCGGGCGAGCCTGGGCGGGGTGCCGGTCTTGAAGCGGCCGATGCGGAAGCCCAGTGTCCGGAGGGAATCCGACAGGGAGTTTGCCGGAGCCTCGCCCATGCGGCCGCCGGGGGTGTTTCGGAGCCCGGTGTGGAGGAGCCCCTTCAGGAAGGTGCCGGTCGTCAACACCACACGGCCCGCCGGAAGCTGACGGCCGTCGGCGAGCCGGACGCCGGCGATCGCGCCGTCTTCGATCAGCAGAGCGGCTACCTCGCCCTCGATCAGGGTCAGTCCCGGCGTGGCGAGGATCTCCTGGCACATCGCGCGGCTGTAGAGCTCCTTGTCCTGTTGCGCCCGCGGGCCTCGGACGGCTGGGCCTCGGCTCCGGTTCAAAAGCCGGAACTGAATACCACAGGCGTCGGCCATCCGCCCCATGGTCCCCCCGAGAACGTCGATCTCACGAACCAGGTGACCCTTGGCCAGGCCGCCGATCGCGGGATTGCAGGACATCCTGGCAACGGCACCGGTGTCCAGGGTGACCATGGCCGTGGCGCAGCCCATGCGCGCCGCGGCCAGAGCGGCCTCGCAGCCCGCATGGCCGGCGCCCACGACCAGGATGTCGAAACCACGACGCCCCGGGACGGTCCCCCGTGGATTGTCCCAACTCCGCTTTGATGGCACGTCTCTCATTTCCCTATGCAAAACGTCGCGAAGATGCGGTCGTAGAGATCCTCGGTCGTGAACTCTCCCGTGATCGACCCGAGATTGTGCATCGCCTCTCGAAGATCTTCCAGGACCAGCTCCTCGCTGAGCCCCTCGACCGCCGCCTTCGAGGCTCGTTCGAGCGCCTCCCTGGCAAGCTCGATGGCGTGAGCGTGGCGGGCGTCGGTCAGGATCGGGTCCTCGACGGGTCCCGTTCCCGCAACCCGCGCTCGAATCTCCGTTCTCAGGGTGTCGAGCCCCCGGCCGGTTCGGGCGGAGACCCGCAGGGCGGCCGCGTCCGGCGGCGGGGTCGCGGCCGGGAGGTCTATCTTGTTGACGACCAAGATCGTCGGAGTGCCTGCGTCCGCTCCGGCGCACTCGAGCGCCTCCCGCTCCGCCGGCTCGACGGGACGCGAGCCGTCGAGGACCAGCAGCACCAGATCGGCCTCTTGCCGGGCCGCCCGCGCCCGGCGAACCCCCTCGCTTTCCACGAGGTCGCCGACCTCCCGGAGGCCCGCGGTGTCGACGAGCCGCACCAGGACGCCCCCCAGGTCGAGGTGCTCTTCCAGCGTGTCCCGGGTCGTGCCGGGAGTCTCCGTGACGATCGCGCGCTCCCGCGACAGCAACGCGTTGAACAGCGACGACTTGCCGACGTTGGGGAGTCCGGTGATCACCAGGGAGGCCCCCTCGCGCACGACGCGCCCGTGGCGAAAGCCTCCCAGCAGGTCGTCGCATGCGGCGGCCGCCTCCTCGACGCCCCGCCGCAGCTCTCGCGAGGGCAGGTGGGTCCCGGACTCGTCCACGAACTCCACCGCGGCCTCGGCCCGCGCGATAAGATCCGCGAGGCCGTCCCGGAGTGGCGCCAGCCGGCGCGACAGTGCACCCTCGGCCTGGGCGAAGGCGACCCGGGCCTGGTAGAGGGTCCGCGCCGCGACCAGGTCGCGGACCGCCTCGGCGCGGGCGAGGTCCAGCCGGCCGTTCCGAAGGGCCCGGTACGTGAACTCACCCGGGCCGGCCGGAACCGCGCCGTCGGCGATCGCCGCCTCGACCAGAGCTGCCAGGACGGCGGGGCTCCCATGGGGCCAGAGCTCCGACGTCGACTCCCCGGTGAAGGACGCCTCAGCGGGAAACTCGACCAGGTAACCGTGGTCGATCGCACGACCGTCGCGATCGAGGAATCTCCCGAAGACGGGGCGACCCGCCGCGGGGCCCTTCGCGGGGCGGAAGAGTCGGGCGGCGATCGTGGCGGCGTC
>Ga0209536_100013795_pt1 | contig 11632 bp, 10 predicted proteins | sample DeeMarSeWOR28_12_FD_187461 | JGI IMG/M metagenome (GOLD analysis project Ga0209536, IMG submission 187461) | Marine sediment microbial communities from White Oak River estuary, North Carolina - WOR-2-8_12 (SPAdes) (version 2) | ecosystem: Environmental > Aquatic > Marine > Intertidal zone >... | reverse complement strand
ATCGGCGCCCGGGTACTGTACCCGGTGACATTCAGCTCCGGAAAACAGATCAGGTTCGCACCCTGCCGCTTAGCCTGCTCGATTAGGGGAACCATTCGCTCCAGGTTGTTTTGCGGCTGGTTTACGATCGAATTGAAAATGGCAGCAGCGATGCGGATGTCTTGCATGATCCTGGATTCTGGATGCTGGATACTGGTTACTGATCTCCGGCTATTGTTCTGGTAATGAGTGCTTAGGGCAAAGCGCATGGAGCATAGCGCATAGCGTAAAGGTCATGGCGCAACGCGCAACCCGCACCCCGTTAAACATCAAATTGCGCTTTTATCTTAAACACTTTGGTGGCCGGCAGATTGAGAATATCGCTGACGCCGGATTCTTCGGCTATTTTTTTTAGATTCGTTTCTATTTCATCCATTGACGGTGAAATAAAGGTGAACCAGACATTGTATGAATTGTCCCGCAGGTAATTGTGGGTGACACCCGGATAACGGTTGACGATCTCGGCAAAATGCTCGATTTTGTCGGCCGGAACCCTGGCGGCACACAATGTGCTGACAAACCCCAATTTACCCGGCACAAAATTTCCGCCGATGCGGCGAATAATCCCGTTTTTTTTCAATCGCGCAACACGATCCAAAACCTCTTTTTCGGTCAATCCCAATTCGTTGGCCACCTCAAGATAGGGTCGTGAAGCAATCGGAAACTCGGATTGAATCCGATTTATGATAGCCTTATCGATGTCATCCAATTTCGACATATTTTTCCTCTGCGATGGGACCTATATATTTTTTTAATCGTTTTGTGGCAATCAATTTTTATTCTCAAAGAAAATTGCCCGCTAAAATACGGACCTGAAGTTTTCTGTTGCGCGGGCCGTCGAATTCACAAAAAAAGATCCCCTGCCAGGTGCCTAAAACCAATTGCCGGTTTTCGATGGCAATCAGTTCCGATGGTCCGACCAGGGTTGTCTTGATATGGGCCGCAGAATTGCCCTCCAGGTGGCGGTAGCCGGCCTTCCACGGAATAATCTGGTTTAAAATCATCAGCATATCCGATTTTACGCTGGGATCTGCACTTTCGTTGATCGTGACCGCCGCCGTGGTGTGCGGCACGTAAAGCATGCAAAGCCCTTGATCCACTCCCGATTTTTGGACCAGGCGATTTATATCCGATGTAATATCGACCAGTTCAGTTGTTTCGCGAGTTTTTACGGAAAGAATCATGGCGACCTCCGGTGGGTCATGGGTTCAAAGGTTCAGGACTAAGAGGTTCATGGTTCAGGGTTTAGTCCTGCCGCTTGCGATGATACCCTGTTTCAGAAATTTGAAGTTTGATATAAGCGTCGCCGCTGCCCACAAGCATCCAGTCAAATCAAAAAAAGAAACTCCTGGACATTGAACATCGAACGTCCAACATCGAACATCGAATAATGTATTCTGTCTATTTTAAAAAAAGACTGTGCGACACGCAGCGCAAGCGCCTGAGCTGCGCGAGCGAAACCACCCTTCGACATTCGATATTCTGCGGTTCTGCGGTTCGCTTTTGACGCAGTTTCATGCGAGATCTCATCGAACACTGTCTCATGAATGTCTATGACCCACAACCTTTGAACCTTGAAACCCTGAACCCTAAACCTATTTCCAACAAAAAAAAAGCCCTGCGTATTAAGCAGGGCCTTTTTTTAAACCGATTTATCCGTCACGATCGATTGATTAGACGCATCCGGTGGGCTTGGGAAGTCCAGCCATTTTACAGGCTCCCTTGCCGGGTCCTGACGGAAAAAGCTCGTAGATGTGTTTCAGTTTGAAGCCGGTCACTTTCGAGAGGACCCGCACCATCGGTGCGATCCCGTTTTTCTCGTAATAGTCGCGCAAGACATCGATCACTTTCTGGTGCTCATCGTTGAGCTCATCAATTCCTTCTTCTTTTTTGACCCACTGTACCCATTCTTGACTCCAGTTGTCGTAAGAATCGATAAACCCATCTTCGTCGACGTTGAATGTTTTACCCATGAACTCTACACTTGGCATTTAATCATCCTCCTTAATAATATTTTATGATTTTTATTCGGCGCGCAGCCTGTTAAGCTTCTTTATCTTCTTTATCAAAGGGATACTTTTACATTAATGAAATATCAATGTCAATATGAAATATAGGATATATCCGATAAGAAAATGCCTTAAGTGAAATAAAATGACTGAAATTAGAATTTAAGCAGCTATTAATACTCTTTCGGCGTTCTGTTTAATTGCTCAAGGGTGAAAACCGGCCCGTCCTTGCAAACGAATTCCTGACCGATGTTGCAGCGACCGCACATGCCGATACCGCATTTCATGCGGTTTTCAAGCGACATGATGATCTTGTCGTGTGAATAGCCGAGTTTATCCAAAACCGGCTGGGTAAATTTTATCATGATGGGCGGCCCGCAAATTATCGCGTAGGTATCATCATCGGCCGGCGGCGCTTTTTGTTCGGTAATGGTCGGCACGAATCCGGTGTTGTATTTCCAATTCGGGTCGTCGGTCCCATCCACGGTGATGTGCATATTGATGTCGTCGCGCTGCTCCCATTCTGCCAGCTCATCCCGGTATAAAAGCATACCGGGGGTCCTGGCACCGTAGATTACATGGATATCTTTAAATTTTGATCGATTGGCGGAATCAAGCATATAGATAATGGAAGAGCGCAGGGTGGTGAAAGCAAAACCGCCGCCGATAATCACTATATTTTTGCCCTCCAGGCTCTCCCAGGGGTACCAGTTACCCATGGGGCCTCGTATTCCCATGATATCGCCAACATTCATGGCGTGCAGAAAAGATGATACCAGCCCGACTTTGTTGACCGTAAACATGACAAATCCCGGTTCGGTCGGCGAAGATGCAATTCCAATGGGGATTTCGCCTTTGCCGGTTACGGAAAGTTCCGCAAACTGGCCGGCTTTATAATCAAATTTTTCCTCATCCCCTGAATTAAGAAAAACGAATTTAAATGTTTTTAAATTTTTATCTTCGGTTTCGATGGTGATATCATCGATGCGAACCGGATAAGGTAAATATGGATTTTGCACGTTAACCCCCCATGTAAATTTTCAAATGACAAATGAATAATGAATAATGAATAATTAAGGAATTCTATCTCCTTTTAATTCTTTGTTACAATACGAAATATTTCTTCTCTTCAATTGGAGCGAATTCCCTTGGTCCAATTTTTAAACCGGAAGAATTCCTTAATTAGTCATTAGGCATTTGTCATTCTTCATTCCCCTACGCCGCGCAGGTGTCTTGCCCGGAACCGTAGTTGTTCATCAATTCGCAAACCCGGCGGATATCAATATTTACGGGACATGAGCGAACGCAGCGCCCGCATCCGACACACTGAATTCCGACGTCGTATTTGTCGACATAATATTTTAATTTGTGCATGAATCGCTGGCGCACCCGGTGCAGTTTCGTCCCCCGGGGGTTATGCCCGGTACCATGCATGGTAAACAAAGGAAACATGCAGCTGTCCCAGTTGCGCATGCGTTTGCCGGATTTGCCGCTGTTTTCATCCTGAATATCAAAACACCAGCAGGTGGGACATACGAAGGTACAGGTTCCGCAGTTTATGCACGAAAAAGATACCTCTTCCCAAAAGGGTGCATGGTATAGCTCGGTAGCATCGACCAGCGTTAAGCCATCGGTGGCGACAGACGCCGAAATTTTCGATTCAGCCTCCTGTTGCAGGGTTTCCAGCTGTTGTCCGGCGGCGGGATCGGCGGCCGTATCCCAGCCGGCTGCCTGGAGCAGGTTTTCGCCTTTGTCGGTCAGGACTTTCGCCAGGTAAGCATCGCCGGTATCGACCAGCAGGACATCGAGGCCCTCCTCATGAAACGGTCCGCAGCCGGCCGTGGTGCAAAAACAGCTGCTGCAGGGAGAATCACATGCCAGGCCCACCATGGTTGTGGCTTCGCGGGCTTTAATCCAATAGGGGTCTTTGTATTCCGGCGTGTCGAAATTATGACGAACCAGCAAAAATGCTTTGGCGTCGCAGGGCCGGATGCCAATAATCGCCCGCGGCGAATAATCCGTCTTGGCTTCCTTCATGATATGGTGATCTTCGCGGGATTCATCAAGGGTGTATTCGAGCAGCGCTTCGGACTGGGGATAAATAATCGATTTGGGCGAAAGACGGGTGTTCAGACAACTTAGATCCGGCGCCTGGCCCTTGGCGAGTTCCGCAAAATTATGAAACTCGGCTTCTTTAACCGGGCCAAACAAACGGTAGGCCTCTGACAAGCCGGCCAGCCCGTCTTCCCATTTTTCTTTGTCGATTTGTATAATTTTCATAGCTTTGCCTTAATATAAAGTGTTTGGTGTTTGGTGTTTGGTGTTTTGCATGAGCGCATGCTGTATTCTACTCAATGGTTCCCAAACACGAAACACAAAAAACTAAACACCGATTACTTGATAAAATCATCCGGATCCCCCGGTGTGTATGTATCCAGCGGCGGACGCACTTCCAGGGACATGCCGGCTTCCCACTGGAATAGATCGAGGCAGTCCTTTTCCAGCTTTTTAGTCAAAGTCCGCATGTTGATCCCTACCGGGCAGGCCCGCTCGCAGGCGCCGCAGTCGGTGCAGCGGCCGGCACAGTGATAGGCCCTCAGGAAATGAAAGGTCTTGATATCCGTTTCATCCTGGCTTTTGCCCACCCACTGGGGCCTTGATTCATCCACAAAGCAGGTCGGGCAGTAGCACAGCGGACAGGCATTGCGGCAGGCATAACAGCGGATGCAGTTGGCGAACAGATCGTCAAAATATTTTGCCTTGTCCGCGGCCGACAGCGCCTCGATTTCCCTGACATCGGCATAGCGGTCAATGTCCTGCTGCTCGTCAACCGGTTCGGCCGCCAGTTCATCGTATTCGACCGGATTGCGATGGATGCACAGGGCGCAGTTTTGCTGGAGCACATCCTTTTTATTCAACAGCTTTTCAAAACCATTGCCCCTGACGGTAATGTTGTTTTCATCTTCGATGACTTCCCGTATCTCACCGTCAAACATGGCGTTGAGCTTGCGTTTGTCGATCATGCCCTTGCAGGGCACGCCGATGATGACCAACTGCTCCCGCTTGATCTTGTTTTCGATAATGTGGGTAACGATGTTGCGGGAATCACAGCCTTTGGCGATGATGCCGATTTTTTCGCTACGACCGGTCAGATAGTTCGCCAGATTGATTCCGCAATTGCTGTCCCAAACCAGATTTTGCAAATCTTCCGGAGTTTTGGCGAAATAGGGTTCGTTCATCATCGGCAGGGTGCCCTGGCGAAAGCCGATGATCAGATCCACCTTGCACGCTTTCAGGAGCTTTTCTGAAATTTCCCTTATTTTCTCGATGTAACTTGTCATGTTAAGCAACCTCAGCCTTGGCTTTTAGGAAAGATTGGTTTGGTCCGAGGGCCTTTATTTTATCGGTGACTTCCCTGACAACATCCACAAACTTGGTGGATTCGGCCGACGAGATCCAGGAAAACTGGAGACGGCCGGGTTCGGTTCCCATATGTTCCATCAAATTGTGAAACAGAGCGAATTTGCGACGGGCATAGTAATTACCTTCCAGGTAATGGCATTCTCCGGGATGTCACCCCGATACCCAGACGCCGTCGGCCCCTTCGCGCAGGGCGGCCAGAAAGAACTTGGGACTCATCCGTCCGGTGCAGGGAATCCGGATCACCCGGATATTGGGCGGATATTCCATCCGGCCGACGCCGGCCAGATCGGCAGCGCCATAGCTGCACCAGTTGCACAAAAAAGCCACAATTTTTGGTTCCCAATCAGACATAAAAATGATCTCCTTCGTGTCGTGTTGCGGGGTTCGCGTTGCGCGTTCCGGGTTACGCGTTGCGAGTTCCGGGATGCGCGTTGCGGGTTCCGGGTTTCGAGTTGCGCGTTTCGGGTTTCGAGTTGCGCGTTACGAGTTACGCGGTCCGGGTTGCGTTTTACGCGTTTCAGGTACCGAGTCGCGAGTTACGCGTTTCGGTTTGCATATCCCGGGTTCGGCATTGCCATTGCAATATCGCGTGTTCTCCCGCTTATTTCCACTCTTTTTCGACGTATTGAATATATTTATTAATTTTTCTCCCTAAATCATAGGATAATTGATAAATCTCCAGGTCTTTGTAACTCCTCACTATATTGCCTGTTCATCCATTAATCTGAAGATTTCTATTCCTACCGTTCAACGATCAACGTACCACCCGCGAATCTCGCCATGTGACCTTTACTCCGAAACCGTAACTCCTGCCCCGTACCGCGCATCCCGCAACTCGTAGCGTTTATCCCGCACCACGTGTGCCTCGTACCCTGCACCACGTACCTCGCAACTCGCACCCCGCAACCCGTTACACTGCCTCCCTCAGAGAAAAGATCTGCGAAAAGATCTGATCATTGTCAAAGCCTTTCAGGTGGATGGCACCGGAGCGGCAGGAGGCGACGCACAAGCCGCAGCCCTTGCACAAAACCGCATTGATCTGAGCTCGGCCGGCCCACGGGCCTTCTTCGGCAAACGAGGGTGCGGAATAGGGGCAGACCGACACGCAAACACCGCACTGGCTGCAAGCCGCCGGATCTGTCGCGGCAATCGTGCCACTGGTAAAAATGGTTTCACGGGCCAGCAAGGTGACGGCCCGGGAGGCAGCCGCCTGACCCTGGGCAATGGACTCATCGATGGGTTTGGGATAGTGTGCCAGGCCGCACAGAAACACCCCGTCCGTGGCAAACTCCGACGGTCCGAGTTTGGCATGGCGTTCGACGAAGAATCCATCCTTGTTCACCGGAACTTTGAAAAAATTGGCCAGCGCATCATCCCGGTTGGGGATAATCGCCGAGGCCAGCGTCAACAGGTCGGTCTCAATTTCCACCGGACGGCCGATGACATGATCCACGACAGTTACCAGAACCTTGCCGTCTTTTACGGCGACCACCGGTTTATTATCAAGGGTATAGCGAATGAAAATAACCCCCGCCTCACGTGCTTCGCGGTAAAGATACTCGCGTTCACCGTAGGTCCGAAGATCCCGGTACAAAATGAACACGTTCATGTCCGGATTCAAGCGCTTGAGGGTCAGGGCATTGTCCACGGAATGGGTGCAGCAAACCCTTGAACAATACATCCGCTCGGGTTCGCGCGAGCCGACGCACTGAATAAATACGGCGGTGTCGATTTCTTTCAGGGCGGCGTCTTCATCCTTGAATTTGCGGTCGAGTTCCAGGGCCGTGATGATTCTGGAGTCCCGGCCGTAGCTGTATTCGCTCGGCTGCAGCGGGGAGGCGCCGGTGGCCATGATGGCCACACCGTGTTCGAGCATTTCCTGGCGGCCGTTGGAAGACAGCGTGGTTTCGAAGTTGCCGACAAATCCCTCGACATCGGTTATTTCGGTATCCAGATGGACATGGATCTTTTCATGGCCTTCGATCTCGGCGATCAGATTCGACAGCTTGTGCTGGATATCTTCGCCCTTGGCCGTGCGATACAGGTTTTGGGCCTGGCCGCCGAGCTGTGAATCTTTTTCAATGATATGGGTTTCATATCCCTGCCGGGCGAGGCTTCTGGCCGCCGCCATGCCCGATATGCCGCCGCCGACGATCATGGCGGTCTGGTTGACTTGCAGCTCGGCTTCTTTGAGGGGCTCCAGCAGGGCAACTTTCGATACGGCCATCCGCACCAGATCCATGGCCTTGGTGGTCGCCAAATCCGGGTTGTTCTTGTGGACCCAGGAATTGTGGTTGCGAATATTGGCCATTTCAAACAAATATTTATTCAAGCCCGCATTGATCAGTGTTTCCTGGAACAACGGCTCATGGGTTTTGGGGGTGCAGGCCGCAACCACGACCCGGTTCAGATTTTTTTCCTTAACGATCTGGCTGATGGTCTCCTGGGTGTCCTGGGAACAGGAGTAAAGATTGTCGGTTGCGTATTCCACGTAGGGCAGCGTCGCTGCGTATTCGGCCACGGACGGTACATCGACGACGCCGGCGATGTTGATGCCGCAGCGGCAGACGAAGACACCGATTCGCGGGCGCTCATTGGCGACATTGGTCTCGGGGATCGCTTCCGGAGTCCTGGTGAGGCTGTTGCGCGCGGCGGTTAGAATTTCTCCGGCGGCGGTAGCGGCGGCACTGGAGTCAACCACCGATTGCGGTATATCCTTCGGCCCCTGAAAGGCACCGCAGACAAAAACGCCTTTTCGGGACGTATCAACCGGCGCAAAGGTCTGGGTTTGGCAGAATTTGCCGGGTGTCAGCTCGATATCCAGGCGTTGAGCCAGATCCACGATTTCGGGCGAGGTTTCCATCCCGACCGACAGCACGATCATGTCAAAGACTTCGATTTTAAGTTGGCCGTCATCGGTGACATAGCGAATCTCAAGATCATCCGTATCGCCGACGGGGGTTACGGAATGAACTTTGCTCCTGATAAAGCGCACCCCGTGCTTTTGCCGGGCGCTGTCGTAAAACCTTTCAAATTCCTTGCCGTGGGTCCGCATGTCCATATAAAATACGGCGCAGTCCAGATCGTCACCCTGGTGCTCTTTGGCGATCACCGCTTCTTTGATGGCATACATGCAGCAGACCGAGGAACAATAGGCGTTATCGCATTTGTTCATGTCCCGCGAGCCGACACACTGGAACCAGGCGATTTTTTTGGGCTCCCGTTTGTCTTTGGATTGCCGGGTGATGTGCCCCATGGTCGGGCCTGAGGCCGACAAGATCCGCTCAAACTCCATCGAGGTGATCACATTGGGCAGTTTTGAATACTGGTAATTGTCGAATTTAGACGGGTCAAAGGGAGTAAAGCCCGGCGCCAGAACCACGGAACCGACACTGATGGTATCGGTTTGTGCTTTTTGATCATAATCAATTGCGCCTGTCGGGCAAAGCTTTTTACAGGCACCGCACTTGCCTTTTTGAATGTAAATGCAGCTGTCGCCGTCAATGCAATATTTCAGCGGAACAGCCTGGGCATATTCGACAAATGCCGATTTGCGTTTGACGAGCCCCATATTATATGAATCAACTACTTTTTTCGGGCATTTCTCCGCACATACGCCGCAGGCAATACACAAGGATTCATCCACATACCTGGGATTCCGGACGAGTTCGACTTGAAAGTTGCCTGCTGCGCCCTTGATCTCTTTGACTTCGCTCAGTGTTCTCAGCTCGATGTTCAAATGCCGGCCGACCTCGACCAGTTTGGGTGAGATAATTCACATGGCACAGTCATTCGTGGGGAACGTTTTGTCCAGTTGGGACATCACCCCGCCAATCGAAGATCCTTTTTCAACCAGGTACACGTAGTAACCGGAGTCGGCCAGATCCAGGGCGGCCTGCATACCGGCAATCCCGCCGCCGACAACCATCACCGAACCCACAACTTCATTTGGCATAATCCTATTCTCCTGAAAGCTGAATTTACAAAACCTGAAATTTATACCATTTCTAAAAATCTAGCAAAAGGTATCTTTTTTATAAGTTTGATGGTCGATTGTCAATAAAAATCGTTGCCTTTAAGATCGGCTTTTTGACTCTGAACCAGGATGTATATAAACAAATAACTATTTGATATTAAATAATATAATATTTTTGTCGCGCTACAATGAGCTGGATCGGCAGTTGCGGGTGTCCAAAAAATTGTTCATGTTCCGATAACCTGCCGACGGCTTCGCCAATATCATAGTAGTTTGATATGATTGAAAATATCCGGACCGGGTTGCATTTGAATAGTTGATCCTGTATAAGAATGTGCTTGATCCGATTGGGAAAGCCGGGTTACTGAGAGAGAAACGAAGGCCAGCAAAAGAAGGTGTCAGGTGTCGGGTTTGGACTCCAGGTTTCAGGTGTCAGGTGTCAGGTTTCAGGTGTCAGATGACAGAGGGCGGACGACTTTTAGAGTGGGAAGTCGGAATGCGGAATTTGGAAAAAAAATAGAGGACAGAGGGCAGAGGACAGAGGACAGATAACTGAATTCGGAAATTTTCAAGCTATCCGGCGTCCTCAATCTTTTTTTTAAATAGACAGAATACAATAATTTTAGTCATTTTTTAATATGGCCTGTTTTAGGAGAACTATTGGATGAACAAAAAAATTCTTCTGATTTTTCTTTTATCATCAGCGTGTTTTATTTTTTTGATTTCCGCCCATTGCCAGGAAGACATGCAGTTTGTCGGCAATGATGCCTTCGTAAAAACACGCCGCCCGCCGGCTGTTTTCCGCCACGATGAACACAACGAGGCGGCCGGGATCGAGGCGTGTTCGGTGTGCCATCACGTCTACGATGAAACCGGCAACCTGGCTGAAGATGAATCCTCCGAAGACCAGAGCTGTTCGGACTGCCACGAGCTGGCGCGAGCCGGCCGTAAACCGGCCCTGATGAAAGCCTTTCATACCAATTGCAAAGGCTGCCACAAGCAGATGAAGAAAGGGCCGCTGATGTGCGGGCAGTGCCATGTCAGGGGATTGAAGGTTGCGGAATGAGCCCGTTCAACAAATTAAAATTTTGCCACCAAGACACGAAGACACAAAGTTTTAAACACTATTCTTGGTGTCTTGGCGCCTTTGTGGCTAATTTTACCGGTTCAACCGGTTGAGCCTAAAATGTCTGCGCATGTCTGCGAGTGTCTGCGGCTAAAATTTCAAAACATCAATGGCAATAATTCATCATGTTCTTTCGGCTATGAGTTCATCATTTCCAAAACCCAAAGTCATCGTGATCTGCGGTGCGACCGGAATCGGCAAGACATCGGTCGGTATTGAACTTGCTCAAAAATTCGGCGCTGAAATCGTCAGCGCGGATTCCATGCAGATTTACCGGCACATGGACATCGGTACCGCCAAGCCCAGCCCGGCGGAATTGTCACGGGTCCCGCACCACATGATCGACATCGTGGATCCGGATGAAGATTATGATGCCGTTCAGTTTTCCAAACAGGCGCGGGACCGGATCGCACAAATTGCCGGGCGCGGCCGGATACCGTTTATTGTCGGCGGCACCGGGCTGTATATCAAGGCCCTGCTGCACGGTCTTTTTAAATCCAGACCCGTTGACCCCGGAATCAGAAGCCGCCTGAAGCAAGAAGCCGAGGACACCGGCAGTCAAGCGCTTCACGAACGCCTGCAGCAGTTAGATCCGGATACTGCCGGCAGACTGCACCCCAACGACTCCTATCGAATACTAAGAGCGCTTGAAACCATCGAATCCAGCGGGAAATCCATCTCAGAATTGCATCGCGAACACGGTTTCGAGGACGACCCCTTTGACGCGCTGAAAATCGGTCTGCAGATGGATCGCCAGAAACTGTATGACCGAATAGACCGGCGGGTCGACCTGATGATCGAAGCCGGTTTAAAGCAAGAAGTCACAACGCTTTTGGCGATGGGTTACGGGGCGGAATTAAAATCGATGCAGTCCATCGGCTATCGTCATGTGGTTGAATTTCTGGCAGAAAAATTGTCGTGGGATGAATGCCTTCGGACGCTCAAGCGTGACACCAGGCGATTTGCCAAACGCCAGTTCACCTGGTTTGGGGTTGATGACCGGATCCAGTGGTATGCGCCGGATCAGTTGCCTAAAATGGCCGGGTTGGTGGAAGGGTT
>Ga0209536_100013794_pt1 | contig 11632 bp, 5 predicted proteins | sample DeeMarSeWOR28_12_FD_187461 | JGI IMG/M metagenome (GOLD analysis project Ga0209536, IMG submission 187461) | Marine sediment microbial communities from White Oak River estuary, North Carolina - WOR-2-8_12 (SPAdes) (version 2) | ecosystem: Environmental > Aquatic > Marine > Intertidal zone >... | reverse complement strand
AAATTCAGCAACGAAAATAAGGTGGCCAAAGTCAAGGACATGCTGTCCCACATCAAGCGGTCCGAAGAGAAACAGCAGGCAATAGCCGTTTTGGGTGAAGCTCCAAGCGCAAGCTCCCTTGAACTCTTGACGGACCTCGCAGAGGATTCGGCGGTCGTCGAGGAAGCCTATTCGGCTATGGTGCGAATCGCAGCCAAAGATATCCAGGGAGTTTCCAAAGACAGGCGCCGAGAAGTGCTGCAAACAGTGGTTGATAAATCAAGAAACAACAGCACCAGGCAGAGGGCCCGAAAGGCCCTCCGTGGAATTCGGTAAGCGGGTTTACCGAGGAATAACTTAGGCAAAATAACAGTGGGATGTTCGACTACGGCCCTCGGCCTCATGTCGCCTTCAGGCAATGAGTATATTAATGAAAACGGCCTTAGCGACATAGTTGAGCGGGGATTGACAATGTTATATGGGAAATGTAAGATGATAACAGGAGGCCTGATAAGTGATTAATTTGAAAAAACTGTTTTTCGTTGTCAACGTCAAGTCGGTCACTGTGACGGTGCTGGCGTTGATATCGACATACTTATGTCGCCGGTTCAATCTGGTGGCAAATTTCCCTTTGGCCATCATAACAACGGCGGTAATCTTCCCGATAGTCTTTTCCATAGGCGGAGCATACAAACGCCGAGAAAACGCCCTTCGAGAGTACGGCAGCCTCAAGGCACACGGCCGGGCCATCTTTTTCGCGGCCCGCGATTGGCCGCAACAGTCGGACGAAGATACAAAAACCAGGACAATCACCTTACTGGGAGACTTTCTCAAGGCTTGCAGAAGGCTGTTCACCGAACCAATCGACCAAATGCCGGGCAACGAAGAGGCCGTCTATAAGGTATTCTCACAATTGTCAAGTCACATCATATCACTTAGAAACGACAAAGGTCTGGCCTCGGGCGAAGCCTCAAGATGCAATCAGTATCTAAGCAAGATGATCATCGCCTTCGAGAGCGTAAAGCACATCTATCAGTATCGTACACCGCGTGCTCTGCGCCTCTACAGCGATATATTCATTGTCGTGCTTCCCATCCTCTACGGCCCGTATTTTGCCTACATCTCAAAGGATTTCTCAAGGGGACTGGAATACCTGCTGCCAATACTATTCAGCGTCGTTTTGGTGACTCTCGATCAAATACAGGAGAACCTCGAAAATCCATTCGACCAAATCGGCGAAGACGACGTTGTCATAAACGCCGAGAAATTCGTTTCCCGACTCCAACTCTAAACGGTGTTAATTGGAGGAGTGGTTTATTTCTGCCTGGCCCAGATATCTTTTATGGTTTTCTCCTGATCGAAGCCGCTGGGTACGGCTTTGGAGGGGGTATTGGCCCAATACCAGTTTGTACTTCCAACGGGATCGGCCAAAGTTCTGCTGCCGGGCATTTGGAGGTAGCCGCTGGGGTCGTGCCTGCGGATCCAATCCCACGCATACCTGAGCCAGAAGTTTCGGTATTCGGCAGGTTGGTGAGCGAACCAGCAGATTTCATCGTATCCCCATATATAGTGCATACCGATGTTTTGTCCGGGCCTGCGGCTTGAACCGAAATTGTCCAGCTCAACGATATAGGGCAGGCTGTCACATCGCCAGCCACTCGGCGTGATACCGCCTTTACTGCGTTTGAAGATACTGTCGAGGTAACCAACCTTCAAGACGCCCTTCTGGGGCTCGTCGACGACCTCATCAATCCGCAGTGGAAAGGAGTGAAAGTCGAACAAGAGTCTGCCGTCATGGACTATACCGCCGCTGGGGACGTGTGCATCGGCGAGCAGGAAATGGCGTCTTGCGTTTTTGGCGGCATATTTGCGGACCCGTGCCATCATATCGCGCCAGCCACGCTGTTCGGGGTCGCGGTCGTCCATAATCTCGACCTGGCCGAAGTGTATCGCCTCGACTCCTATGTCGATATAACGGGCAGCGAGATAGAAGAACCACATGCGGGTCTCAAGCCTGCTCATATCGGGGACGGATGAGCCGCGGCGCCATTGATTTACGCGGTGGCCGTCGGGATAGAGCATCGATTCGTAGTCGAAGTTACGGTCTTCGAAGTCGAGGTCAAATTCGTCGAAGACCCACTTGGGCACTTTGAGGGTCTCGACCTGCCTGCTAATGATTTCGAAGGCCGCGGCCTGCAGGACCATATCAGGATCTGCGGCGTGTACTTTTTTTACAATCGGTCGGGCCCCATCGAGCAGGTCATTCAATCGATTCTCCCGCCCCCACATATAGATGGCCCGGCCCGCGAATTTGGCGCCGACATTTGTGAGCATTCGAATATTGTCTTCGGTGCTGCCCTTCAACTGCTTCTCGACTCGCTCTGGGTTTAGCAATTCACAGAAAGTAATCGCTCTGGACAGATAATTCTCCAGGACGGTACGGGAGATTTTGCCGTCGAAGGAATAATCGCGTTCTGTGGGCCCGGCTGCTGCTTTACCGCCCGTGACGCTTAGAAGCAGCACACAAATTAGTACCGATGCTACCATTTTACTTTCCATTTTTACCCTCTTTTATAAAAGGTTAATATTTCACACAATGCACCATGATTTCGAGAAGCTTGCGTAGCATTGTTCAGACCTCGATCAAATCCCAAAGCCTGTTAAGGGATTGGATGGTTATTTTCAGGGCGGGGGCATCTTCCATTTTGCGAAGTTCAAGATCAAACGGTTCACACTCGACAGGACCATCATAACCAATTTTCACGAGGGCGTTGATAAATCCCTTCAAGTCAATCACTGACGTTGTTACGGGCAGCTTTCGCCGGCTATCAATTTGCTGGTTGACTGGTATGCCTGCAGGGGCATCGTTAACGTGAACGTGAATTACGTCTTTGTTCGATAGCTGCTGCAGTTCTCTAACCGTACCGCGCGAAGTGTACCAGTGCCAGCTATCCAGCAGCAGGCCGACATTTTCGGTATCAATCGCTTTTATAAGTTCGATCATCCCCGGTTGGGTACAGATAAAAGGAAAACGGAAACGCGCCTGAGATGTTTTCGGGCCAACGAATTCCAGGCCGAGCCGTATGTTACTGTCTCTGAGGACCTTTGCCACTTCCCGTAGACGTTTCCTGTGTCTCTCGAAATTTTTCAGGTATGTCAGTTCATTATGACCGGGGGTAATCCAGGTGACCATACGGTCGACGCCCAACTTTTTGGCGAGATTAGCCTGCTCAGGCAGCCGGGCGAGGTCCTTCTGAAATTGTTCTTCATCTCCGCGATACTGAACGGGTAAACCACTCGAACCGTAACGAATTCCCTTTGCTTTCATGGTCTCGACCCAGTCACGAATCTGAGCAGAGGACTTGTTCTCAAACTCACCCAGGCTTGGAGTGATGCTGTCAAAACCATATTTGACGGCATAGTCCAGGGCCTGTTGCTGATTGGCCCTGACGCCTATATGCCAATGTCCGAGATTTTTATAGAATTTGACTTTATTCTTTTTCTCCGATGCAAGAGTGTAATGCCGGGCGGAGTAAATGGCCGCAGCCGCGGCAACCGCCGAGCGGCAAAACATACGCCTCGATATTGAGTGCGATTGTTTTGTTTTTGACTCTACCATGACTGTTCCTCCAATTCAATTTTCAAAGCCTGAAAATTTTGGTCGCCAGCTAAAACGAACTGCATTTCATTAACAAGAGCGATAGGAGAAGTATAGCGTGGAAGATAGCCCACGTCAATTTAAACCTTCTACGGAGCGGGAAGAGGGACAGGTGGAATTTAAAAGGGAGAATGCAGAATTTAAAAACATTTGATCCCTGCCCCCAGACTAAGAATTGCAGGGGCAGGTTAAGATAAGTAAGCAGAGGTTATTTTCCAGCCAGCCAGTATTTGACAAAAACTGCAAGGTCGAGCATATCGATGGAATTATCGGCAGGAATACTGATATCACAATCAGGATTATATTCGGCGTCCCCATCCTCAGTCAGCCAGGCCAATGTAAATATAGCGTAGTCGGCCATATCCACGTCGCACTGGTTGTCGAAATCGCCGATGTACGTGCAGGCAAACTCATAGGCACCCATATCAACCACCGGAATTCCGTCGTTATCTCCATCCAGCACACGTGGATTACCGTCTAAATCCGTTTCGTTCGGTTCGGCTATGTAATTCGGATCACCGGTATCAATACAGGGTGAATCCTGTAACAAATGATAATCTCCGTTGGCGTCATTCACAAAAAGAGGGTCGGCACCGATATTGCCCATACCACCAAACACCCCGGTCCAGCCTTGTACACAACAATAATTTATCTGGGGATTATCGCTGTTATACTGGTATATCTGACTTGATTCAATTGTACCATCCTGGTCGGTATTGGCCCAAAAAATGTTATTACTCAGTATCGGCTCACATTGCTCGTTGAACATGCCGCCGGCAAAGCGTTCAGCTCGATTAGTAACAAGAGTGCAGTGATTCAATGTGAGAGCAACGTTTCTTCTTTGTGTATATATTCCTCCCCCGTCAAGATGGGCCGAATTTTCACTGAATATACAATGATTCAATATGGCTTTTGACTCGTCATCATTATACATCCCGCCGCCGTTGTTCTCGGCGGAATTTGCGGTAAAAATACAGCCATTCAAGGTGAGGCCAACACCAAAACGGGAATAATTATATAAGCCGCTGCCCCAGCTGGCCAAGTTTTGTCGAAACGTGCAATTCTCAAATGTAGAAAAAACACTACGAGTATATACCCCGCCTCCTCTCCACTGAGCCGAATTCTTGTGGAAAGTACAATTGATAGACGTTAACCTGCCGTCGCCACTATACATTCCGCCCCCGGCACCGCCGGAAATGTTCTTATCGAAGATACACGAATCAATAACAATATTGCCGCCGAATCCATTATATATACCAGCCCCTGCGTTGAGAGCCGAATTTGCTAAAAACCGGCAGTGCTTCACGGTAGGATTACCATACCAGTTACGCATCCCCCCGCCTCGCCAGTCCTCATCTTCACGATTCGCATTGCCGCCCGTAATTACGAATCCCTCCAAAATGGTGGCAGCATCATCCTCTGTAAAAGTTACAACGTGATAACTGTTGTCCGCCCGACAGGGATCATCCAGTAAATCTTCATCTACCAAATCTATGGGATCATTACCGTTCAAGTCTCCGCTCAGGATTGTGGGATACTGGTCCCAATTCCGAACGTTGGGATCCGGTGCTGTTAATCCTCCATACCCTCCGAGCAGCGACACACCGCTGACAAGTTGAAACGAAACCTGGCGATCGCCGTTGGGATCCGTCGGTGTATATACTCCCTGGGCGACTCGAATCTCCTTTACCGCAGAATATTCTGAGGCGATTTGTAAGGCCTCCGTTATCGCCGTCAAGGAATCTTCCCAACTTCGGCCGTAGTGTGTAGACATATTAGAATTGCTTCCATCCACATAAAGGATTTCTGGTACCGGCTCATTTTCTCCTTCGATGGCACTGATACCTCCCGGTGGTATTCCCTCTGCTTCCAGCCGGAACAGGGTGGTCCCAATGAAAAAATCCTCATCTTCCGCCGCCCGTAACGTTACCGGTTGTGCCTGGAAGTAATTACTTGGGTCAAATATTAAATGAGTTCCGGAAACTATGGTGATATCGGTGTCTCCGGAGGCGTAAGTTATATCCACCTCCACGGTCTCGCCGGGATCCTCCCACAGCGCCACGGTAAACGTCGCTGTTGCTCCCTCTGGTACGATTATCGACTCCATACTCAGAACAAAACCATTATGACTTCCTTCATAAGCTCCCATATCCACCAGAGGCAATCCCCATCCGGGATTGCCGGTATCAATCGCATCGGGATCATCTATAAACCGTGGATTCCCCGCCCTATCAAAGGGGACCGGTTCACTGATGTTATTATTATCATCCAGGTCAAATTGATCTTCCGGCACCGCCAAATTATCCCCCGTATCCAGACAAGGTGAGCCGGCCAGCAGCAGTACGTTATCATCCTCGGTGCCGTTTATATTATCCGCTCCGTCAGCATCCAATAGCAGCGGATCATCATCTATATTGCCGATTCCAGGATAAATAAACCCATCATTCGGATCTTCATCCTGAACACAACTGTATTGAATATCGAAGGTAACTTCCCCGCCCGCGTGCCGGATTTCGTCGCCGCCATTCCAGAAAATACAATTCGTCCCCTGAATCAAACTGGGATCATTCTGCTGAGATGCATCGACAAAAAGTGCTCTTCCTTCCAGTGCCTGATTCTCGGCAAATGTACAGTTCACTAATACCGGATTACTGCTTTCACGCGTATGTATAGCGCCGCCGTCTTCGGCGACATTACCGGTGAAGATACAATTTATCAACTCCGGGCTGCTCCTGTAGTTATAGACGGCCCCACCAGCCCAGGAAGCCATATTGCCCTGAAAGCTACAGTTCACCATAATCGGCGCACTATAATAACCACCCACACCTCCTCCGTTGTAACTCTGATTACCGATGAAACGGCAATTCAGCAAAACAGGGGCACTACTGGAATTCTGGATCCCACTATCGAAATTATAGCGAAACGTGCAGTGCCGCAGCATCGGATTACTGGATTCCCGATTTTCCATTCCCCCGCCTTCGTTTTCTTCGAAAACGCAATGCTCCAGAGTGGGATGACTATATTCCCGATTGTACATCCCGCCGCCGGCCTCTCCCTCGTCATAACTTACGCCGATATTTCTTTTGAAGATACAACGAACCAAAACCGGACTACAGTTGATCCAGTTACACATACCACCGCCATTGCCCATAACGTTGTCTTCGAAAGTGCAATCTTCCAGGTAAGGACTGCTGTCCTGGAAATTGTACATTCCCCCCCCTAATCCTTCATCCTCGGACATTCCCACATTCGCCCTAAAAGAACAGTTCTTCAACGTGGGACTGCTGGCATAATTGTACATCCCACCGCCACCGCTCAACGGCCAATACCTCTCGGCCTCGTATTTGCCAAACGCGCGGTTGGCAATAAAACTACAGTTTATCAGCGTGGGATGGCTTTCGTGATTGTACATTCCACCGCCATCGCTGATGGGCCACCCCCCGCCGTAGGCGCCTTCAGCCAGGTTGTTTTCGAACTTACAATTTCGTAATATCGGATAACTGTCCTGCTCATTATACATACCACCCCCATAGTGAGCATGACAATCGCGTATTATACAGTCTTCGATGGTCGGGCTGCTGCCGTTACAGCGTATCCCGCCGCCTTTACCGTATTGTCCATAACCGTTTTGGATCGTAAATCCAATGAGCCTGGAATTCGGATCCTCACCACTATGAAAATAAACGCCTCGATGCGGCTCCGCTTCCGTACCTTGGCAATCTATAATGCAATTCTGGGGTCCGTTGATACTGCGTACCGTGATGGCCCGCTTCTTAAAGTCGAGATCCCGATTGCCCTGACCCTGGTAAATTCCATCGGCTACCCAGACCGTGCCCCCGGGCCAACCGTGGTCGATTGCTTCCTGAATCGTACCGTACTCATCCGGAACCAGAATATCCCGCGGCCCTTCATCAGAAGTAAACATGTAACATACGCCGCCATTATCATCGACAGTAAGATTCCCCACTCGGTCCGCAGCCTCAACGATAAAGTAATAATCCGTTTCCGGTACTACGCCGACCAGTTTCACGGTATGCGATGTACTTAGAGTTGAATCCTCTCCCGTAATAAAATAGTTACCCCCACAGACGGTCCCACACAGCACACGCGCCGTCGTCTCCTCATTGGTCTCAAATATAATCCCGGGTTCCGATCCCACAGCATCGATCTGAAGGTTGAAGATCGCAGGACCCTGGCAATCCACAACAGCCGTATCTGTTACAGTTGCCGGATTACCTGTACCATCATTGGCGTCTTCATATATAGCGGTTATAATCTGGTCATGGAGCACTTGAAGTTTCCCGTCTTCAGTCTTCACATGCTTGTCGGAGGTTAATATAGTTCCCGTAAAAATACCGATGTCGGGAGGTGTCTTGGTCAAAAGAACCGTCTCCGAATCACCACCGCTTGTCACAAGGACCACTTGCTGTGTGGTGTTGCCGCGAAGATTTATATCAGCCAGAAGGATATCAACCACATCGGCGCACGAATAGTAATCATTATCGAGAATTATATGACCCTGTGGGGAAACGACCGCCAGCATCGCGTTAACAAGATTAAGGCGTCCTGATTTACATACTCCAGGTGCAATCGGATCGGTCGTGCTCATTAAAATATCGTTAACATCATCGCACGTCAGCCTTGGATTAGCCGACAGCAAAAGTGCACAGGCACCCGCCACGTGCGGACAGGCCATAGACGTACCCGATAGAACTGTTGTGTAATCATCATAGACTGTGCCCCGTGAAGTGTTCTCCGCCCTTAGCGATAAAATATCAACTCCCGGCGCCGCTATATCGACCCAGTCGCCATAGTTCGAAAAGGATACTTTGTCATCATTTGAGTCTGTTGCAGCCACAGAAATCATATGCCCATAATCAGCAGGATATTGTGGGGAAGAGGAATAGTCATTTCCCGCCGACGCTACCATTATCAATCCCTGGCTGTGGGCATAGTCAATCGCCTGCTCCAGGGTATAGGAATAAGGCCCGCCGCCCCAACTGTTAGAGATGATATCAGCCCCGTTTTCCACGGCATAGTAAAAAGCGGTTACTGCATCGGATGTGCTTCCATACCCGTCAGAGCCTAAAAACTTTAGTGCCATTATCCTGGCGCTGAAGCAGACACCGGTAATATCCAGCCCGTTATCACCTTCAGCGGCGATTGTGCCTGCACAATGTGTGCCGTGGCCTCGGTCGTCACAGGGATCGCTGTCATTATTGCGAAAGTCGTACCCGCAAATATCATCCACATAACCATTGCCATCGTCATCGACTCCATTGCCGGCAATCTCTCCGAGGTTAATCCACATGTTATCGTCAAGGTCTCTGTGCCGATAGTCAACGCCTGAATCAACAACAGCCACTATTATCTCCGGACTTCCGGTGTAAATATCCCACGCCTCGGGAGCATCTATATCACAATCTGGAATTCCCGGCGGGCTCCTATATTTTCCGCTTTCCGGATACATCTGGCCCGTATTGTTCAAAGACCACTGCAAGGGATACAGAGGATCATCAGGCATTTGATCTATAGAAAAAATGTAATTCAGCTCGGCGTATTCCACATCCGGACTATTGTTATAAGCCGCAACCGCCCCCTGAATCGACTGCCCCGCCTCAAGCTTGATTCCAAGCTTATATATCCTGTCCAGTTCAGGAATCCTTGCTCCTTTTGGTGCCCGCTTAAGTCTTGCCAAAATACGCTTTTCTTCGTCATTCAAAAGGGCCTTATCCTTCTTCAGCAGAGCATTTTTCTCTTCTCTATTTTTCCTGAAGTTTTTGAAAAGTATCTGGGCATCCCTTATCCTGTATTTTCGATTAAGCCCTTGCAGCGAATCAGGCAATCCCGGATTGCTGCCGGTAGTGCTTTCAGAGATGGCCTTCTCAAGAGAGTCCGCAACATTCCGGCGAAACTTCACAATGATCTCATCTGGAACATGCGCACCTGAAGCCAAACGAGTAGCTGCCGGTGCCAACGCCGCTGTTTCCAGCACAATAAGTAGACTTAAAAGGACTGTATTTTTAATAATTTCTCAAACCTCACCAAAATTCAGAGGTGGAGATGTTTATCGTAAATACCAACATTATGGCGGTTTCTTATACCCGCCTCAGGAACCTGACTAAGTATTATTTTAACAAAATAAACATGTTTTTACAAGAGACTTTTCGTTGACTTGTCACGGGTAAACAATATGAATACCCCTTCTGAACATCAAAATATCCAATCCACTTGACTAATTCTGCCAGATAGGTTAAACTACCGAGTTGTGAGTAAGGCAGGAAAAAAACCGATAATAGGTATTTTGGGCGGTATTTGCTCCGGCAAAAGCACCGTCGCGGCTGAGTTTGCCAAACTGGGCTGTAAGGTAATCGACGCCGACAAGATAGTCCACAATTTACTTGACAAAGAAGATATTAAAGATAAAATTGTTGGCAACTTTGGTGAGGATTTTTTAGACTCTTTAGGAAATATTGATAAAAAGAAGTTAGCCGACATCGTTTTTGCCGATACCGATAAGCTTACGTCACTTAACAAGATAATTCATCCTTTTGTTTTGGAACGAGCAAAGGAACTTATAGAAAAGTATAACGGCCAAAGCCACGTTAAGGCCATCGTGCTGGATATGCCTTTATTGGCGGAAGTCGGCTGGGATAAAAAATGCGATAAACTCATTTTTGTCGACTGTAAACGTGAATTGAGGATAAAAAGGGCGAAAAAAAAGGGTATTTTTGACAAAAATCAGCTAAAAATTCGAGAAAATTTTCAGATTTCTCTGGACAATAAGGTTGCCATCACCGATAATACCATAGACAACAATTCTGGTTTCTCGGCATTGGCCAAACAAATTGCTGATATTTTCTCTTGTATAATTGAGAAGTGGGGTTTATCGTAGAACACTCTTATTAGTGTTAGGCGTTCTTGATATAAAAAATTTTATTTTTTGTTTTACTACTCAAAGCTCAAATCCTGCTGAATTCCCACGGGATAATTTCACGGTGGAATCACAGAGTATTGTAAGAAAAAGGAGTAATAATGGCTAAAGAGGCTGCAAAATCTCAGAAGAAAACAAAAAAACGCAAAACCGCCAAAAAGAAAAAAACCGCTGCAGAACAGCCGGAAGCTGAAGCTGTTGAGCAGACCGAACAGGTAGAGGAACAAGCCGAGACTGCAACTGCTACAGTTGAGGAGCCCGCCGGTGACGAGGCCAAGGACGAAGCCCAGATAGAGGCGCAAACCGAGGAAGAATCCACACACGCTAAATACGAGCGGATCAAAAAAGGCAACTTGTATTTGACGGATTTGCAGAAACTGACCGTGGCCGAGCTTCATGATGTCGCCAAGAAAGAGGGCATCACGGAATATAGCGCCCTTAAAAAGCAGGACTTGATTTTCAGAATTCTTAAAGAGCGAATTCGCCAAAACGGCCTGATGTACGGTGAAGGTGTGCTGGAAGTTCTGCCGGACGGATATGGATTTTTGCGAAATCCGGATTACAACTATCTTTCATCATCGGACGATATCTATGTCTCGCCATCTCAAATCAGGCGTTTTGGCCTGCGAACGGGAAATATAGTATCGGGTCAAATTAGGCCGCCGAAAGAGTCGGAGAAGTATTTTGCACTTCTGCGCGTTGAAGCGATTAACTTTGAGCCCCCCGATAACCTCGCCGAAAAGGTAGTATTCAGCGATTTGACACCGCTGCATCCTGATGAACGCTTTATCCTCGAGACCACACCGGAAGAGTTGAATATGCGAATATTTGATTTGGTGACGCCTGTGGGGAAAGGTCAGCGTGGACTGATCGTCGCTTCACCGCGTACCGGCAAGACGATTCTACTGCAGAAAATGGCAAACGCTATCAGTACGAATCATCCCGATGTAAAACTGATAGTTCTGCTGATTGACGAACGGCCGGAAGAAGTTACAGAAATGCAGCGAAAAACCGCTGAGGACGTTGAGGTAATAAGTTCGACTTTTGACGAACCGGCCGCA